>Ga0256407_10000201_pt1 | contig 149930 bp, 129 predicted proteins | sample RumenRJG_04DNA_FD_193489 | JGI IMG/M metagenome (GOLD analysis project Ga0256407, IMG submission 193489) | Bovine rumen microbial communities from Lethbridge, Alberta, Canada - RJG_04 | ecosystem: Host-associated > Mammals > Digestive system > Stomach > Rumen | place: Canada: Alberta... | reverse complement strand
TGACAACCACTTTAGGGGAATGGACCCTCCGATGTAAACCGGTCCAGTGAATGTGTAAACAATCTTAGTTTAACCACCCCAAAAGTGTCAACCATTCTCAGGTAAGGTCACACTCTCTCTTCCTATGATTCGGTCTTTCATGGATTCTAAAATTATTCCGCCACGAATATAGCATTTTATTCTTATTTGGCGAAATAATTTCTATAGACTTTCTTCCAGAAGGCACTGTCCAAGTCATGTCTTTAGCTGACACGCAGAGATCAAAGTCTCTACCCGCATTAGGCTGAGACAAGGTTTTGCAGAAAAGACGGGATCATTTGGAAACGGATAACGGATAAAAAGTAGCGGTACTTTCGCAGAAAAAAAGCGAAAACAGCACTTCCAGGTGTTGACCTTTCAAGAACGGAAAAATGGAATTTAACAATTAGATTCCAGAGTAGTATGGAAGAATTGGACAATCGAATCCACTTGATCCTGAACCTGCTGGGTGAAACTCTCTTCCGGTACCTGAATGGTTATAATACTGCTCTGGTTTATCAAAGTCAAATACATTTGAAGATTATCAAATGCTTTTACCTTGCAGCCAATGGCTACTTCTCCACACTCTTCTTGCAAAGCCTGCATTTCTGTTAAGGCTTTGGCCTTGTTAAACAATAACTTCTGCCAGACGACAGTGTGTGTCTGTCCTGTGATTTTCGCTTTAGCTATTCTTTCAACACGGGCATGAAAATTCGAAATAAAGGAGTCAAGTAGGCACAGCATAGTTTTGTATCCATAATGAGTATGGAGATCATATGCGATGGCCGTCCAGCCTTCGTTGTTTTCTGTTCTTAACCAGGTAATATCTGACATTCAAACCTCGATTTATCTTTAATCTACAATTATCCAAATTAGAGTGTCACGAACAAAACCATAAGAAGACTCTCCATAATAAAGAATCAACGTATCACCGTATTTCAGCATTTCATCGGGCCTTCCATAATAATTCAATGCCGCATCAAGCGACATCTCTTCAAAAGAAGGCTCATCGTGCAGAATAGAATCTTTTCTGGCATTACGTAGCCTTGCGTCAATCCACTCATCAGGAACCACATGTTTTTGTCTTTCCTTTAAGATTGATTCGGGAATATCGATAGGTTCGCCTAGCGGAAGTCCTGGATAATTCTCAGCATTAATACTTTGATCCTTAACAACAATGTTTGGACTCTGTCTATTGCATTTGCAAGAAATGCTGACGAGACCCAAAATGAGCAATCCCCATAATATACAAGTATGTTTCATGTAAATTACGATTTGTCTAACTCCCAAAGTTAATCATTATTCTTCAGACCCTCCATAGAAGACGCTATTTTATAACCAACCGGTGGGGTGTCGGGCATTTGGGATACACGCAATATACTGATAATTAACGCTTTATGAAATACATTTCTGCCCGAGGTCGGCATTTTAACAGGGTTCGGGCATGAATGGTTTTGCAATTGATTGTGTATTAGCACGTTAAGAAACAAGTCCTGCCCGGGGTTGGCATTATCAATTATACCCTTTGTCTTTCTGGAAGAAGAACCGGGAGACCGACAAACAGGGAATTTATCGGTCGGTCGCATAAACGTCGCAGGTCTGCAAAAATGACCTGACTTGCGACGCTATACGCTCTGAGTCAACGATTTCCGTCGCAGTTCAGCCCAAAAACACAGACCTGCGACGGAAAGGGCTCTGACCTGCGACATGGGAAATAAATTACGAGTTTCTCTGCGAGTTGGTTGGCTTTTATGCCTGAATTACCCTGAATGAGATTATACACCTGTTTGAGGCTTTCACCAAGCATGTCTGCTTCACTATTTACTCCGCCATTTACTCCGTCGCGTTTTCCTTTACTACGGTAGAAAGCTCTTGTTCGATGAGAGGCAGAAGCTGGTCATCGGCCGGCAGCCATTGGACGGAGCGCAGCTCATCGGCCCCCAGCCAGCGGGCGGCCTCGTGCTCGTTCAAATGAAGGGCTTCGCTGAGCAGGGAGCACATGTAGCAGTGCATCGTGAGGTGGAAGGCGGGATAGTCCCACTCAATGGTGGTGAGGAACTTATCGGCACTGATTTCCGTGTCCAGCTCTTCCCGGATCTCACGCCGGAGCGCCTGGACGGGGCTTTCGCCCGGCTCGACCTTGCCGCCCGGGAATTCCCACCAGTCCTTCCAGTCGCCATACCCCCGCTGGGTGGCGAAAATCTGGTCTCCTTTCTTTATAATGGCAGCTACTACTTCTATCTTTTTCATAATACCCACTCCAGACAAGTATACTGTGTTTTCATGCCCATGGACGCGTAGAAGGCCTGGGCGGCGGGGTTGCCTTCCCAGACGTGGAGGGTGAGGTTGTGACAGCCCTGCGCAGCGGCGTAGTCTCGCGCATATTCCATGAGCTGCCGGCCGATGCCCTTTCCGCGCGCAGACGCATCCACGCAGAGGTCATCGACGTAGAACGTGGTGACAGGCTCCTGCGCGGCACCATCGGCCTTTATCATCTTGCCGATGAGGTATCCTGCGACGCTGCCGCCTTCTTCCAGGACGAAGATGGGGGCATCGGCCTGCCCCAGCATCTGCGCGAGCTCCGGGCCGCTGTACTTGGCTCCTTTTTCGCGGAAAAGGTCCGGGCGGCCCTGGTGATGCACGGCGAGAACCTGCTCCAGAAGGCGCAGGATGGCGGGGATGTCCTCCTGAGTGGCTCTTCGGATCATAGGTTCTCCTCCATGAACTGAACCATCCTTGCGTTGACGTCCCGGGACTCCGGCAGCGACGTGTCAATCACGTTGTGCACGTGCCCCACCTGCCGGCTCGGTGATGCGATGTCCACGAAGGTGAGGGCGCGGCCGGCGGCGTTGCAATCGGCCTGCAAGGTGAGGGACTCCGTGCGGATGAAATCATACGTGCAGGTACTCACAAAGAGGGGGCCGGTGTAGCTTGTGAGGTGCGAGCGAGGGGAGACGGCTGTCATCCAGTCGGTGTCTTTATATTTTGGGCCGATGAACCAGGCCAGCGCATCGTCCGTAAATCCTCCGTTAGGGCTTGCGTAGCTGGCAAAGTTATAGGCCGGGCAGTTAAGAAGAACGCCCTGGGGCTTGAAGACCGTGGGATGCACGGGGAGGGCAGGGTCCTCGGCACCCTCGGCCATATATAGCGCAAGGTGGCCGCCGGCCGAGTCTCCGGTGAGGAACATTTTGTTTGGGTTGAGGCCGAGCGCTTCGGCGTTCGTGGCCAGATAATCCAGCGCGGCGGCGCAGTCTTCGAGCTCTGTCTCGACGTCAAGCGTTCCATCGCAGAGGCGGTACTCGAGAAGGACTACGTCAAAGCCTTTCTTCAGGAATGCGGAAGCGAAGGCGCGGTTGTTGCGGCGGTCTCCGGCAATGTAAAAACCGCCGTGGATGTCGATGAGGACGGCATCCTGCCTGTTCTCCTTGGCGTAATAGATGTCTACAACCTGCCGCTCACTCTCTGCATAATGGATGCCGGTCTTGTGCTCGCAGGAATCGGCATAGGTGACGGCCTCCGAGACTTTGTTGCTGCCGTTCATCATCATGGAAAGGATGCTTTTGTTAATCTTGATGATCCTTCCTCCGCAGGCGGTGAGGATGAGAAGGAGGGCGAGGATAGAAAACTTTTTCATAGGCTAGAATCCCATTCCAAACTGTAACCAGTATTTCTCCTCGAGGGCCTTCCAGCTACGGACGCTTTCCTGATAAATGAACTCTGTGTAGGCGTCGAGAACAGCCGGCGTGGCGGTAGTGGGGGCGCCTTTCAGCGCCATTTCTTCCAGGCGCAGGATCTCCTTGTTGAAGCCTTTCTTGGTGCTCTGCCAGGAGAGGGTGGCCAGTTTGTTGGCCCGGCGGAACTGCCACAGGGCGCAGTCCTCTACGTACTGTTTCTGGCCGCAGGTTTCGTAGGCCTTGGGGAGCCGGGTGGTGCCTGAGAAAACGGGTACGCGGGGGCTCTGGCCGGGGTTGTCAAGGGAGAGCCAGCATACGCCGCCCACTTCGTCTGGGAGCCAGCTTCTCAGCTGCGTTACGTGGGAGTAGGCGCACCAGGCTACGGCGACGGTTCTTCTGAACTCTATGGTTCCGGGGGCTATGGTATTAAGGGTGTTACGGAGTGTCGTGGTGAGCCAGGGGTTAGCGATGGGGGAGACCACGGTGTCGGCGGGGTGCTGCTTGTTGGCGCTGCGGGCCAGCTTGACGTTCTTGGTCATGTCAAACTCGGTTCCTTCGTAGGTCTCGCGGTAGAGGGCCATGACCTCGCGGATGTCCACCAGCTTTTCCGGCTTCACGGAGAAGGGGAGTTCCTCCATGTCGTAGCTAAGGTGCAGGGACGGTGCCAAGTAGTTGAGGATGAAGAATTCACGGTCGTTGAAGTTCTTGCCGTTGGCGTAGTCCGTATTGAAGGCTTTCCAGAACACGAATTCTCCCTTTCCGTCCCACAGGCCGTTCTCGCGCGCCACCTTCTCCACATTGGCTGATGCCATCATGTCCTTGTCCTTCCGGTCAATGCGGCCGATGCGGGGAATGTTGGCCGATACGCCCACGTGGTCGTCGGGGATGCGCTTGGCCACCCAGGCCGCGCCGATTTTGTCTTTGCCGATGCCCACAATCTCAAACTGCCATACCTCGTTCTTGTCGGCCACGGTGAGGCATTCGCCGCTGTCTCCGTAACCGTATTTCTCTGCGAGGCTGCCCATGAGGCGGATGGCGTCACGGGCGTTGTCGCAGCGCTGCAGGGCAACGCGCTCCAGTTCCTCGATGGTGAACCAGCCCTTTTCGTTGATGAGGATTTCGGGGCCTTCGAAAGTGGTTTCTCCCATGGCCAGCTGCTTCTCGTTGAGGCAGGGATAGGCCGTGTTGAGGTACGCATAGGTGTGGGGAACCTGCGGGATTTCGCCCATGAGTTTCACGCCCACGGTGTCTCCCTGAAAGCGGGTATGCATGGTGCCGCGAAGGACGGGGTGCATGGAGCCGGGCTCGTGATCCTGGGCCGGTTCCATCTGCGCCCACGTACGGTACCGGCCGTCGCAGGTGTGCGATGTCATGACCGAGCCGTCTGTGGAGGCTTTTTTACCCACCATGATGGAAGTGCAGTTTTGCCCGATGTATTCCTCCTGGGCGTGGAGAGGGATGATGACAGCGATGGCTGCGAGAAGGAGAAGGGTTCGTTTCATTTGTTTTGCGTTTAACTCTCAAAGGTACTGATTTTCTTAGATTGAACCAAGGGCTTTTCGGGGGATTGTGGGTGAGGGGGGCTGCACGGTGTACGGCTGCGGCTGCGCGGGTTCGCGGCTGTGCGGGTTCGGTTGTGCGGCTTTGCGGCTTCGCAGTTGTGCGTGGCGCTTAAGCCGTTGATTTACACGTGATTAGAGTAACTGACGGGTTGGTTTTTGGTCCCCGTCAGTTACTCTAACTGCTTGCTTCTCAGTGAGTTAAGTGCCACGCCCACTCTTTGTTATTTGCCCAAAAAGCCGTACTTTTGAGCAAAATTTATGAAAAAGCTGCTTATTTTACTGTTTCTTGTCGCCTGTCAGGGACCGCAGTGCCTTCAGACGGGAGATCTTGTCTTTGTCGCAAGCACTTCTGGTGAGATGGATGGTGCCATTTCCGCCGCCACTGGTGCCTTCACGCATGTGGCCATGCTGGAAGTGGCAGGGGATAGCCTCTGGGTGATCGATGCGCACCCATCGCATGGAGTGAGCCGCCGTACGCTGTCTTCGTTTTTGGAAGAGAACGGGGCCGATGCCTATTATTCCGTCATGCGCGTGCGTGGCTTCGATGCGGCTACGGCAGTTGAGCGGGCGAAGGCGTTCATCGGCCTGCCGTATGATCTACGGTTCCTGCCGGGGAACGATGCCTATTACTGCTCCGAGCTTGTGCAGGTGTGCTATGGGGATTCGCTTTTTCCTTCGCAGCCCATGAACTGGCTGGCGCCCGACGGCACGCTGCCTTCTTTCTGGGAGGAGAACTTCGCTGCGCTGGGCATGTCTGTTCCGCAAGGTGTTCCCGGGACCAATCCTGCCGACATGGCCGCCAGCCCTTGTCTGGCGCTTGTCGCCTGCGGAGACGGTTTTGCCGATTGCTATCGGTGACGCGGCTTCATTCTGCGCGTCAACGCGGTTAGGCCGGTATAGGTGCAAAAAAAAAAGAGTGTCGGCCTGTCGCAGGCGGACGCTCTTACTAACCACATAATTAATAACACTAAAACTAATAACCAATAGACTGATTTCGCGAAGAGAACCTTGCGTCCTCAATCCGGATACAAAGGTACGGCAAATTTTTTGATTTGCAAATTTTTTATAAACTTTTTTAAGAAAATTTTTTACTATTTCTCTAACTTATTGATAATCAATAGTGAAAAAATTAGTAAAAATTTTCAAGAAATGTCAAAAAAGGTAAACCATGGCTATTTGCACAGCTTTTCCCGCAGGTGAAGGATCATATCGCGGGTCATGGCATCCAAACTGTAAGTAGGTTTCCAATCCCATTCCTCTCGGGCGCAGCTGTCATCCATGCTGTCGGGCCAGGAAGTGGCGATAGCCTGCCGTACAGGGTCTACTTCATATCTGACACGGAGGTCCGGAATGTACTCACGAATTTTTGCGAAGAGCTGTTCGGGCTCGAAGCTCATGGATGCGATGTTGAAGGAGTTGCGGTGCTTGAGGCGGGTGGCATCGGCCTCCATGAGCTGGATGGCGGCATGCAGGGCGTCGGGCATGTACATCATGTCCATGAAGGTGCCGGGGGCGATGGGGCATACGAATTCCTCACCTTTGACGGCCGAGTAGTAAACCTCCACGGCGTAGTCGGTGGTGCCGCCGCCGGGCAGAGTTGTATAGGAAATGAGGCCGGGGAAGCGGACCGAGCGGGTGTCTACCCCGTATTTATGATGGTAATAGTCGCTGAGGAGCTCCGTGGCTACCTTGGTGACGCCGTACATGGAACGCGGGCGCTGGATGGTGTCCTGGGGTGTGCCGACGTGCGGAGTTTCGGGACCGAACGAGCCGATGGAAGAAGGCGTGAACACCGCGCAGCTTTTCTCCCGGGCAATCTCCAGGATGTTGAGAAGGCCGTTCATCTGGATGTCCCACGCAAGGAGCGGCTTTCTCTCGGCAACGGCCGACAGAAGGGCCGCCAGATTATATATGGTATCAATCTGATACTTGTCCACAATGGCGGCGAGGCCTGCGGCGTCGCGGACATCGGCTATCTCTGCCGGACCGCTCTCCAGCAGTTCCCCTTTGGGTTCTGCGCCGGGGATGTATCCGGCGACAACGGTGCTGCCGGGAACTTCCCGGCGAATCTTCATAGTAAGCTCGGAGCCGATTTGTCCGGTTGAACCAATGACTAATACGTTTTTCATTTGTAACAACTTGTCAATTACGAACTACAAATTTATCAATTTTCTCTCACTTTTCAAGATAAAAATATGTAAATTTGGAACCACAAAAACCACAGTCATGTACGGAAAATTTCAACAACACCTCAAGGATGAGCTCGCAGCCATCAAGGAAGCCGGGCTCTACAAGAATGAAAGGAATATAGCCAGCCCCCAGAGCGCGGAAATTACGCTCGAAGATGGCAGCAAGGCGCTCAACTTCTGCGCCAACAACTACCTGGGACTTGCCGATAACCCCCGCCTCATCGAAGCCGCCAAAAAAGCCATGGACGCCCGCGGCTACGGTATGTCCTCCGTGCGCTTTATCTGCGGAACGCAGGACATCCACAAAGAACTGGAGAAAGCCATATCGGCCTACTTCCATACGGAGGACACCATCCTCTACGCCGCCTGCTTCGACGCCAACGGTGGCGTGTTTGAGCCGCTCCTGACGGCCGATGACGCCATCATCTCCGACTCCCTCAACCACGCCTCCATCATTGACGGCGTGCGTCTGTGCAAGGCCCAGCGCTTCCGCTATGCCAATGCCGACATGTCCGACCTCGAGGCTCAGCTCCAGGCTGCGCAGGCATGCCGGTTCCGCATCATCGTGACCGACGGCGTCTTCTCCATGGACGGCAACGTAGCCCCGATGGACAAGATTTGCGACCTGGCCGAGAAGTACGATGCCCTGGTCATGGTGGACGAGAGCCACAGCGCGGGCGTCGTGGGTCCCACCGGACACGGCGTTGCAGAGCAGTTTGGCTGCTACGGCCGCATTGACATCTTTACCGGCACCCTGGGCAAGGCCTTCGGCGGCGCCGTGGGCGGTTTCACCACCGGCCGCAAGGAAATCATCGACATGCTGCGCCAGCGCTCCCGCCCGTACCTGTTCTCCAACTCCATTCCGCCCATGATTGCCGGTGCGGGCCTGGAGACCTTCAAGATCCTTTCCGAGAGCAATGCCCTTCATGACAAACTGGTGGAGAACGTGAACTACTTCCGTGACAAGATGATCGCCGCCGGCTTCGACATCAAGCCCACCCAGAGCGCCATCTGCGCCGTCATGCTCTACGACGCCCCGCTGTCCCAGAAGTTCGCCGCCAAGATGGCCGATGAAGGTATCTTCGTCACCGGCTTCTACTATCCCGTTGTTCCCAAGGGCCAGGCCCGCATTCGCGTGCAGCTGAGCGCCGCGCATGAGAAGGCTCACCTGGATAAGGCCATTGCCGCTTTTATTAAGGTGGGCAAGGAGCTGGGGGTGATTGCGTAGACGCCGCCTTGATTCGCGCTGCGTGGAGATAACCTCTTGAATGATAACATTTTATACAAAAACGCCTGGTGAAAATTTACTAGGCGTTTTTGCTTATTTGGCGCATAATCAACGACTTACCTCCACGTGCTAATTTTGGTTTGCTCCATCATAAAAAGTTTTGGAGATTCCAAAAAAGGTGCTATCTTTGCATTCCCGTTTTGGTACTATGGCCGAGTGGTTAGGCACAGGTCTGCAAAACCTGCTACAGCGGTTCGATTCCGCTTGGTACCTCCAAAAATGCCTCTGGACGCACTCCAGAGGCATTTGCTTTGTAAGCCGACGGAGTACGTGTAAATGGCACGGAACTATATGCAAGCGGCAGCAATTTTTCCTAAGTCCCGGTAATTTGCTGAGACTTTCTGCCAGTTGCACGGAAGTAGCACTCCGAGGTCGCCAGTATATCGTCCAAACGGCATGGAGACCTCGTCCAAACCACAAAAAAAACGAGGCCGGCTCAAATACTGAGCCGACCTCATTATATAATAGATATGTGATTTCTACTCCAGTACCTCGCAGTAGAGGGTGTCACGGACATAGATCAGCTCCATGGTGCTGTCCTGACCGTAGACCAGGGTGACGGTATCTCCTTTGTGGATGACATCTTTAGGAGCGCCGTTGTTTTTGATGCAATTGGAGAGGGTGAGGATGTCCTCGGACCAGTTGTTGTGGTTGTTAAGATGGACGGGCTGGGCGTCTACCAGTTCTTCGATGGTGGATGTGTGCTCCCGGGTGGCGCCGGCGCTGCGGCTCACGCAGGAATACATGCAAATACTACTAACTAACGCAACTAAGGCAAGGTAAGGTTTCATCTGTTAGGTCATGAATAGTTATCGGGGCCGAAGATACGTCATAAGCAGTTTAAATGCAAATTAATTGTTTAAGTTTGACAAAATTAGGGAGTCGGGACGGGCTGCAAGAGAGTCCGAAGGAGCCGTACGGGAATCCAGTCTGGCCTGCAGGGCATTCAGCCGAACCTCGACGGAATCCAGCATGGCAGCGTTCCGGGCCAGTTCGAGGTCTGTCCGGGTATATATTTCGTTGATCATGGAACTCATCTGCTCCTGGCTCAGACCGAAGGTATGCTCCCGGATGGTGACATTCTTTTCCTTGATGCCAAACTGGCCTAGTTTGTCCAAATACACCGTTCTAAGACTGTCTGTCAGAGGGTCTCCGGCAATGTCAATGGTGGCATGCCGTCTTTTCACCGAAAAATCGTACACATAAGAGTGCGGCCCTGCCACGCGGTTGTTCTCCAGGAACACCTGCACGTTCCTCTCGAAGTTGTTCTCCCGGATGAGGTTGAAGGCACTCCAGATACTGGGAATGAGGAACAGGATGAAGATGGCCGATGCCGCCTGCTTGCTTCGTTTGGTGATTTCGGGACCCTTGTCGGTCATCTTGCGGAAGTTCAGGTACCGCACCATGAGGAAGGTAGCCAGCGCGATGAACACGCTGTTGATCAGGAACAGGTACAGCGCCCCCAGGAAGAAGTGCATGTTGGCGTGCGCCAGACCGTAGCCGGCGGTGCACAGCGGCGGCATGAGGGCCGTGGCGATGGCAACGCCCGACAGCACCGTCCCGCGTTCCTTGCGGCTGTTCTCCAGGATGCCGGCCATACCGCCGAAGAAGGCGATAAGGACATCGTAGATAGTGGGGGAGGTGCGCGCTTCCAGCTCCGTGGGGTTCACCAGCGCCAGCGGCGACAGGATAAAGTAGATGGTGGACGCCAGGAGGGAAATCACCACCATGACGAGCAGGTTCTTCGCGGCCGATTTGAGGAGGTCCATGTCGTTGGTGCCCAGCGCCAGTCCCGTGCCGATGATAGGGCCCATGAGCGGGGACACCAGCATGGCGCCGATGATGACGGCCGTGGAGTTGACATTTAGGCCGACGGACGCCAGGACGATGGCGAATGCAAGGATCCAGACATTGGGCCCGCGGAACCAGATGGCCCCTTTTATGCGCTCGGCAGCATCCTCCGTATCTACGTCGTCAAACGGGTAAACATATCGTTTGAACAGAATTTTCAGATAAGACCAGATTCCGTTTTCCATATTCTGCATAATTTCGCGCAAGTTACGCTTTTTTTTAATATATTTGTATGTTATTGACATCCGATTATGAGAAACACAATCATATTGGCAGCCCTGACGGTCATGGCACTGTCCGGCTGCGCTCCCAAAAACAACAACGTGCCCATTGAGGCTCCGGCCTCCGTGCTGGAGACCCTCCCGGGCAACTACACCCTCAAAACCACCGTAGACGACAGCGTACGCTATTCCACCGCCGTGGTCACGCAGATTGCCTCCGGTGAGTATCAGATTTCCCGCGTAACCGTATACGGCCCCGTCCTGTACGGTTTCAAACTGGGGGAACACGCCGCCGTCGAGTCCGAAGAATTGGGCAGCGGCGCCGTTACCTACACCCCTGGCATCAAGAAGACAACCATCAGTTTTGAAAAAGGAGGATCCCTATGCGAACTGTCAAAATAATCCTTGCAGCGGCACTGGCCATCTTCATGGTGGCCTCCTGTAAAGACCCCAATTTCGTGTCCCGCCAGGACTACGACGCCCTTATGAAAGAATACGAAGACCTGCAGGCCGGCTCCGCCGCCATCCGGGAAGAGTATGCCCAGCAGGCCAAGTCCGTGGATAACATCCTCGAGAAACTGTCCCAGATCAGCGGCAGCACGGTAGTTCTCCGCTCCGACATGGAGCGCGGCACGGCCCAGATGACCCAGGTGCAGCAGATCGAAGACGGCCTGGACAACATCAAAGACCAGCTGGATGAGCTGGAGAAGGCTACAAAGAGTAACAGGCAGCTTCGCGGCATGGTCGCAAGCCTCAAGAAGGTGATTGCCCAGAAAGAGGCCGAAATCGAAGACCTCAAGGCCGAGATCGCCAAACGCGACGCTACCATCAGCGAACAGCACAAGACCATCACCGAGCAGAGCGGCACCATCGAAAACCAGAATGCCACCATCTCTGCCCAGCAGGAAAACCTGCGCGCGCTTCTGGCTGAGCAGGCCCAGATGCTCTTCCAGGCCGGTGTAGACTTCGAAGACCTGGGGGATGAAGCTCCCGAGGTGAGCCTAAGAAAGAACAAGCGCAAGATGGCCGAGTTCTGTGAGGCCATGTACCGCAAGGCCATTGTCTACTACAACCAGGCCCAGGCTGCCGGCTATCCCGAAGCCGCCTACCGCATCTCCGCCGTCGAAGAAAAACTGGCTCAGTAAATGATCATCCGCAGCAAAGCCCCCCTCCGGCTGGGACTGGCCGGCGGCGGAACCGATGTGTCGCCCTATTCCGACATGTTCGGCGGTTACGTCCTCAATGCCACCATCAACCTGGCGGCCTATTGCACCATCGAGCCGCTGGATACTCCCGTCATGCAGGTCAATGCGGCCGATGCTTCCGTGAAGGCCGTGGTCCCCGTGGGGCAGCCTTCCGGGGCGCGTCTGATTGACGGGGTCTACGCCCGCATCGTGAAGGACTTCGGCCCGGTACCATCGGCCGGCTTTGCCATTACCACGTATAACGATGCACCTGCCGGGTCCGGTCTGGGCACTTCGTCCACCATGGTGGTCTGCATCCTCAAGTGCTTTGCGGAGTGGATGGACCTTCCGCTGGGAGACTACGAAGTAGCCCGCCTGGCCTACGAAATTGAACGTAAAGACCTGGCCCTTGCCGGCGGAAAGCAGGACCAGTATGCCGCTGCCTTCGGCGGTTTCAACTTTATGGAGTTCCTGCCCTCCGACATGGTCATTGTGAATCCGCTTCGCGTGAAGCCCTGGATTGTGTCGGAACTGGAAGGCAGCATGGTGCTGTATTTTACCGGCCGCAGCCGTGAAGGCGCCCACATCATTGCCGAGCAGCAGAAAGCGGCCCGCGACGGTTCCGAGGTTGCGATTGAGGCCATGCACCGCATCAAGCAGAGCACTATTGAGATGAAACTGGCCCTCCTTCGGGGAGACATGGCGGCCTTTGCCACCATCCTGGGCTGGGCCTGGGAAGAGAAGAAGAAGATGGCCGATGCCATTACCAATCCCATGATCCAGGAGGCCTTTGACGTTGCCATGTCGGCCGGCGCCATCTCCGGAAAAGTCTCCGGTGCCGGTGGCGGCGGCTTCATGATGTTCATGGTCAATCCCACCCGGCGAGTGGAGGTGATTGAAGCTCTCCAGGCGCTCCCGGGTAAAGTGGTGCCCTTCCAGTTCACCGAAAAAGGCGCCGTTGCATGGAAGTTATAGTCCTTGCCGGCGGCCTGGGAACGCGCCTCCGCTCCGTTATCCACGAAATTCCTAAGTGTCTGGCACCGATAGCCGATGCCTCTTTATCTGATCTGGCCGAAAGGGCCTCCGGGTGGTCTGTCCCGCCGGGGGCTAAAAAAAAGGCCGATGCCCCCGGTGGGACAGACGCACCCTGCGGCCCGGTTCCGTTTCTGCAGTATCTGCTGGATTGGCTGTGTGCATATCCGGTGGAGCATGTTGTGTTCTCTGTGGGATATCTGCGGGAGCAGGTGATTGATTTTATCCAGAGCCGTCAATGGCCGTTTTCGTATGACTTCGCTGTTGAGCAAACACCGCTTGGAACGGGCGGGGGAATCCGTCTGGCGCTTGGCATGTGCCACGGGGACCACGTGTTTGTGGTGAATGGGGATACGTTCTATCCGGTAGACCTTACGGCTTTTTCTTTCGATAAACCTATTACCTTGGCTCTCAAGCCCATGAAGGACTTTGACCGCTATGGAACTGTAGTAGTTTCCGAAAGGCCCACGGCCGAAGGAATTTATTTTTCGCAAGGCTTTGCGAAAAACCAAATTCCTTCGGCCATCGCAACGCCAACGCACAATATTATCGCGTTTAAGGAAAAGCAACATTGTGAAGAGGGACTGATTAACGGAGGCGTGTATGCCATTGACCGCAGCAGGCTGGATCTGAGCAGTTTGCCGGAGCGGTTCTCCTTTGAGAAGGAGGTGCTGGAGCCGGGTGCGGCCATCGGCGAGGTGGGCGGCGTGGTTTCCGACGCGTATTTCATCGACATCGGCGTTCCCGAGGACTACGAGCGGGCGCAGTGGGCGCTGCCGGCGTGGAAAGCGGTGAAGCGGGTGTCATCGGCCCTCATGGAGGCATCGGCCGATACTCTCTTCCTGGACCGCGACGGGGTGCTCAACCGGCATCTGCCGGGGGATTATGTGCGCACGCCCGCGATGTGGGAATGGATGCCCGGCGTGCTGGAGGAGTTTCCCCGGTGGGCGGGCAAGTTCCGGCGCATCGTGCTGGTGAGTAACCAGCGCGGGGTGGGGAAGGGCGTCATGTCGGACGCGGACCTTTCGCGCATCCATGCCGGGATGATGGCCGATATCCTCGCGGCGGGCGGACGGCTGGACCTGGCGCTGTACTGCACGGCGGTTGAGGCCGATGACCCGCGCCGCAAGCCCAACACGGGCATGTTCCGCGAGGCGCAGCAGCTGTTCCCGGACATTGACGCAAAAAGCAGCGTCATGGTGGGGGACAGCCCCTCCGACGCTGCTTTTGCGGAAAACTGCGGCATGCAGTTTATTCTTCTGAGTCCGGAAGCGGTTTCTTAGGGTTCTTCGGGACGCCCAGTTTGATGAGCTGGCGGGCCGATGTGAGGATGGAATTCCCCGAATCACTGATTTTAGCGCTTACTTTGTCGTACTCGTCCAGGGCGGCGTGGAGCTTGTCTCCCATGGCGGCGTGGGCCTTGGCGAAGTCGGCCACGCGGTCTACCATGGTCTGGGCGGCCTTGATAATCTTTTCCTGGTTGCGGGCCTGGTCGTAGTTGGTCCAGGCAATGCGGATCATGCGGAGGAAGGGCATGAGGGTTTCCTCGGTGGTGAGGAGGACGCCCTGCTGATAGGCTTCCTGGAAGATATTGGGAGCCAGGGTCTTGGCCAGCTGCAGGGAGCTGTAATTGGGAATGAACATGAGGACGTAGTCCAGCGTCTTGTAGCCGTCCCGCACGTAATCCTGATAGCGTTTTCCGGAGAGACTCTTGATCTGGGTGCGAATAGCGGCGAGGTTGCGGCGGGAAGCATCTTCCTTGAGGGCGGGATCCTCGGTGGCATACCAGTCCGAGAGTGCTTCCATGGAGGTTTTGGCATCTACGATGACTTCGGTCTTGTCCGGGTAGTGCAGAATGTAGTCCGGTCTCATGCGCTTGCCGCTGTCTTCATTGAGGATGATGGCGCCGTGGTCGTCTCTGAGGGTTTCTTCGCGGTCAAAGTCGCGGCCTTCTTCCATGCCCTCGGCTACCAGCATATTATAGAGAATGGTTTCTCCCCAGATGCCAGTCATCTTGTTCTGGCCTTTGAGGGCCTGGGCCAGGTTGTCGGCCTTGCTGCCGATACTGGTGGTCTGGTCCTGCAGATGCTTGACGGCCTGTTCCACGGCGGTCTTGAGGGTGGCGTTGCCCTCGGCCTGGGTGCGTTTGGACGCCTCGAAACTCTCCTGCATGGCTTTGAGGTCTTTCCCCAGGGGACCGGCGATGTTCCGGAAGGTTTCCTCGGCCTTCTTCTGAAGGGCTTCCTCGCGCTGCTGGAGGAGCTTTTCCGTCTGGGCCGACAGCTGGCTTTTCACCAGTTCCAGCTGCTGGTCAAAGGATTCCTGCTGGAGCTTACGCAGTTTCTCGGCGTTTTCCAGCGCAGCCTTGGCAGCAATGAGTTCGTTCTCCAGCGCGTTACAGGCTTTCACCTGCCGCGTGCGCATGACGAGCCACGTTACGACAATGGCCACGGCAATGAGGATTGCCGCAGCCACTATGATGATGAGATTTACCGTATCCATAAGTACAAAGATACGGTAAAAATTGATTTAGTGCTTGTTTCTAAGTGCGCAAAAATATTTTTTTATTTTGCAAGCGCTTTTGCACATAAAAAAGCCGTGCTCCACGCCGCCTGCAGGTTGAACCCGCCAGTAATGGCGTCCACGTCCAGCACTTCGCCGGCAAAATACAGCCCAGGATGCGCCTTGCACTCCAGCGTTCCCAGGTCCAGCTGCGACAGCGCCACGCCGCCCGCCGTAACAAACTCCTCCCGGAACTTGCTCTTGCCGCTCACCGGGTACGTGTCGTTGGTGAGCACCGCCGTGAGCCGATTGAGCCCCTTGCTCCCGAGCTCCGCCCAGCGGATATCCGGCCTGAGGCCCGCCCTTTGAACCAGGTGCTCCCACAGCCGCTGTTGCAGCAGGGGCGTGTTGGACACCTGCTTCTGCGGATTCCGGGCCGATGCCTCCTGCAGCCGTGCCCGCACCTCGCCCTCGTTGGCGCTGAGCCAGTTGATGCCCACCGTTCCCTGGTACCCGTTCGCGGCCAGATACCGCGCCGCATACGACGACAGCTTGAGCGCCGCCGGCCCGCTGAGCCCCCAGTCGGTAATGAGCAGCGGCCCCTCCGCCTTGAACGCCGTGCCCTGCAGCCCCACCTGCGCCTCCACCACCAGCCCCATCAGCGCCCTGAGCCCCTTGTCCGGCACATTGAACGTAAACAGCGACGGCACCGGCTCCACTATCTCCAGCCCCAGCCCCTCCAGAAACGGAAACCGCTGCGCCCCGCCCGTTGTCACCACCACCGCATCGAACGGCTCGCCATTCACAAGATAACCCATAGATTCTTCGCTTCGCTCAGAATGACAGGAGGAAGGCTCAGAATGACAGGAGGAAGGCTCAGAATGACAGGCGCGCGCGGGCGTTGCGATGGCCGAAGGAATTTGGTTTTTCGGGCGACCGCCCGAAAAATAAATTCCTTCGGCCGATGGCCCAGCGCTGATACTTACAACTTTAGTATTTAGCCTAAGGTCAACCCCCTTCATGGCTCTGAGCAGTGCCCGGACCACATCCATGGCATCCTGCGACTGCGGAAACCAGCAGTGATCCTCTTGCAGGACGCAGGGAACACCCTGAGCAGTGAACCAGCGGATGGTGTCGTCGTTGGAGAAGGCCTTGAGGGCGCGTTTCATGAGGCGCTCGCCCCGCGGGTAGGCATCGGCCAAACTCCTGATTCCTTCGAAATCGTTGGTGAGATTGCACCTGCCGCCGCCGGTGATGGCCACTTTGGCGAGCGGCTTGCTCCCCGCCTCAAAGACGGTGATCTCCGCATCGGCCCTCATCTGACAAAGCTGCGCGGCGCAGTAGCACCCCGCCGCTCCGGCTCCGATGATGGCAATTCTCTTCATTTTCTGTGTGCGTTACGAACAAAAGCGTGATTCCCCGCAAATCCTGCTTAAGATCGTTAGTACTGACGAACAAAAGCGTAATTTGCCGCAAATCCTGCTTAAGATCGTCGGGGCGGGCGCCTGGCCAGCGCCGGGCCAGTGCCTAAAGCCGGCCCTGTTCTCCCAGGTGACTGTCCTTGAAGCCCAGGAAGTAGAGCACGCCGTCCAGGCCGATGGTGCTCAGGCTCTGGCGGGCCGTCTCTTTCACGCGCGGCTTGGCATGGAACGCGATGCCCAGGCCGGCCTCCAGCAGCATGGGAAGGTCGTTGGCGCCGTCTCCTACGGCAATGGTCTGGGCAATGTTCACCTTCTCTGTCTGGGCAATGAGCTTGAGGAGGTCTGCCTTTCGGCGGCCATCCACAACTTCTCCCACATAGCGGCCGGTGAGTTTGCCGTCATCGCCGATTTCCAGTTCGTTGGCGTAGATGTAGTCAATGCCGTATTTGCGCTGCAGGTACTCTCCAAAGAAAGTGAATCCGCCGCTGAGGATGGCAATCTTGTAACCGCAGGTCTTGAGAACGCTCATGAGGCGGTCGGTGCCTTCCGTGATGGGCAGGTTCTCGGCGATGTCCTTCATTACAGATACGTCCAGGCCCTTCAGGAGCGCAACCCGCTCGGTGAAACTCTCTTTGAAATCGATCTCTCCCCGCATGGCGCGCTCGGTGATGGCGGCTACCTTATCATATACCCCATGGCGGCGGGCAAGTTCATCAATGCATTCTGCCTGAATGAGGGTAGAGTCCATATCAAAGCAGATGAGCCGGCGCATGCGGCGGTACATGTCGTCCTTCTGGAAGGAGAAATCCATGCCGCTGTCGGAGGAAAGGGCCATGAGTTCCTTCTGGAAAGCGCGTTTGTCTTCCAGCGTGCCGCGGATGGAAAACTCCACGCAGGCACGGACGTTGCGCTCCGGGTGTTTGACGCTCATGCGGCCGGTGAGCCGTTTGATGGCGTCGATATTGAGGCCGTGACGGGCAATGATCTCTGCGGCCGACTGAATTTGACCGGCACTGAGGCTTCGGCCGATGACCGTAAGGATGTATCGGTTCTTGCCCTGACGGCCGGCCCATGCCTCGTATTCGTCGTCGGTGATGGGCTCGAAACCAATGTTCACCCCAATCTCCGTAGCCTTGAACAGGAGCTCCTTCATCACCTGGCCCGACGCTTTGTCGTCTATTCGGATGAGAATACCCAGGGAAAGGGTACTGTGAATATCGGCCTGGCCGATGTCCAGGATCTGGGCATCATACCGGGCCAGAATGGCCATGACCTCGGCCGTAAGGCCTACGCGGTCTTTGCCGGAAATGCGAATTAAGATCTGTTCCATGTTCATGATATGCAAATTTACGGAAAATTTGGTAAATTTGTCGGATATTACATATTTATGACGCTTCTTATCATCTATTTACTTCTGACAATGAGCATTTCCTTTCTGTGCTCATTGCTGGAGTCGGTGCTCATGTCCACCCCCATCTCCTACATTTCCATGAAGGAGGAAGAGGGAGACCGCAACGCCGCCCTCTTCATGAAGTATAAGCAGGACCCGGACCGCCCCCTGTCTGCCATCCTGTCTCTCAATACCATCGCCAACACGCTGGGCGCTGCCGCCGTTGGCCATCAGGCTACGCAGCTCTCCGGAGACCACTGGTTCGGTGTCATCAGCGCCGCCATGACCTTCCTCATCCTGGTCTTCTCCGAGATTGTTCCCAAAACCATCGGTACAACGCACTGGAAAGGCCTTCTGTGGCTCTCCCGCATCATGAGGTTTCTGGTAATCATCCTGTTCCCCGTTGTATGGCTGGTGGATAAAATCCATGACACCATCACGAGCGGAGACCCCGACCTTGGCATCTCCCGCGAGGAAGTGAGCGCCATGGCCAATATGGGCGAGGAAGAAGGCGTGCTGGACAACTCGGAGAACAAGGTCATCCAGAACATTATCAAGCTGGACGACATCAAGGCCTACGATGTCATGACTCCGCGTGTAGTTGCGGCCATTGCGCCCGAGAACATGACGCTCAAACAGTTCTACAAGCAGGAAGACCTTTCCCACAACTCCCGCATTCCCGTCTATTCGGACTCTCCCGAGTTCATTACGGGCTATATCATGCGCTACGACGTTCTCGAGAACCTGGCCGAGGACAAGTTTGACATGCGCCTGAAGTCCATCAAGCGCAAAATTGCCGCCTTCCACGAGGAAACCACCGTGGGAGACATCTGGGAAAGCCTCCTCAAAACCCGTGACCAGATTGCCTGCATCATAGATGACTACGGCTGCTTCCAGGGTATCATAACGCTGGAAGACATCATGGAGACTATCCTTGGCATGGAAATCATTGACGAGAACGACACCATCACCGACATGCAGCAGTATGCCAAGGAGCGCTGGCTCAAGAGAAAGAACCAGTACAAGCAGATTGTCCTGCCCGAAGAAGAAGATGAGTAGGCTGTTCTTCAACCCCATCACCGGCAAATTCTTTACCCTTATCGCCCGCCGCCGGAAGCCCCGCAAGGCTCCGGTGAATGCAGAAGTGGAGGCGATGCGTCTCCGTGCCAAGGCCGAACTGCCGCCACGCCTCCGGGCCCTGGCCGTGCAGCATGGCTTTATATATAATAAGGTATTCATCAAGAACAATGTGAGTAACTGGGGCAGTTGCTCGTCCCTTGGCAATATCAACCTGAACCTGCGGCTGGTGGCGCTGCCGGTGCATCTAGCCGATTACGTGATGCTGCACGAACTCTGCCACCTCCGCTATATGAACCACGGCAAGCCGTTCCATGCCCTTTTGGAAAGTGTATGCCCCGGACACCGGGCCCTGGAGAAGGAGTTGAAGGGGTATAAAATCACCGCCACCGGCGCCGTTTACAATCTTAAGCAGGATTTGCCGTGAAAGTTGCTTAAGATCGTATGCACTGACGATCTAAAGCAGGATTTGCCGCAAATTACGCTTAAGATCGTAAGGCCTCCAGGAGTAGTTCGAAAAGGCGGGGCTTGGCGTAGGTGTCAAGGGCGGTTTCGGGGATCCAGATATACCCTTCGGGCAATTCAGGACGGGCCGATGCCTCCAAGAGGTAGAAATCCACAATCAAAGTACGGTGCGTGAGCTGGTGCTTCACGCCTTTTTTGATTAATCTTGGTTCTGCCTGGCCACCGGCCGAAGAAAAATATTTTTCGGGGCGGGGCCCGAAAAACCATTTTTCTTTGGCCATCGCAACGCCCGCGCGCATAGATGAACTTTCGCGCTCCACCACCACGGGCTCATACAGCCCTTGCCAGATGTCGCCGGGGCCGCGGCGGCGGATGGCGGTGTAGCCGTTACAACGCACGTAGATGTAGCTGAAGCGGCGCTCCTGGATGGCGACGGGGGCTTTTTTGACGGGGAGGAGCGTGACGCGGCCGGTGCGGAAGGCGTTACAGGAAGCCTGCAGGGGGCAGGTGAGGCAGCCCGGGTTTTGGGGCGTGCACTGCATGGCGCCAAAATCCATCATGCCCTGGTTGAAGGTGGCGGGGTCTTCCGGAGGCAGCAGCTGCTGGGCCAGCGCGGTGAATTCTTTCTTGGCCTCAGTGGTGCCAACGGGGGTGGCAAGGCCAAAATAGCGCGCCAGCACCCGGTACACATTGCCGTCCACTACGGCGGCGGGAAGTCCGAAGCAGATGGATCCGATGGCGGCCGCGGTGTAGTCTCCCACGCCCTTCAGCGCCTTGATGCCTTCCAGGGTGGTGGGGAACCCGCCGGCTGCGACAATCTGTTTTGCCGCCGCATGCAGGTTCCGGGCGCGCGAATAGTAACCCAGGCCTTCCCAGAGCCTTAACACCTCGTCCTCGGAGGCATCGGCCAGCTGCTCCACCGTGGGAAACCGCTCCATGAAGCGGTGCCAGTAGGCGGTACCCTGCACAATACGCGTCTGCTGCAGGATAATCTCACTGAGCCATACGGCATAGGGATCCCGTGTGCGGCGCCAGGGAAGGTCCCGGCCGTTTTCGCTGTACCAAAAAAGAATGTGCTGGGTAAATGCGTTCACGGCGCAAAAATACGAATTTTTTGTGTACTTTTGCACCGTGGAACAGAACGAACAGATCCCCGATTTTGCCGAGGTCTTGGAGGTAGCCTCCGAGGCCGGCCACATCCTTCTCGAAAACGGTGCCGAGCTCTCTCGCGTAGAAGATATCATGAACCGGATTTCCACCCATTTCGGTGTGAGCTCCGGTCATTTTTTCATCCTCTCCAACGGTATCTTCACATCCGGAAAGGCAGAGAAAGTGCACAAGGCCGGCGGCCAGGCTTCTACCTACGCCAACGTGGCCTTCATTCCCATCCGGGCCACACAGTTCTCCCGCGTCACGGCTGTGAACCGGCTCAGTTATGACATTTCGGCCGGCCGATGCAATCTGGAACAGGCCCGGGAACGCCTGGAACAGATCAAGAAAATGCCGCTCAAACCCTTCTGGGAGCAGTTCCTGGCTACATCCATCAGCGCAGCTGCTTTCTCGGCCGTGTTCGGCGGCGGCTTCCTGGACTGCGCGGCTGCAGCCATTGCCGGAGTTGTCCTGTTTCTCTTTATCTCCTTTGTGAGTTCCCGCTACATGTCCCGCATTGTGGCGGGCGTGTCCAATGCCTTTGTGGCTACCCTTGTCTCCATCCTGTGCTGGCGTCTGGGCCTGGGCACCAGTCTTGCCGACATTATCATCGGCGCGGTGATGCCTCTTATCCCCGGCGTGCCTTTCACCAACGGCGTCAGGGACCTGGCCAACTCGGACTACCTGGCCGGCCTCACACGCCTGACCGACGCCATGCTGGGCTTTGTGTGCATTGCCCTGGGCGTGTCGGTGGCCTTCATGCTGGACAGCGCGCTGTTTGGGGAATTCATCAAGCTCACGGGCGTGACGGCCAACCCCGAGACCGCCGGCTTCTTCTGGCAGGCCGTGGCGGCCTTCGTGGGGACGCTGGGCTTTACCATTATTTATGGGGTGGACCGGGAACACTACCTGTCTTCGGGCATCATTGGCGTGGCCGGCTGGATGGTCTATCTCATGCTGGTGCGCTTTGCCTCTCTCACAGCCCCCGTGGCATCCCTCGGCGCCGCCCTCATCATCTGCATCCTGTCCCGCTTTGCGGCCGTTCCCAACCGCTGCCCGGCGCAGGTGTTCATCGTGTGCGGCATCTTTACCCTGGTGCCCGGCGCCGGTGTGTTCTGGTTCTCTTACTACCTCACGTCCAGTCAGTTTGACCTGGGCATGCACAGCGGATTCATGGCCGTGAAAGTGGCCATTGCCATTGTTCTTGGAATTGTCTTTGCCATGGAACTGCCGCAGCGCCTGTTCTCCCGCCACCGTAAGGCTACGCACTAAAGAAAGCGCTGCAGGGCTTCGTACACGCGCTGGACGGGGAATCCCACCACATTGAAATAGGAGCCCTCTATGCGGGTGATGCCAATGTGCCCGATCCATTCCTGGATGGCATAGGCGCCGGCCTTGTCAAAGGGCTTGTAAGTATCCACGTAATAGTCAATCTCTTCCTGGCTTAGCGCCTTGAACCACACCTGCGTGGTAACGGAGAAGGAACTCTCGTGTGCAGCGTCCCGGATGGTAACGGCCGTAGTCACATGATGGTTGCGCCCCGAGAGATCCCGCAGCATGCGGCAGGCGTCCTCACGGTCTTTGGGCTTTCCCAGGATTTCCCCGGGACGGGTGTCGGAGGCCGGCAGGATGACCATGGTGTCGGCGGTGATGAGGATTTCGTTCTCCTTCAGGGGCCGATGGAAGCCGTGCGACTTGCCCTGTGCCATCAGAAGCGGCACCTGGTCGTAGGGTGTTTCGGGGCCGAACCGCTCTTCGAAACTGTTTTGCGTGTCTACCTCGAAATCGATGTCGAGGCCGCTCAGGAGCTCCTTCCGGCGGGGGGAGGCGCTGCCCAGGATGATGTGTTTTCCCCGAAGATTCATCGGCCTAGAATTTTTCCTTGTAAAGGGTGGGGTTGAAGATCCAGCGGTTCTGTGCGCGGAGGGTGGTCTCGATGCCTTCGCGGAGGCAGCCTTTGCCGCCGGGGTGGGAGGTGATCCAGTCGGCGGCTTCCTTGACTTCGTCTACGGCGTCGGCGGGGCATACGCCGCAGCCGGCGGCCTTGATGAGGTCCAGATCCGGGACGTCGTCTCCAAAGTACATGACATCCTTCGGGTCCAGGTGGTAGCGTTCGCAGAAGAGGCCGAATTCGACGCGTTTGTCGCGGCAGTGCAGGAACACGTCTTCGGGTTTGACACCGCTCACGATCATGCGTTTACGGATGGTTTCCGAGCTGCCGCCCGTGATAACGGCGATGGGAAAACCGTTCATGGAAGCCATTCTGATGGCGAATCCGTCTTTGGCGTCGTAGGTGCGGAGGAGGTCTCCGTCCGTGGTGCACTGGACGCTGCCGTCGGTGGCGACGCCATCTATGTCGAATGCGAAAGCTTTGATCTGGGTAAGGTCCATGGGATGCGATTGCGTTTTGCGCGTGCAAAGTTATAAAGATTTTTTTTAATTTTGCAGGATATGATAAGCTTAGACCAACTCCTTGCCAGTCGTGATGCGCGTGCCGCCCTCCAGCGGAAGATGCTGGATGAGAATCCGGGCTGCTGCATCGTGTGCCTCACCGTGCAGCTGCCGGGGCCCGTCAAGCGGAACGCCACCTCCCTTGCCATCGGGAAAGCCGGGGCCGATGCCCTCCGCGCGAGATTCCCCCACGCGCCGCTCACCGAACGGGACCTTCCCACGGGGTACGAGGCTTATCTCCCGCTCCCGATGCCGCCGCTGGACGCCAAGCGCATCGCCGCGGAGCTGGAGGAGACGCACCCGCTGGGACGGCTCATGGACATTGATGTCGTGGGGGCGGAGGGACCTGTCTCGCGGGCCGACATCGGCCTGGCGCCTCGCCGATGCCTCCTTTGCGAGAGAGACGCGCGCTACTGCATGCGGGCAAAGTCCCATACGCGGGAGGAACTCCTTTCAAGAATCGAAGAAATCGTTAGCAAGTATATATAATATGGAATTCAGAAAACTGACCCCCGAAGAGATTGATTTTCTCCTTTCCCGCGACTGCCGGGCCGACGACTGGTCCGCCGTGGAAATCACTGACCCCGAATCGCTCCAGTATGTCCGCAACGTGCGTTTTTCCGGCACGGTGCGGTGGGGAAGCTTCAACGAAGTGTTCGAGCTCCCCGGCGGCGTAAAGAAGCATTCCGGCCTCCGCAACGCCACCCTTCACAATGTGACGGTGGGAGACGACTCGCTCATCGAGAACGTCTCCAACTACATTGCCAACTACGACATCGGCCGGCACACTTACATTGAGAATGTGGACCTCATGGTGACGGAGGGGCCCTGCCGCTTTGGTAACGGCGTAGAGGTGTCGGTGCTCAATGAGACCGGCGGCCGCGAGGTGAAGATCTACGACCGCCTCAGCGCCCAGATCGCCTACCTCCTGGCCCTCTATCGCCACAGACCCGGGCTCATTGCGCGGCTCAATGCCGATATCGACGCCTATGCCGCCGCTCAGGAGAGCGTGCGGGGCGTGATAGGGGACTGGGTGTCCATCCGCAATACGCGCCACATCAACGGCGTGCGAATTGGAGACTATGCCGTGGTGAGCGGCGCCAGCCGGCTCCGGAACGGGTCTGTGCACAGTAACCAGACCGCTCCCGTGACCATCGCGCATGGGGTGATTGCCGATGACTTTATTATCTGCAGCGGCTCCCATGTGAGCGACAATACCTCCATCGAGCGCTGCTTCATTGGGCAGTGCTGCCACCTGGGCCATGGCTACAGCGCCTCCGACTCCCTGTTTTTCAGTAACTGCCAGGAAGAAAACGGAGAGGCCTGCGCCATTTTTGCGGGGCCGTTTACGGTCACGCACCACAAGAGCACGCTGCTCATTGCCGGCATGTTCTCGTTCATGAATGCCGGCTCCGGCTCCAACCAGAGCAACCATATGTACAAGCTGGGCCCTATCCACCAGGGTGTGATGGAACGCGGCTCCAAGACAGCCTCCGACTCCTATATCCTGTGGCCCTCCCGCGTGGGCGCGTTCTCGCTGGTGATGGGACGCCATGTGACGCATTCCGACACGTCCAACCTGCCGTTCTCCTATCTTATTGAACAGCAGAACACAACGTATCTGGTGCCGGGCGTAAACCTTCGCAGCGTGGGTACGGTGCGCGATGCCCAGAAGTGGCCGAGGCGCGATGCCCGGAAAGACCCGGACCGTCTGGACTGCATCAATTACAACCTTCTGAGCCCCTACACCATCCAGAAGATGTTCAAGGGCATTCAGCTCCTGAGAAACCTCCAGTATTCTTCCGGCGAGCTGTCCGATATTTATTCCTACCACAGCACCAAAATCCGGAACGGAGCGCTCCGGAAGGGCATTCATTACTACGAGACGGCCATCACCAAATTCCTGGGCAATTCCCTCATCAAGCGCCTGGAGAAACTGCCGGCCGGTGCTTCCGACGAGGAAATCCGTGCCATGCTGCGTCCCACCTCGGCCGTCGGAAAGGGGCAGTGGGCCGACCTCAGCGGCCTCATCGTTCCGCGGGACGCTGTCTCCGAGATCCTGGACAAGGTGGAGCGCGGGGAAATGGATATATGGGCCGTCTCCGACGCTTTCCATAAGCTGCACGAGGAGTATTACGACGCCGAGTGGACCTGGGCCTACGACAAGTTCGGGGCGTTCTTCGGCTTCCCGCTGGAGACCATCACGGCGGGCGAGGTGGCGCAGATTGTGATGAGCTGGAAAGAGGCGGTCATCGGACTGGACCGCGAGCTCTACGAGGATGCCCGCAAGGAATTCAACCTGGCGTCGCAGACGGGATTCGGGGCCGATGGCTCCCAGGAAGTGAAGGAGAAGGATTTCTCCGAGGTGCGGGGAGACTTCGAGTCCAACTCGTTCGTAATGGCGGTACTGGAGCACATCCGCGTAAAGGAGGCGCTGGGAGACGAACTCCTGGGCCGCCTGCGGAATGTGTAATTATTTCTTGGGAAATCGGTTTTTATTGAGTAACTTCGCACTTGTTAATTCCATAGCAGGCGGAACCGGGAGTATTGGAAAGCTTGCGGCAGGATGAATACATACGAGATTACTAAGGACATAGTGGAGGTGCCATTGAGCTCTCCTTTCTTCCGTGATAAGATAAAGCGGTTCCTCGAGGCCAATGGGCTCCGAATCGAATCGCTTAATTCTTATTATGTCATGGAGGATTCTTCGGGAGCTGTAGTGGCAGGAGCCGGACTCTCCGGAGACGTGCTCAAATGCCTGGCCGTAGCCCCGGAAGTGCGCAGTGAGGGGCTCCTGGTTCCGCTGGTTTCGCGCATCATGAGCGACCATGCCCGTCCTTCTTTCAAGGTGTTCACCAAGCCGGGGTACCAGGCGGTCTTTGAAAGCCTGGGCTTTCGGCTTTTGGCTTCTGCCCCTCTTGCTGTTTTGATGGAAAAGGGCCATGGACTGGAAGACTACTGCGCCTACCTTCGGTCCTTCCGGCGTAGTGGCCGCATAGGGGTCGTTGTCATGAATGCCAATCCGTTCACCCTGGGGCATCAGTATCTGCTGGAGCAAGCTGCTTCGCAGGTGGATCACTTGTTTGTGATTCCTGTGAAGGAGGATGTGTCCATGTTTTCTTATGAGGAAAGGCGTGCCATGATTTGTGCTGGTATCGCAAATCCCTCGCGCAGGGAGGATATTACCGTACTGGAGGGGTCGGACTATGTGATATCGGCGGCGACGTTTCCGACGTATTTTCTGAAGGATTTGTCCACGGCGGCTGAGACGCAGATGCAGCTGGACGTGGACCTTTATGATAAGTGGATTGCTCCGGCGCTGGGCGCCACGGTCCGCTTTGTGGGGTCTGAACCCCTGGATGCTCTTACAAACCGTTACAACCAATTAATAACCAACCCAACCCTTGTTGAGAGGCTCTCAATCCACGGCGAAGTGGTATCGGCCTCCCGCGTACGCCGGGCACTGGAGAAGGGCTGCTTCCCGGAAGCGGCATCTCTGTGCCCGGCCTCTACGCACGCGTATCTGCTCGCGTATCTGGCCGACAAGGCGCTTCGTCTGGAACTGGATACGCCCGGTAAGCCCGGGTTGGTTTGCCCCGAATCGGCGGGTGCGCACCGGGACATGGACTACCGCACCATGCTTGCGGGCATCGCCGCCCTTCGCCCCTGGTGGCCCAGGCTGGCACTGGCAGCATCGGCCCAGGAACTCATTGCGCTGGGCATCGACGCCGAAAAGGAGATGCTGGCGGCGACGGGCGGGGTGAATACGCACCGCGGGGCCATTTTCTGCATGGGCATTACGCTCAATGCGCTCGGGGCGTGGATGGAAGGTGTTGATAATGAGGAAGTTGTGCGAAAACGCATAGTCGAAATTTCAAAGGCGATTTTGCGTTATCAATTGAAAGATAGCGAGTTAGCTCCACGCGGGGCGAGGGCAATGGCGGCCGATGGGTATCGGCAAGTGTTTGAAGACTGGCTGCCGTACTACCGGAGCGGGGCGGGGGAGCTTAAGACGCTGCTCAGGATTATGAGTACGCTCGATGACACGTGCGTGGTGCATCGGGTGGGCCCGGAGAGGGCTCAGGAAGTGAAGCGGGAGGCGGCTAGCGTCATGGCCGAAGAGATTGGCCCTCTTTGTGAGCGGTACGCGGCGGAGGGGATTTCCCCCGGCGGTGCAGCTGACATGCTTGCATTGACAATATTTATCTCATATATTAACCTATGATAACACTCAATCCGAATGGAGTTTATCTCCTCGATGGTAAGACCATCGCCCCGGAAGGACCTCTTGGCAAAGATGAGGCCCGTGAAAACACCATTGCCTACCAGATTCTGCGTGCGCATGACGTGAACGGTTCCAAGGGAAAGTCCCTAAACATCCGCTTTGACGCCATGGTATCGCATGACATCACGTATGTGGGTATTATCCAGACGGCCCGCGCCAGCGGACTGGAGAAGTTCCCGCTGCCGTATGCCATGACCAACTGCCACAATTCGCTTTGCGCAGTGGGCGGTACTATCAATGAGGACGACCACGTGTTCGGCCTCAGCGCTGCCAAGAAATATGGCGGTATCTATGTGCCGGCCAACCAGGCCGTCATTCACCAGTATGCCCGTGAGGCTCTCACCGCCTGCGGCAACATGATCCTGGGCTCTGACTCGCATACGCGTTACGGCTCCCTGGGTAACATGGGTGTTGGCGAAGGCGGCGGCGAGCTGGTGAAGCAGCTCCTGAAGAACACCTGGGACATCAATGCCCCCGAGGTGGTGCTGGTATGGCTGGAGGGTAAGCCCAAGCGTGGTATTGGCCCGCACGACGTGGCTATCTCCCTGGTAAAGGCCGTGTTCGAGAGCGGTTTTGTGAAGAACAAGGTGCTGGAGTTCGCCGGCCCCGGCGTTGCCAGCCTGCCCATCGACTTCCGTAACGGTATCGATGTCATGACCACCGAGACCACCTGCCTGTCCTCCATCTGGATTACCGACGAGAAGGTGAAGGAGTACTTCGAGATGCATAACCGTCCGGAGGCTTACAAGACGCTGGCTCCCGGCAAGGTGGCCTACTACGACGCCATGATCACCATTGACCTCTCTTCCCAGGAGAGCATGATCGCTCTGCCGTACCACCCGTCCAACGCCGTGACCATCCACGAGCTGCAGGCCAACCCCGAAAAGGTGCTCAAGGCCATTGAGGAAGATACCATCAAGCGTTTTGGCGAGAAAGTGCATCCGGACCTTCTCTCCAAGATCAAGAACGGTAAGGTATATGCCGACCAGGGCATCATCGCCGGCTGCTCCGGCGGTACCTACGACAACCTCTCCGAGGCTGCCACTATCCTGAAGGGCAAGTCCATCGGCAACGACTACTTCACCATGAGCGCCTATCCGCAGAGCACGCCCGTGTATCTGGCTACCACCCGTAACCACATTGCGGAGGAACTGCTGGAGGCCGGCGTGGTGATCAAGCCCGCTTTCTGCGGCCCCTGCTTCGGCGCCGGTGACGTGCCGTCCAACAACGGCCTGTCCATCCGCCACACCACCCGCAACTTCCCCAACCGTGAAGGCTCCAAGCCCGGTCAGGGACAGATTTCCATGGTGGCCCTGATGGATGCCCGTTCCATTGCTGCTACGGCTGCGAACGGCGGCGTCATCACCGCTGCTACCGATATCGAATACGAAGACACCCACAAGCCTTACCAGTTTGACGGCCGCATCTACGAGAAGCGCATCTACAATGGCTTCGGAAAGGCAGACCTTTCCGTGGAACTGCGTTACGGTCCCAACATCAAGGACTGGCCTGTGATGCCTGCCATGCAGGAGAACATGCTGCTGGAACTGGCTGCCGTGATCCACGACCCCGTGACCACCACCGACGAACTCATCCCTTCCGGTGAGACGTCCAGCTACCGTTCCAACCCGCTCAAGCTCTCCGAGTTTGCCCTGAGCCGCCGCGTACCTGAGTATGTGGGCCGCTCCAAGCGCATTCAGGAGGATGACCGCAACCGCAGGGCCGGCGTTCTCACCGAGGATTTGCAGCGTGTGCTGAGCGTGGCCGGTGCATCGGCCGAAAGCACTTCCTTCGGCTCCTGCGTCTTTGCCAACAAGCCCGGTGACGGCAGCGCCCGTGAGCAGGCCGCTTCCTGCCAGAAGGTGCTGGGAGGAGACGCCAACATCTGCTACGAGTACGCCACCAAGCGCTACCGCTCCAACTGCATCAACTGGGGTATTGTGCCGTTTACCATCGGCCCGGATACTCCCTTTGAGTACGAGGTGGGGGACTATGTGTTTGTTCCCGGCATCCGCGAGGCTATCCTGGGTGGAGAGGAGCAGATTGAGGCCCGCGTCATTTCCCGCGACGGCCGCACCACGCCCATTACCCTTTACTTTAAGCCGCTTACCGCTGACGAGCGTCAGATTCTCGCCGACGGCTGCCTGATGAATTATTACAAAAACCGCAAATAAAAACCATGGAAAAAATCAAAATGACTACGCCGCTCGTAGAGATGGACGGCGATGAAATGACCAGAATCCTCTGGAAAATGATCAAGGACGAGCTCATCCTGCCCTTCGTAGACCTCAAGACCGAGTACTACGACCTGGGTCTGCCGTACCGCGACAAGACTTCCGACCAGGTGACCATCGACTCCGCCAACGCTACCAAGAAGTATGGCGTTGCCGTCAAGTGTGCGACCATCACCCCCAACGTGCAGCGCATGAGCGAGTACAACCTGCACCAGATGTGGAAGAGCCCGAACGGAACCATCCGTGCCATGCTGGACGGTACCGTGTTCCGTACACCTATCACCATCCCTTCCATCCACCCTGCCGTGAAGTTCTGGAAAAAGCCCATCACCATTGCCCGTCACGCTTACGGTGACGTGTACCGCGACGTGGAAATCCAGACCACCGAGCCCGGTGTGGCCAAGCTGGTGTTTGAAGGCGTATCCGGCCAGCGCATCGAGGAAGTGATCCACGAGTTTGCCGGCCCCGGCGTGATTGAGGGTATGCACAACACCGACAAGTCTATCAGCAGCTTCGCCCACGCCTGCTTCAAATATGCCCTGGACCTGAAGCAGAACCTGTGGTTCGCTACCAAGGATACCATCTCCAAGAAGTACGACGGCCGTTTCAAGGCCATCTTCGAGGAAATCTACGAGCGTGACTACAAGGAGCAGTTCGAGGCCGCCGGCATCGAGTACTTCTACACCCTTATTGACGACGCCGTTGCCCGTGTAATGCGTTCCGAGGGCGGTTTCATCTGGGCCTGCAAGAACTACGACGGAGACGTCATGTCCGATATGGTGTCCACTGCCTTCGGTTCCCTGGCCATGATGACCTCCGTTCTCGTAAGCCCCGACGGCAAATACGAGTACGAGGCCGCTCACGGCACCGTCACCCGTCACTACTACAAGTACCTCAAGGGTGAAGAGACTTCCACCAACCCCATGGCTACCATCTTTGCCTGGAGCGGCGCCTTCCGTAAGAGAGGCGAGATGGACAACCTCCCGGAACTGGTGAACTACGCCAACCAGCTGGAGGCTGCCTGCTTTGACACCCTGAACGAGGGTCTCGAGACCAAGGACCTGGTGAACCTCTCCGAGGGCATCACTCCCAAGGGCCTTACGTCTCTCCAGTTCCTGCAGGAGATCCGCAAGCGCCTGGAAGTGCGCCTGGGAGCCTAAAATGCTCTACTCCCGCGAGAATATAAGCACGCAGCTGATGGCGGCCACAATGCCGATGCACTGTGGCACCGTAGGCACTGCAGCATATAGAATGAGGGAGATCACGCACATGATGACCGGTGCGCAGGCATCTGCCAGCGGAGCAATCACCATCGCTTTCCCGTAGCGGTTGGCATAAACCAGGGTGAACGCTCCCACCGCATTGAGAATCTGTACGAAAAATACTTTAGTCAGCTCCGGAAAGGCAACCCCTTCTCCGGAGCTTTTTCCTCCCATCATGAGGGCGAGGGGAATGAGTACGACGGCCGAGAGGGCCATGTAGACAAACACGCTCTCCGCGTCCGGCGTGTTGTTGTTCGCCAGCTTCATCACAAAGGCCTGGACGCCCCACGCGATAAAGACGACGGATGCATAGACAATCCAGATCCAGCTGCTCACGGCGCCGTCCGTATTGTCCGGCAGGGCAAAGCAGACGAGCGCGACGAAGGCCAGGACTATGCCCGCGACCCCGAGGCGCGACACTTTCTCTTTCAGGAATGTGGCCGACAGCAGCACCGTCACGATGGGGGCAACGGAAATCATGGGCATGACCAGGTAGGCGGGCGCATAGTCCAGGGCCAGAAAGAGCACCAGCTGGCCGCCGGCGCCCAGAAGGCCTACGCCCATGCTGAGGAGGGCCGCCTTGGGACGTACATCCCACTTGAAACGGATATTGATAAGGGCCACCAGGGCGCAGGGGATCATGCTGAGCGCCCAGATCACGTAAACCCACGTCTTGGGCAGGGTAGTCTGATCGCTGAAGGCGCCCCAGATACCCCAGGTCACCATGGTGATGATGGCATACAGCAGCCAGTTGTGTTGCTTTTTCATTGGATATAAGATGCTAGGATTCTGCCCCATTCGTCATTCTCACGGATGCCCGTGAAGGCATCGCTGCCGGGGCCCCACGCATAGACGGGGACGGCGATGCCGTTGTGGCTCTCGCTGGCGAAGAATACGCCAATCTCTCCTTTCTGAAGGTCACCGTCCTGCAGGGTGAGGCAGCCGGTGGCATGGTCGGCCGTCACCACCACGAGCGTATGGCCGTCGGCCGCCGCCCATTCCAGGACATCGCCGATGGTGCGGTCAAAGTCCAGGAGCTCTTCCATGGCCTTCCCGATGTCGTTGCCATGCAGCCAGTCGTCGATGGAGGAGCCTTCCAGCATCATGACAAAGCCTTTTTCGCCGCTCTCGGCAGAAAGGATGTCCAGGCCGCGGCGGACGGCGTGGCGGTAAAGGTCACCTCTTTCCTGCGCGACGGGAAGATTGTCGGGGGCCAGTATGCCGATAACAGGCAGTCCGGCTTTCAGGAGCTCCTCTTCCGTGAGGGCTACAGTATAGCCTTTCCCGGCCATTTCCTTCGCAATGTCCCGGCCGTCCGTGCGGTTTACGGTAAACCAGTCCAGACCGCCGCCGCTGATGTAGTCTACGCCGCAGTCCAGGTAGTCGGCAATGAGATCCTCCTGGTTGTAGCGGTACTCGTTGTGGCAGCAGAAATCGCAGGGCGTGGCATCGGCCAGATGGCAGGTTACCGCGACGCCGGTCTTTTTGCCCAGCTTCTGCGCCTTTACAAGGAAGGAGGCCAGGTCGGTGGAATCGGCGGCGGTGCCCACATGGCTCTCGGCCGTCTTCACGCCAGCGGCGAGGGCCGTCCCGCCGGCACCGGAATCGGTAATGAGGCGGTCTGTGCAGTAGGTACGGGACAGGCCGATGGAGGGAAACAGGTCCAGGTTGAGCTTTCCTTTGTTCAGGACCCAGGCGCAGCTTACCTGCTCCAGCCCCATGCCGTCTCCGATCATGAGAATGACATTGCGCACCTCGTTGCCTGCCGGCGGCATCTTCACCTTGACGGTCTCATAGGTAGAGGGCGTGGTGTAATACTGGAGGGATGGCTCTGCCGGTTTGCACGAAGCGGCCAGGCAGAGGATGGCGAAGCCGGCTCGCTGGAGGAGCCGGCTTCGCACGGAAAGGGTTCTGCTGATTACAGGGAACATGTCAGCGTGACTTTGTTGAGGTCCTTGTTTCCCCAGGAAGTAACCTTAATGGGAGTACCCGGGATGGCAGGCAGGTCGGCGCGGGGGATGCTGTACTCGATATGGGCACCGGTCTCGTCCACAACGCCCTTGCACTGGATGTGCTCGAGCGTGGTGCCTTCGGGCAGGCATTCGGCCGTTGCACCGGGGGCTTCGACAATGACATTGTCGCCGTAGGGATAGAAGAAGCCGATGAAGTCGTAAGGACCATTGCTGTTGAGGGTGACACCCGTGGTCTCGTCACCGTCAATCTCGAAGGCGATGTAGAGGTAACCGGAACCGTTCCAGATGGCGGAATAGCGTCCTTCGGTGTTTCTGTGCACGTAGAAATACAGGTTGTTGGCGTCGGAGGCCGCTTTGAAGATGCCGCAGGCACCTGCGCTGATACCGTCGTAGGCCACCCAGTCGGAGAAGTCACCGTCCAGGGTGATGGCCTTGGGCTCTCCCTTGTAGGCCAGGCAGTGGTTGCTCTCGGGAGCGCTGCCGGCGTGGACGCCTTCTTCCCCGTTCGGGGTTGCATTCTCTACATATTCGGTGTTCACATAGGCACCGTAGAGGTAAGCCCCGCCGTTAAATACGGCCTCGTTGGGCTTGGTGAAACCGAACTCGAACTTCATGAGGTCTCCGTCGGTCTCTGCGTGCTCAAATCCTTCCAGGTCGGTGCAGGCCATGTTGGCTGCGCCCTTCTGCATGAGCCAGATGCCGTACATCTTGTCGTACTTGGCACCGGCCCAGTCGGCTCCGCCGAAGCTTCCCTTGTTGTCGCAGTTGTCAAAGCAGAGCATGAGCTTGTGGGCGTAGTCGAGGGTTGCATCGGTCTTGATGTTCTCGTTGTTCTTGTCAACCTCCACATAGTAGTAGAGCTTGTCGGTGGTCTCATACATCTTCATGGCCTTGATGGCGCCGTCGCCGACGATGGAGGGAACGCTCTTCCATTCGGAATAGTCTCCGTCAATGGTGACTTCCACTTCCGATACGGCAGGAATTTCTTCCCCGTTTTTGACTACCTGTGCCAGGGAGCCGCCGTAGGGGAGATAGCCCAGGATATTGTAGCCACCGTCCTGAATATCGAAGCCGATGCCAATCACATTGCCCAGGCCGCCGGGATAGTTGGCGTAATCCATGGCGCACTCGTAGTAGTTGTCCTTGCCTGCGAAGGTGAAGGTGGGGGACACCTCTGCGGACGTCCAGGAGCCGGACCAGACGTTGGGATCGGTTCCGGTGTACTTGTAGTAGGAGGAGCTGATGGCGCACCACTCACCGCCGTTGGAAATCTTGCCTTCCAGCATATAGTCAATGGCGGGCTTGTTCCACTTGTGGTAGTAACCGTCTGCCTTGCTGTTGTCGCCGTCAAAGAAGAAGTGGGCGCGGAGCTTGCCGTCGGCCACACCCTTTGCGATGGCGTCGTCGGTGAGCTCAAGCAGCACGTAGAGCTTGTCTTCATAGAATACCTTGGCGCTCTTGATGCCGGCATATTCGGCACCGTCGGGGCAGGAGATCTCCGTCACGTAATCGCTGGGAAGAGCGGCCCACTCCGTAATGTCGCCGTCCACGGTCACAGGGGCCGGTTTGGGCAGGGTGATGGTAAAGACCTTCACGTCCGAGAAGGTGGTTCCTGCCAGGGAGGCAGCGATGGCTGCCGTATATTTCACTTCGGGAGTGAGGACGTCCGTGTCTACGGTGAGCGTACCGGTTGCCTCAGTGGTGCCTTTGGCAATGACAAGCTCGGAGGGATAAGTCTGTCCGGGCATGTTGTTGCCGGTACCGGCCGCGAGCGCGATCTTGACATCGGCCGGGACCGGGGTGTCGGCGACAACCTCGAGGGCTGCCGTGGTCTCGGAGGTAGGAGTAGCCGTGAAGGTGAACTTGACCGGCTCCCCGGAGGGATGCAGGAGGGGATTCTCCTTCTCTTTCTCGCAGGAGGCGAGCACGAGGGCCGCCATGGCGATCAGCAGATACTTGATGGTTCTTTTCATGGTGTTATTGGTTAAAATTTGTGTTACTTGATATGCGCTTCATATTCTATTTGCTGGCCGGTTACCAGGTGTTCGCAGGCGATGGAGGGAATGGATGCGGCCGATGCCCGGCAGGGGATGATGATGCTCATTTCCTCTCCCGGCATCAGGTCCCGCAGGTTCTCGCGGCTCCGGATTCCCTCCACCTCTACGTATGCGTCGCGGTAGATGGGGGCTACGCCCACGTTGGCAATGCGAACCAGGGCGCCTTCTCCCTCCTTGACGCGGAATTCCCGGATCTCGAAGCGGTAACCCATGGACATGGCCGCCTCTTTGATGCGCTCTTCCGTCTGTTTTCCGGGCTGGTCGTTGCCGATGATAAAGCTCATGTGCACCTTGGCCACTACGTCCTCAAACTTGCGGCCATACATGCCGCCCTTGTCCAGGACGTGTTTCTGGTCGTAGTCGGAGTAGTAGCTGAATTCGCCGCCGGCAGGCCCCTTCCTGTAGCGGTCCTTCCCGAAGAAAGACCAGCTTTCCCAGTTGTACCCGCTCCAGTCCTCGCACATGAAAGAGTCGTCGAAGTTGCCGAAGTTCAGCTCCAGCAGGGCTTTCTGCTTATGGAAAGGCGCATATTTGGCGTCGGCGGCATCGATGGAGAAAAGCCAGGGCGTGTCCTGGAACCACTCGTCCATTTTGGGCAGGAACTGCGCCTGGAAGTCGTGGGAAGGGAATGTGCGGCCCATGACACAGGGACCGTCATAGATGTGGTACTCGGCCCAGAGGCCAAAGCCAGTTTCCACAAATGCGAGGCGGGGGTCTTTGTCGTAACGCTCTGCGAAACGGCGATGGAATTCCATGTGGAAGCGCTGCAGCTCTTCGCAGCGCCAGTCCGGGAACTCGGTGTTGCGGCCTTCGCTCTTGGCGTTGGTCGCTTCATAACCGGGCCAGGACTTGATGTAGTCCGGCACGGCGCAGGAATAGCCCGGGTAGGTGTAGCGGAAACGCACGACGGCCTGGTGCCCGCGGCCCGCCACCTCTTTGAGGAGCTTGTCCATCGGAGCCCAGTCGTACACGTCCTTTTCCTTGCAGACGTCGTTGTACAGCATGTAGGAGAACTCCAGCTGGACGTAGCTCTTCCTGACGGAACTGCTTGTGTTCCAGAGCACAATGCCGGTCATGGGCTGCACATGCGTGACAGAGGCCTCAAGGGGTACCTTGACACCATATTCTTCTTCCGTGACTTCGCCGCCGGGCTCGCCGGCCGGCTTTCCTTCACAGAAAGTCAGGAGAAGACAAAGTGGCAGGAGCATTTTTCTCATTTTGTATTCTTGATGATGAAATCGTCCAGACCGGTGAAATCGTAGCGGTAAAGGTAAGAGGTGGAGCCGTAGTCGTCACCCACCCAGATGCAACTGTGCGCGTGGTCTACGCAGACCGACTCTGGGTTGTCGATCCCCTTGACGGAATAGAAACCCAGGAGCTGCTCGGCGTCGGCCGTGAGGGCGAACATGCGGCGGGACTCGGAGTCGATGACCCAGAGCCAGTCTGTGAGCGGATCGTAGCACAGGCCGGCGATTTCCGTAATGACGGGGTGCTTTTCCCGCAGGTTCTTTTTCCAGAGCACTTCCCCTGTCTCTACCTTGCAGCAGAAGAGGTAGGAGCCCGTCTGGGCACCGGCATAGCACAAGCCGTCCTTGTAGTAGGTCATGCCTTCCACGCCGGCGTTGCCAAAGTTTTTGGCATCCGGGATAGAGAACAGACTCACGACACCCCTGAAGGTGCTTTCGGCAAAGACGGAAGGGACATCCTTTGCCGGAATGCTGTAGACGCTGCCTGGTTCTCCGCCAATGAGGAGGTCTCCGGTGTCGTAGCGCAGGGAGATTCCTTCGGAGTCCAGCGTGGAACCGCCTGTGGTGCGCAGCTTGGTCTTTGCAAGCAGTTCTCCCTCGATGGAGATCTTGCCCATCTCGCTGCCGTCGCCAAGCGCCCAGAGGAAATCGTTCCCCTCGCTCAGGCACAGGCCGGAGACTTCGTTGAGCTTGATGGTGTATTTGGTACGGTTTCCCATTTCCGGCATCTTCGGGGCCGGACCGGTATAGGCAGAAAGGCGGGAGGTGATGTCTCCCAGCTCGAGCTTTTTGCCGGCCTTCAGGATGGCGTCTTCGGAATAAGAGAAGGACTTGAGCCAGGCGCCGTCTTTCCCAAAATACAGCGTGAAGCCGTCTTCCAGTGAAACGCCGCCGGGGAACCAGATCTCTGTTTTTTCGCTGCCGATGGGTTCTTCGCGGAACGGATAACCGTCGGTGCCCACCTTGCTGAAGCTGGTCTGGGCCGTGGAATGCTGGTTTGTATAGGCGGTAAAGCGAAGGCCCGGACGGCGCACTCCGGCAATGCTCACGCGGTCGAAGTCTCCGTTTACGGTGAAGGAGATGAGGGCTGATGCATCGTCAAACTGGAACCGGGTTCCTTCGAGGTAAGCCTGGGCAAGCAGGCAGTCGGCCTTTTCGAAGGTGGTATGGGCATCCATGAGACCGTCCTCTTTCATGACGCAGGAAGCCGGCCAGGCGGCGTACAGGTAATCCGGGGCCGATACGTAATCCAGGCCGTTTTCCAGTTTAAGCGTAGCGCTCTTGCCGTCGGCCGAGATATCGGAGGCCTTGAGGGTAAGGACCTGCGCAGCCGGGCCGTAGGAACCGTGGACGTAAATCTGGTCTCCCGCTTTCCACTGGCCCTTCAGGGGAGAGGCGATAAAGGTGTATTCTCCGGCCTTGGGCTTTCCGTCGTCAACGACATTCACTTCTTCGGAGTCGGGTTCTTCCGCTTCACTCTTCTGCGTGCAGAACTGGCAGCAGGGAAGAAGCAGAATAAAGGCCGCATAGAATAGTTTCTTTCTCATGGTGAAATCAGGTTAAAGTGCAGGGGTGTAGCCTTTCTCAACAACCCCGCCGGCGGCTACGACAAAATATGCGGGGGAAGAGTGTAAGTCAAAACAGGCGTTTCCGTTTTCCGGGAACAGGTATTCCCAGCCGGGAACCGTGGGCTGCGGGCCGTTTCCAAGGCCTACAGCTATTTTTCTGACGCCGTTCCATTCCGGGGCTGCGCCCAGTTTTTCCAGCGCTTCGCGGCAGGAAGGGCAGCCGAGGTCCAGCACCAGGACCAGCGTGCGCGTATCAAAGTGCGAACAGCCGGGGACCATGGCGGGGGACCCTTCCGTATTGAGCTGCATCCATTCCAGGCGTCGGAGGAAAGGCGCGTATTCGTTTTCTGTCAGGATGCCGTCGGAGACCAGCCTTTCCACGGCCTTTCCGTACAGGAGGGCGCTGCGAGCGGGGGAAAGGATGTCATAAAAGGCATTCATCCATTCGGCATAGATGAAGTAGTCCACGGCGTCCTCTTTGAGTTTGTCAAAGAGAACATCCATGGCGTGGAGGGCGTCCTGCGACGGGGCCTTTGCAGCCGCGGAGGCGAAATCGGCGAACTGCTCCTCGGAGGCGGCGATATCCTCTACGGCGACACTGCGCCCGTCCCAGAACGATGCAACATTCCCCGCCTGGCACCCCGCAAGGAGCACCAGGCAAAGAATGATGTTAAGGATATACTTCATCCGTGAAGTTATTGTTTTACAGTGTCAGTGTGTGCAGTTTATTGTAACCCGTTTCCTCGTCCCAGACGTCCTTGTTGGCAAGGCGGATAGAGTAGAGGGGATTGTTGCGAAGGTTTTCGCAGGGGTCCGGGAGGTTCAGCCACAGCGTCACTTCTCCGGAGATGCCCGAAGGGAGGGTGAGGGTCTGGTCTACGGTTACTGTTTCATCCGGCATCCAGTAGCGGGGATCGGAGTTCAGGGGATAGGTTCCCAGGACCTTGCCGCCCTTGTCCGTGAGCACGAATTCCGCGTCGCGGGGATTCTGGACAGGAGCGAAGCCCTCGTTGTGCAGGGTAAGGACAATGCGGAACGCCGCTCCGGCCGCCGGAGAATCGGTGAACTGTCCTTTGTCCAGGACATAGCGGTATCCGAGGCGCTTCTGAAGCTGTTCAAAACAGCCTTCCGATTTCCAGCGGGAAAGAACGCCCTGGTGGTATCCCTGGTTTAAGTAGGAATAGTGGTACTTTGCCATCTCTGCCACCGTTCCGGGATTGGCGCCTTCCTTTTCGCAGTGACAATAGGCGGAGGTGGCGCAGGTTTCGCCGCCCATGATGGTGTAAGCCGATTCGGCCGCCCAGTACTTGCGGTCGTTGTTGCCGCGGTAAGTGCCCTGGTCGTTGGCGCTGGCCAGGAAGCAGTCGTTATGTCCGGCCAGACGGGCCTTGACGTCTGTCGTATGGGCCGTGGCACGGGTTAAAGTGTCGGCTAAGGAGTAGCCGTAAAGATTCATTTTGAAGGCCGGAGTGCGGAGCTCGATCTGACGGGAATCGGGAACCGCATCCAGCAGGGCTTCCAGCAAGGTTTTGCGGGTAGCGTTGTCGGTGTAGTTGTCGGTATAATACCATTCGCCCCAGCTGCCGATGAAACCGGCCTGGACAACGTAGATAATGTCGGCAAACTCCTGGATAAGGGGTTTTACCTGGGCGACATGCGTGAGCGTAAGGGCGGGATCGGCATCCCAGGGCTTGTCGCTTTCATTCATGCCGTTGGAGTAGCAGAAACGGAGGATGCACTTGGCTCCGCCGTCCCGCATGGACTGGAAGTAGGTCCGGATGGTCTGGAGATACTCCTCGGAAATACTTGTATTGACGAAATCTATCAGATGAAATTCCAGCAGGTACAGCGTACGGTAGTTCTTGCGGTTGGCCGCAGCTACATCCTTGGAAACGCCCTTGCTCGAAACCTTGAAGATTTCCTGGGCTGCATAAAAGCCGCGCTCGGGGTTGGCGATGATGGCATCGGTGGGCAAATAGGAAACGGCCTCCATCCCCGGGAGGTTATCCCCGTTATTCTTGCCGCATGCGAGGGCCAGTGGGAGATAAAGTAATGAAAGAAGGAAATATCGGTTCACGGCTGTTTGTTTAAAAGCCATGGGCGGGGTTTGGCTCGCCCATGGCATGTGAATAATTGCTTTTACTTGACGGTAACGACCGTAAGGGAGTTGACAAGTTCGGTGGAGCCTTCAACAGCTTCATCTACATGACCGTTGGGAAGGATGCCCACGGAATTCCATTTCTGCTGAATGTCGAAGCCGATGGAGAAGGTGTCTGCCAGCTTGCCCAGAGGATAGAGCTCACGGACAATGGAGAACTCATACTTGCCTTCGATGCCGGCGCCGGAGGTAATGCCGTTGATGTCGCCAAGGTCTTCCCAGCAGCTGTCCCAGCCGGTACCATTCACTTCGCCCACCCATTTGAAGATGCTGGGCGCGTAGGAACCGAGCGTAGCACCGTCGGGATAGAGGAAGCCTTCGAACATCACGTCCGTGCAGGCATCGGCCCACTGGTCGCCGAAGCCGCCGGTAGCCGTATTGCCGTCACCGTTGATATAAACGTGGAAGGGAACGTGGTCGACATCGGGTTCATAGGAGATCTGCTCCTTGTCCCACTCGAAGTAAACGAAAATGAACACATTGTCGGCATATACCTTGACAAGCTTCAAGGCAGTCTTGGAACAGTCGGGATCGCAAGTGGCGGTAGCAACCTTGGAGGCGTCCAGTTTGGCCCAGTCGCTGAAGTCACCGTCAATCTTGATGGGCTGTACGTATTCGCTATCTTCTTTACCGCCCTTTTCTTTTTTATTGGCGTTGTTCTTACTGCAGGAAACTGCAGACAGGGTGGCCGCAATGGCCAGCAGTACAAAAATCTTTTTCATTGTTGTTTTACTTAAATTGGTTATGTAATCTTAGTCTATCTCTTGTTCTGGGGGATGCCGCTGGCATTGATCTCATCGAGGGGAAGGAGCAGTGCAATGCGGGGATCGTTGGGCTGGAGAATCTCCCAGTCATGGCAGCCTACAAAGCGGCGGTCCATGGGCAGGTTGTTGCGGAAGACATCGAACATGCGGTGACCTTCGTAGCAGAGCTCGCGGCGGCGTTCATCCAGCACGCACTCCAGGGCATCGGCATATCCGCGGGCGCCGATGTTGCTCACCGTCATGAGAGCGTCTCCGGAAAGTCCGGCGCGCTTGCGGATGGTGTTCACGTCGGCCAGGGCCTCGGCCGCCTTGCCGGTCTTGGCATAGGCCTCGGCGCGGTTCAGCACCACTTCACCCCAGCGGAGGAAGACAGGGGAAGTCATCATGGGAAGACCGTCCTGATAGCTGTACTTGGAGCAGTAGTAGATGGTGTAGTCACCGCCCAGGTTGGTGCGGATGCCGTTCTTGCGGGTAATGTTGGGACGGATGAAGACACGGGCCTTGCCGTCGGTCTTCACGCCGGGGAATGCGGCGTCGTTCACATAGTATTCGGTGTAGGTGTTCACGACGGTGGGAACGGCCGTGTAGTTCTTGCCGGAATACTTGAAACTGATGCTTCCGTCCGGAGCCTTGGTGCAGTCAAAGGCATAGGCGTTGGAGCAGGACTTGGTCTTGTCGTTCACCTTGATGGGGAAGACGACGGTTACCTTTGCTCCTTCCTCGTAGGTCTTGTGCTCCGGCATGGAGAAATAGGCGGCGAAGCGCTTGTCCTCGGGATAACGGCGGAAGTTGTCAATGAGGTTGTCATTCCAGTAGTGCTCACCCCAGCCGTTGCCGTCCTTGATGTACATGGAGGCGAGGGAAGCCTCGGCGGAACCGCCGGCCCAGTCGTCATTGTTGTCCAGGCGGATGCACCAGATGGTTTCCGGATGGTCGTAGGTGTGGGTGGGATAGTCGGCGTAGTCGTAGCCGGTGGTGACGGAAGAGGGAGCGTGGGCGAGCAGCTCGTTGCACTCGGCGATGCACTTCTCGTTCTCTCCCATATAGAGGTATACGCGGGAAAGGAGGGCGGTGGCGGCATCCAGGCCTACATAGACCTTCTCGCCATTTTTGATGCGCTCGCTTTCACCGTTTGCGAGGTACTTCTTTGCCTCGATAAGGTCTTCCACCACGGCGTCGTAAATCTGGCCCACGGTGGCACGCTCGGTAACCTGCGTGTCCAGGCCGCGGCGCAGGACAACGCCGGGATTGTCACGTCCCTGCACATAAGGCATGGAGAACAGCGTCACCAGATGGAAGTGCAGGCATGCGCGGAAGAAGTAGTTCTCGCCCAGCAGGTGGTCACTGAGGGCCGATGCGCCGGGAACGATGGCCGCAATGTTGGAATTGGCGGCATTGATGATCTTGTAGGCAATCCACCAGGTATAGTAGATGTTCTTCTCGGTGGGGTTGTCGCTGTACATGTTGGCCAGCGTGAACGGGTCTTCGGACTTGCCGGAAACGGTCACGTTGTCTCCGCGGAGCTCGGTGAGCTGGAAGTAGTGGCGGATGTAGTAGTTGCCGCTTTCTCCGCTGCTCTGACCCTTGTAGGCAATTTTATCCTTGAACAGGGTGTAGATGCCGTCCGTCGTATATACGGCGGAGGAAGGGTTGGCTGCCAGCTGGGCCGATGTCATGGAATCGGAGGAATAGAAATCCATTTTGCAGGAAGCCAGTGAAAGGGCAGCCAGGACTGTAACAAATATCTTTTTCATAATTGCACTCTCTTTTAGAATTTGAGGTCGATGCCGAACACGACAGACAGCGGAACAGGATAGTTGCTGGCATACAGACCGGCGTGATGGTAGGTGTCACCGTCCAGGCGCACTTCGGGATCCATGCCCGAGAAACGGGAGATGGTGAGCACGTTGTCGGCCGATACGTAGACGCGTGCAGAAGAAATTTTGATCTTCTGGAGGAAGGTCTGGGGCAGGTTATAGGAAAGGGTGACATTCCTCAGACGGAAGAAGCTGCCGTTTTCCAGATAACGCGAGGAGGTTCCGTTGGAGCCGTCGGCACGGCCGGCCAGGAGAGCCGGATGCGTGGCAATGTCGCCTTCCTCTTCCCAGCGTACCCAGCCCAGGCCATTGTCGATGGACATCTGGTTGAGGCCGGTGTAGGCACCGTCGGAGTCCATCTGCTCACGGTTCTTGTTGTAGATCTTGTTGCCTACGACAAAGTTACCGTTGGCGCTGAGGGTGAAGTTGCCGTAGCGCAGGGAAGTGCTGATACCGCCGCTGAAAGCAGGGGAAGCCTTGCCCACGAGCTGCTGGGGAGCCTCGGTGTACATGTTGGTGACGCCGCTTTTCATCTTCACCTGGGAGTTGCCGTTCTCGTCAATGTAGTAGATGGGATTGCCGGCTTCGTCCAGGTCGGGTACGAAGGTTTCCCACATGGGAAGACCGTTGGCGGGATCTACACCCAGCCATTTGGGCATGTACCAGCTGTAGATATCTTCGCCTTCCTTGATGATCTGGTTCACGTCACCGCGGTTCATCACGATGTCGTTGTGGCCGGGAAGCTCGAGGACGCGGTTCTGGTTGAGGCCGAGGTTGAAGCCTACGTTCCAGCCGAAGTTCTTCTTGTTGAAGATGTTGCCGTCCACGGCGAATTCCACGCCCATGTTGCGCACCTTGCCCACGTTGTCCATCATGGCGAAGAAGCCGGTGGAAGGGGACTTGGGGGATTCGAGGAGAATCTTGCTGTTGATGGTATGGTAGAGGTCTACCGTCAAGTTCCAGTTCTTGAGGAAGGTGGCGTCAACGCCGAAGCTGGTCATGTAAGCTTCTTCCCAGCCCAGGTTCGGGTTGGCCATGCGCTCCAGGATGGCGGTCTTGACGCCATTGTACTGGCCGCTGAGGGAGAAGGTGTCCTGGTACTGGAAGGCGGGGATGTTGTCGTTGCCCGTCTTACCGTAACCGGCACGCACTTTCAGGAAGCTGAGGACGCGGTTGTCTTTCAGGAAGTTTTCCTTGGAGACGATCCAGGCGGCAGAAGCGCCCGGGAAGTAACCGCCGCGGTTGAGGGGACCGAACTTATAGCTTTCGTCGTAGCGGATGGAGGCCGTCACGATATATTTGCCCAGGTAGGAATACTGTGCCTGTGCGAGCCAGGCCCAGGAACGCGAGTTGTAGTCGGAGCCGGACACGCCCTTGACAACCGTATTGGACAGGGAGCGCTGGCCGATGGGGAAGTGGTCTCCGGAAGCGCCCATGTTGCGGGAATAGCCTTCTCCGTATTCCCAGCCGAGGGTGGCGTTCACGTCGTGGTCTCCGAAGGTCTTGTGGAACTTGGCGAGGTTGGTGGTGCCCCAGCCGGATCCTTCGTAGTCACTGTTCTCCAGGGAGCCGGCAGTGCTGAGGCCGTCATAGGTGCGGGGATCGCAGTAGTACTCGTAGAAGGAGTTGGACGCGTCGTAGCGGTTCATGGAGGTTAGGGTGAGCCAGTCGGTCACGTTCCATACCAGCTGCAGGTCTCCGGTGAGGGAGTCGCCGTGACCCTTGGAGTAGTTGTAGGTCTCGCTGTGCAGTACGTTGGAAGGATTCTGGGTCCACCAGGCGCCGCCGCCGTAGTTGTCGGAGCGGACCTTGCCGTCCATGTAAATATACTCACCGGTGGAATACCAGTTGCCCTCCTCGTCCTGGGCCATCTTGTAAGGGACATCCCAAGGCATGGCATAGTAGGAATACTCGAGGGTGCGCCAGGAAGAAGTACCCTGGTCGTAGGACTTGGCATAGTTCAGGCGCAGGGCAACGGTGAAACGGTCCGAGATGGGAATGCTCAGGTTAAGGCGGGCCGAGGTCTTTCTGAAGTTGGTGTTGATGAGAGTACCTTTCTCGTTATAGTGGTCTGCGCTGGCAAAGTAGCTCACCTTGCCGGCCTTGCCGGAAGCGGAAGCATAGTAGTCCTGTACCACGCCCAGCTTGAAGCAGTTGTTCACCCAGTCGAAATCCTGGTCCAGCAGGGATTCGGGATAACGCAGGTCAAACAGGGCTGCGGAGTACATGGAGCGGGTGTAGTCGTACAGCTCCTCGGAATTCATGGGACGGAAGGTGCCCATCAGTGCCTTCTTGATACCGGCGCTGGCCTTGAATTCCACGTTGGTCTTGTCTTCGGAACCGCTCTTGGTGGTGACGACAATAACGCCGCCGGATGCAGCGGCACCGTACAGGGCGGTTGCAGATGCATCCTTGAGGACCGTGATGGTCTCAATGTCGTTGGGGTTGAAAGAACCGCCGGCAACGCCGTCCACTACATAGAGGGGACCTGCGCCGGCCGTGATGGAACCGGTACCGCGGACGCGGATGTCGGCATTGGAGCCAGGCTGGCCGGAGCCGTTCATTACGACCACGCCGGCAACCTTTCCCTGCAGCATGTTTCCTACGTCGGAGGTGCTCACGTCACGGAGCTTCTCGCCGCTGATGGAAACGACTGCGCTGGAAAGCTCGGCTTTCTTCTGCGTGGTGTAACCCAGGACCACCACTTCCTCGAGGGATTCGGTGTCGGGATGCAAAGCTACGTTGATTACGGTGCGGCCGCCGACCGCTTCCTTAACCGTATTGTAACCCAGTGAGGAGTATGTGATGGTGGCATTCTTGTCCACCTTGATCACATATTTGCCATCGTAATCGGTTGTGGTTCCTTTTGCGCCGGGAAGGAGGACGCCAACCCCCACAAGGGGCTGGCCGTCCGTGGCGTCAGTAACCTGGCCTGATACGGTAATCTGTTGGGCCGTTGCAGGTATAGCGAGCAAAAAGGCCGCTACGACTGCGAGCACGTGGAAAATACTTTTTCTCATGGCTTGGTGATTGGTTATTGTTTATGGTCAGATAATAAAGATAATCATCCGTTACAGCAGGTCGTTCAGGCCGATGAGGTTGAACGCGCGGAAGTACTTGTCCATGTCCCTTTCAATGCGGCCCAGGACGATTTCCTCTGCATCGATGCCCAGACGGGACAGGTTGGAGTACAGCAGGCTGCGGGCGGCCAGGGGAGCGGGCTGCTGCCAGATGTAGCGGCAGCAGGTGGCAATGATCCAGTCCTGACGGGCTTCGGTGAGCTCGTCCAGGTCTTTACCCTCTTCGTCTGCATGAAGCCATTTTTCCCACCGGTGGGATTCGTGGACAGCCTTGCGGAGCACTTCCTTTATGTTGGAAAGGATGGCTACGCGGCCTTCCTTTTCATTCTGCCGTTCAATCTCTTCCAGCTCGCAGAGCGCGCGGTATTCGCTGATGGTAAATTCAGGACCGACGTTGGCGGCGCCCATGCCGCACAAAGGATACTCCTCCGGGTTGGCTACATCGTCCGTATAGTGGCCCTTGATGTAGCTGCCCAGAGGACGTACCTTTGCGGTGAGCTTCCTGGCTACCACCGGGTCAAAAACGGTCGTGTCCAGGTCTGTGCCCACCTTGCCGACGATGAAACAGGGCCATACGTCGGGCAATCCAACACTAACCAATCCTTTTTTCAGCTCTTCAATGAACGTATCAAAAGTCTTTTCGTCTGCGAGGCCGCCATGGACCTCTTCGGTTCCTACCTCATAGGAAATGGCCGGAAGGCCTTTACTCTTACGGAATTTCTCTACGTGGTTAATGAGTTCCACGGTACGGGCGGCCACCACGTGGATGTCGATGATTTCGCCCTTGGGAACATTGATGTCTACGGTAGGATCTACGTGAATGAGATCGTATCCGGCCAGGACGGCGGCCTCAAAGGATTTCTTGACGCCGTCCATGGCATCCTTGACCGACCATTTCTCCGTGCGCTGCTTGTCCTTGAGCCAGGGACCGCCGTGGTCGATGGCGATGATGACGGGACCGGTGAAATGGTTGCGCTCCACTTCAAACGAAATCAGCCGGGTGAATGCCGCCTGTGTCATGCCGGTGTAGCCACCGTCACAGTCAATCTGGTTGAGCGTGGCCGCAAAATAGATGGGCGCATTGTTGCGCTTGGCGGCACGGATGGAGGCGCTGATGACGGCTGTGGAATTGGGGCAGGCCGCAAAGATGGTGCGGCGCACGCCGGTTTCTTTTTCCAATAGGTCGATCCTATGGAGCAGGTCTTCTGTTTTAGGCATAGAAAATATAGGTCTTTAGTTATTTGCTTCAGATGTAGAGTTTGACGCCTTCCACGACGCGTGAGATATTGCCCGAAACGGAAGGGGAGTCCGGGCAGAGCCCCATCGCAATGGATTTGAAATATCCCAGCAGCTGGCCCACGAAGATGTGCGATACGCACGCGTAGTAGTCTTCGACATGCGTGAGGCCGATTTCCACGCAGAGGTCGTAGCAGCTGCGCTCCAGCTGCGCCGGTTTCTCCTGGCATACGATGATGCTGGCCTTGACTTCGTTGCTGGACTGGATCTGGCGGATGAGGTCCAGCTCATAGCGCTGTACGTCCGGGTTGGAAGAGAGGAGGTAGACGAGCAGGGCGTCGGACTTGACCAGGGCCTTGGGACCGTGGCGGAAGCCCAGGAACGAGTCGAAGGTGCACATGACGGCGCCGTCGGTGAGCTCCTGCAGCTTGAGGCGGGATTCTTCGGCTACGCCCTTGAACGGGCCGGAGCCCAGGAAAATGGCGCGGTGGAAGTCTCTTCCGGCAATTTCGCAGAGGTCTTTTTCATACTTGGCCATGGCCGCCTCTACGCAGGAAGACAGCTGGCCGATGCTGTCCCTGTCTTCCTCGATATGGCCGATACGGGCAATCATCGAGCACACCAGCAGCATGGTCGAGTAGCTGCTGGTCATGGCCAGGGAAATGTCGTTGGTCTCCGGAGGAAGGAGGATGGTGAGAATGTTGTCCCCTTTCATGCGGGCCAGTTCACCGTCCCCGTTGCAGGTGATGAAGATGTGGGCTACTTTCCCGGCGGCCTTCTCTACGGCCTTTACCGTACCCACGCTCTCCGGGCTGTTGCCGGAGCGGGCGAAGGACACGAGAAGAACCTTGCTCTCACTGTCGAAATAAATGCCCGGATCGGTGATGATGTCGGTGGTGGCAATGGAGCGGATGCCCCGGTTGATTCTGGAGAGGGCCAGTTCCAGGGCGTCCCCGATATAGGCCGATGTGCCGGCTCCCGTGAGGACGATGGTGTAGTCCTTGTCGAAGTTTGCTTTCAGGAATGCCTGAATCTCGGCTTTCCGCGAAAGGATGATTTCATAGGCTTTGCCCCAGACCCGGGGCTGCTGAAGAATTTCTTTATATGTGTGGAATTCTTGTGTCATTTTTTGCAGTGGTTTTTTTTACCGACTGCAAAGATAGACTAAAACGGATAAATTATTTCGTTTCGAAGCATGAATTTATTTTGTGAAACGGAATATTTTGGTTCAAAACGGCCATAACTGATTGATTGACAATTTACTACGTCGCTTTTAAAAAATGCTTCGGGGTGTTTCGTTTCTGCTAAACCGAAACGGTTTCAATGTTGATTTTCATCGAGCGCAGGGAGCTGCGGAACCCGGCCGGGATGTGGGTGTCGGTGATGACTGTGTTCAGTTTGTCCAGGTTGCAGATGAAGGCCAGGGATCGCTTGTTCACTTTCGAGGAATCGAATACGCCGATGACTTCGCGGGCCCGGGAAATCATGACCTGATTGGTGCTGGCCTCTTCCATGCTGGGGGTGGAAAGACCGGCCTCCACGCTGATGCTGTCTACGCCCAGAAACAGTTTGTCACAGTAGAAGAGTTTGAGGTTGGACTCTGCAAGGGGACCGACGATGGAATTGCTGGATTCACGGACGGTTCCGCCCAGCAGGATAACCCGGAAACGCTTGTATTTGATGGCTTCAAGCATGGCGGGGACCGAGTTGGTGATGATGGTCAAATCCGTGAAGTTCTGCAAATTGTAGACAATCTGCAGCGCGGTGGTGCCGGAGTCGATGAGGATGGTGTCCCCGTTTTTGATATGCGCCGCAGCAGCTCTTCCGATGGCCTGCTTTTCCTTTGCGTTGACAAGCTGCTTGAAGTGGAAATTGCGCTCCTCGAATTCATCGGCCGAGATGGCCGTATCCTTGATGGCTCCTCCGTGCACGCGGATGAGCAGGCGGCGTTCTTCCAGGAGACGGAGGTCTTTGCGGATGGTGACTTCTGATACGCCGAATTCCTTACTCATTTCTGCAGCGTTGACGGACGCATCTTCCTTGAGACGCTGGAGGATGGCGGAGCGCCGGCCTTGGGCGGAGTCAAATAATACCATAGTTTAATCGTTTTTGGGGTTTTGATATCCTCGGCAAAGATAGTAAAATTTCGAAACGAAACCAAACGAAACATATTTTTATTAAAAAAAACTCTACTTCCCTATGATTATTGACTTTTTATCTTCATCTTTGTGCCGCTAAAAACTGTGACCAAATGAAATTATTCCACATTGCAGCCATCGGAGAACTAAATGTAGACATCATTCTGAACCGTATCGATTCGGAACCAGAAATTGGTAAAGAGAAATTCGTGAGGGATATGACCGTCACCCTGGGCTCGTCCACCGCCATCTTCGCAGCCAATGCGGCCTCCCTCGGAAGCAGGGTGTGCTTCGTGGGCCTGGTGGGGAAGGATTCCTTCGGCTCGCTGGTGTGCTCTTCCCTCGAAGCGAAAGGCGTGGATACCCGTTATGTGAAAAAGGGAGATACTTCTACCGGAGCTACCGTGTGCATGAATTATGGTGAAGACCGGGCCAACCTTACGTATCAGGGCGCCATGGACGTGATGGGCTTTGAGGACATTGCCCCGGAAGTCTTTGATGAGTGCTCCCATATTCACCTTTCTTCCCTTTTCATGCAGAGCGGCCTGCTCCGGGACATCCATAAGATTCTGGACAAGGCTTCTGAAAAGGGAATCACCGTTTCACTGGATACGCAGTGGGACCCTCAGGAGAAATGGAATCTGGACTACCGCTCCGTCCTTCCCAAGGTGACCGTGTTCCTTCCCAATGAAAAGGAACTTGAGGCGCTTACCGGCACGAAGGACCTCGACAGCGCTGTCCGGGAGGTGCTTCCTTACCTTGGCAGCGTCATGGTGGTCAAGTGCGGCGCCAGGGGATCGCTCCTTGTGAAGAAGGACGGCTCGCGCACTTTCCTTCCCGCTTTCCTTAATAAAAAGGTAGTGGATGCCATTGGCGCCGGAGACAGTTTCAATTCCGGTTTCGTGAGCGCCTTTGTCAAGGGGTTGCCGCTGGAAGAGTGCCAGAAGGCGGGGAACCTTACCGGGGCCGTCAACACCACGGCGGCCGGCGGAACGGGCGCGTTTGACTCCCTTGAGTCGGTAAAATGCATCTGCCGGGATTATTTCGGACAAACCATCGCATTATGAGAAAACATATGATCCTCATCATGAGCCTCGCCGCTCTCGCCTGCACGCAGCAGCCGGCTCAGGACTGCGCGTACAAGGGCGGAAAGGCCGTCCGCAACCTGGACATTGTCACCTGGACGGAAGCGGCCGGCCCCCTGACGCTCCGGAAAGTGGCTTTTGTCAACCCGGGCAATACGGATGTTACCGTAGATGCCATAGAAACATCGGCCCTCCTGGTAAAGGGAGAGGAGGTGTGGTCTTTCCAGCCTTCCTCCACCTCGGCCCGGAAGGACTGGGTCCTTCCCGTCGGGGAAGGCTTTTATCAGCGCAATTTCATGGGGATGAACGACTCCGACTACGGAGGAGGAATCCCGCTCGTGAGCCTCTGGACGCGGGACACGTGCGTGAGCATCGGCCTGGCCGAGCCCGTCCTGCGGCAGGTGTCGTTCCCCGTCAGCCGCAAGGGAAACCGCACGCGCGTTGCGCTCCGGCAGGAATTCGACGCGCCCGTTGTGCTGGCCCCGGGAGATACGCTTTTTGCCTTCAAGCAGTTTGTGACCGGCGGAAAGGGAGATTTCTTCCAGCCGCTGCGCGCTTTTGCGTCCTATATGCACGATTCCTACGGCTGGCAGGCTCCGGTCTCGCCGGATGCGGCTTACGAGCCCGTCTGGTGCGCCTGGGGCTATGAGCGTACGTTCACGGTGGACGAGGTCATCGGCACCCTTCCCAAAGTGGCCGAACTCGGTTTCCAGTGGGTGGACATCGATGACGGCTACCAGATCTGCGAAGGCGACTGGGACGCGAACGAGCGCATTGGCCGGGACGGAATGCGGCGCATGACCGACGCCGTGCACGCTGCCGGACTCAAGGCCAAGCTCTGGTGGGCGCCCATGGCGGCCGATTCTGCCAGCTCGCTGGCTTCTTCCCATCCGGAGATGCTTCTTCGGAAGGCCGACGGTTCCCACGAGGACATTTCCTGGTGGGACAGCTGGTACCTTTCTCCGGTGAACCCGTACACCTGGGCGTATACGGCTGCTCTCGTTGACCAGTTCCTCGGGGAATGGGGCTTTGACGGCTTCAAGCTGGACGGACAGCATCTGAACCTGTCGGAACCGGACTACAACCCGGCCAGCGGGCTTTCTGCCCCGGAAGAGGCGCAGGAGCGTTTCCCGGCCTTCTTTGAGCAGCTGTACAACCGTGCGCAACTCCTTAAGAGCGGTTCCGTGGTGCAGATCTGCCCCTGCGGCTGTGCCATCAATTTCTTTAACCTGCCGTATATGAACCAGGCGGTGGCCTCGGACCCCACGTCCAGCGCCCAGATCCGCATGAAACGCATGGCCTATGCGGCCATGTGCCCGGACCTTGCGTACTATGCAGACCACGTGGAACTCTCCGACGGCGGGCTGGACTTTGCTTCGCAGGTGGGCGTAGGCGGTGTCATCGGCACCAAATTCACCTGGCCCAAGACCAATCCGGACGCAACGGAAAGCGGCGGAAGCCTGCTCACCCCGGAAAAGGAGGCGCTTCTTCGCAAGTGGGTCCCTATCTATAAGGAGAAGATGCTTTCCCGGGGAACGTATCTGAACCTCTATACCTATGGCATTGACAAGCCGGAAGCCCATGTGATCGATAAGGACGGTACTCTGTACTACTCTTTCTATGCCCCTTCCTGGGAGGGAGAGCCCATTACGCTCCGCGGCCTGGACGCAGCCGGCTCCTATCTTGTGACCGAATATGCCGCCGACCAGCCGGAAAGCTATAGGGTCAGCGGCTCCCATCCCGTCATTACCCCTCATTTTAAAGATAACTATTTAATTGAAGTAAAACTGATAAGCCATGAAAACTAGATTGTTGGTAAGCATGCTGTTCCTCGCCCTGTGCTGTGGAAACAAACCGGGTCCGGAGGTGGAACCTGAACTTCCGGTCGTCACCATTGACGGATCCAGTTCGTTCAGCTGGGACTGCGAAGGCGGAAACGCAACTGTAACCTTCTCCAGTGACCACGACTGGACGGTCTCCGTCGATGAAGACTGGATTACCGCCAACCCGGCTGCCGGTAAGAGCGGCAGCGGCATCCAGGTTAGCCTGACGTGCGCCAAAAATGCCAAAAGCACCGACCGCGAAATGTACATCCTTGTTGTCTCGGGTGAGACACGTGTTCCTGTGAAGGTGGCCCAGACCGGAGATCCGCTTTCCGGCGCCGCCCCCGAGCTGAAGAGCGGGGATGAGGTCCTCGCCACCAATCCGCTGGTGGAGAAGTTCCTCACGGAGGTGGATTATCCCGACTGGCCCGACGAAGCCACTCCCCGCACCACCAAAATCTTTGACTACTACGGCGGATTTGACGGAAAGACGCTTACCTGGTCCAACTGGGAAACGGAATGGCCGGACGGTGACAAGCCGCAGGCCTTCAGCATCCGCTGGAAAGAGTCCGACCTGGAAGCCGGAAAGAAAATGAACTTGCATCTTGCCGACGCCCTGGGCTGGAGCGGAGACATGGAAATTGCCGCCGGCTCCCTTTTCGTGAACATCACCAACCTGGTCCCGAACGACAGCTATACGTATAAGGTAACCACCGAGACGGGGAAAGTCCTGGCCGATGGATCTTTCACTACCACCGGCAGCCTGCATCAGGTGTTCTTCACCGGCCCCACGACCAAGAAGAAAGGCGTGGAGGCCAAGGGAAGCGGTTGCCGCAACGCCCGTGACCTGGGCGGCTGGACCGGCCTGGACGGTAAGAAAGTGAAATACCGCAAGATTTACCGCGGCGGCCGCATGAACGAAAAGTGGACTCCGTATCCGCTCAACGCCAAGGGACAGGCCGAAGTCCTGTTCGAAGGAATTGGCGCCGAGCTGGACCTTCGCGGGAATTCAGACGTGATATTCGAGCCGGCCGTACCTGGCCTCGCCCACTGCGCTCCCGTGATTGAAGAGGGCGGCAAGACCATGCTGGTCAGCGATGCCGCCAAGACAAAGGAATGCTTCGAGTTTGTGCTCAACTGCGTCCGTGAGGGAAAGCCCGTCTATTTCCACTGCTCGCTGGGCCGCGACCGTACCGGTACCCTCGACATCCTGCTCCTGGGCCTTCTGGGCGTTCGCGAAGGCGTTATTGCCAAGGAATATGAGGTGACATACTTCGCCCCCGTGGGTTACAGCGTGTCCTCTTCCGACAAGGCTTCCAACAAGATCCCCACTTTCCATAACACGCGTCTGGCCTGGGTCTACAGCGACGTGGTACCTTATTTCTGGCAGCTGGCCGGCGAAGGCACTTTCGCGCAGGGTGTGGAGAAGTATCTCCTGGACGTTGCGGGCGTTTCCCAGCAGGACATTGACGATTTCCGCGCGCTCATGCTTGAATAATACAAACCATCAGAAGATATGAAGAAGTTACTCATTATGGCCGCTATGGCCGCCCTCGTTCTTTCCTGCGGGAAAAAGGCCGACGAATACGGCTACACCGTAAAGAACAACCAGATTGTCTATAATACGCCGGCCCGTCCGGCCGACCAGCAGTCCATGCTGGGCTTTGCGGCAGAGCCCATCGAGCATGTGAGAATCGGCCTTGTGGGCCTTGGAGACCGCGGCAGCGGTGCCGTGGAGCGTCTGCCTTACGTGGACGACTGCTCCATCGTAGCCCTCTGCGACCTCTATCCCGAGCGCGTGGAGAAAGGCCAGCAGATCCTCGAGAAGGTGGGTGCCCCGCGTGCCAAATACGAGTATTCCGGTGAGGAAGGGTACAAGGACCTTTGCCAGAATGACAGCATTGACCTGGTGTACCTGGCCGTTCCGTGGTACCTGCACACGCCCATTGCCATTTATGCGATGGAGCATGGCAAGCATGTGGCCATCGAGGTGCCTGCTGCTACCAGCATTCAGGAGTGCTGGGATCTCGTAAACACCTCCGAGCGCACCCGTAGGCACTGCATGATGCTGGAGAACTGCTGCTACGATTTCTTTGAAATTACCTGCCTGAACATGGCCCAGGAGGGTCTCTTCGGCGAAGTGGTACACACCGAAGGCTCTTACTGCCACAACCTGGAACCGTTCTGGGACGTGTATCAGGGAGACTGGAGAATGACCTATAACAAGGATCACCACGGAGATGTGTATCCCACGCACGGGATCGGCCCCATCTGCCAGGTGATGAACATCCACCGCGGAGACAAGATGGACGTGCTGGTTTCCATGGATACCGACGCTTTCTCCGGCATGGAGGCTGCCGAGGCCCGTTATGGAAAGGGCAAGGTGGACCACTATGACAACGGTGACAACACCATGACCTTCATCCGCACCCACAATGGAAAGACCATCCTGGTGGAGCACAGCGTGGTGACGCCCCGTCCCTATGACCGCATGTTCCAGATTCAGGGCACCCGTGGCTTTGCCAACAAGTATCCGAACGAGGGTCTGGCCCTGGGTGGCAAGGATCTCAAGGGAATTGACTCCGAGGACCTGGATGCCGAGGACTATATGAGCGACGCCGAGCGCGACAAGCTCATGGAGGCATACAAGCACCCGATCCTGAAGCAGTATGAGGCCAAAGCCCGCGAGGTGGGCGGCCACGGCGGCATGGACTTTATCATGGATTCCCGCCTCATCTACTGCCTGCACAACGGCCTTCCGCTGGACCAGGACGTCTACGACGCCGCCGAGTGGAGTTCCCTGGTGGAGCTCACGGAAGTGTCCATCAACCACGGATATATGCCCGTTGTGATTCCGGATTTCACCCGCGGAGAGTGGAACAAGCTGGACGGGCTTAAGCTTTATTACTAAGCGAGATTACTCACCTGGGTTCCGATTGTGAGCCCCAGGGAAGACAATTGTTGCAGGAAGGCCGTTTCAAAACGGTCTTCCTTTATTTTTCGGGTCATGTGAATGTACATTTTGCCGCCGTAGCTCACGCAGGAGAAGGCGCCGCTGTTGCCCCGCTGGCGTCCCAGGCTGAAGTCGATGTCGGTGACATAGGACTGCATTTCCTCCGGCAGGGTGATGTTGCCGATGTTGGAGAGCGTCTGGGAGCAGAAGCGGTCTCCGTGCAGGAGATTGATGATATCGATGATGGGATGCTTGATCTTAAGGGGCAGGAGGCGCACAAGGAGCATCTCTTCCAGCTCCACGTTGGCGGCAATCTTGGGCTCCAGCTGTTCCTTGCGGAGGTCGTTCGCTTTCTGCATTTTCACGGCATTTACCAGCTGGGAAAAGCTGTAGTATCCGCCCTTGATGTCCACGCCGAGGTTCACGTAAGAAGAGAAGTTTCTCACTGTGCGGCTGCCGTAGAGGGGCCTCAGGTTCACCGGGACCGACACTTTGAGAACGGATCGCTTACGCGGGGAAAGGTCTTGCCGATGTTCCTCCTGCAGCGCCCAGAGCATGGCTGCGGTGATGAGCTCCGTCACCGTGCAGTCGAATTCCCGGCATACTTTTTTTACTTCATCGGCCTGGAGCACGGCGCGAAGGTCCTTCACCCCCAGGAAGGGGAGCGTGTGTCCGCCGATGTGGTAAGCATCCACATTCTTTTCCAGTTTTCCGTGCCGGCCGCTGAAGACCGTCTTGAAGCTGTCCTCCACCTCGGCATAGGCCGGGCGGTCCTTCGGGTCCCACACCATGGAATTATAGCCGATGGTTACTCCGTAGCGTAGGCGGATGTATTCTCCCGCGAGTGTGAGAAGAAAGCACATGGCGCCGTTGCCGTCGGCCAGGGCATGGAAGACATCCAGGAGGATGGCGCGGCCGTCTGCGCTCACGCGGTAGAGAAGGCCGTCCTGGTCCTTGAAAGAAAAATGCTTGAGCGGTTTCACCGGCCGTACGCTGGGAAGGGCGTTGCAGCGGTCCAGATACCACCAGAACGTACCCGTGCGAAGCGTGCAGCGGAAGGTGGGGATGCGCTCGGATACATGGAGGAGCGCTGTCTGTAATATATCGGTGTCGACGGGGTCGGTGAGGGTGACCTTCATCCGGTACAAGCTGCTGTAGTGCTTGGACATGGATGCGGGATAAATGTTGGCTGCGTTGTCCAGTCGGAGTCGGGCGGGAATAGTAGCAATCATTTCTTTTTAGGTTTTGTGCAAAGGTACAGTGATCTTTTGGTCCGAAAAAAGAAATGTTATCTGGGACGAAAGAAAGTGACTAAAAGCGCTATTTAGGGACGAAAACGCCTATTTAGGGACGAATGAACGGCCTGGAGTACTTTTATCCCAGTGGATAAAAGAGGGAATCGTAGCGACTTTTCCAGCTTTTGTCGTACTGTTTCCGGATGACGCGGGCGCTGGCGAAGTAGTTGAAATTGTCCCAGGCCTGAAGGAACAACGCGGCAAAGTCCGTGCGGCCATGGAGGGTGAGTGCAAGGAGCGTATAGACCGCCACGATGTAAACCATGGCGCGTTCACGGTCATCGGCCTGCGGCCCGGAGGGTTCGCTGAGCGTGAGGCGTTCGGACTGGGCGAAGGCGAGGTCTGCGATGGCGTCGGCGAGGAGCGGGTCGCTTGCGGGCTGGAAAAGCTGGCGGCAATAGCGCTCGCCGGCGTGTTTTTTCAGGGCTACCTCCGCGTTGATCTCTGCGGCGGGGTCCCTGAGCGGGGACGAAAAGTACTGGCTAAAACTGGCCCGGCCCTTCAGAAAGTCCAGTGCCAGAATACAGTAGTCGCGGACAGAAGCCTCCAGCACCATTTTGAGTGGAGCCTTTTCGTCGATACGGGTTAGTATTTCTGCGCTATTAGCCATAAGTGTTGCGTAAATATACGCAAAAAATACTAATTTTGTGCAAACTAAATTGTTTTAAGTCCCTCCCCCAAGGGGAGGGGTTTCGGGAGGGGATAATGTTGAACATTTTATTTCATGAAATGAAAATCGTTTTTCTTGATGCTATTTCCATGGGAGACGCGTCCCTGGATGAGATTGCCGCACAGGGTGAACTAATTTGTTACCCATCTTCCACGGCTGAAGAAGCCCGGGAAAGAGTGAAGGATGCAGACGTTGCCCTTGTTAATAAGATCATTGTAGACCAGGCTTTCCTGGATGCCGCTCCAAAGCTCAGACTCATCTGCGAGGCCGGCACGGGCATCAACAATATCGATGTAAAACTCTGCGAAAAGAGGGGAGTGATCGTCCGCAATGTGGCTGCTTACTCTACCGATTCCGTGGCCCAGACGGCCTGGATGCATATCCTCAATCTTCTGGGCCGGGCATTCCACTATGAGGAGTTTGTTTCGAGCGGTGCCTACAGCCGCAATCCCGTCCATGTAGACTATGCCCATCCTTTCACCGAGGCGGCCGGCAAGACGCTGGGTATCGTGGGCATGGGTGCCATCGGCCAGAAGGTGGCGTCCATCGGCAAAGCCTTCGGGATGGACGTCATCTATTATTCCACCTCCGGTACGGGTCACTGCAAGGATTACCCCTGCGTTTCCCTGGAGGAGCTTCTGGAGCGCTCCGACGTCATTTCCATCCATGCGCCCTACAACGAGCGCACGGCCGGGCTCATCGGCTATGAGGAGCTTCGGCGCATGAAGGCATCGGCCATCCTCGTGAACACCGGCCGCGGCGGCATTGCCGTGGAGGAGGACCTCGCCCGCGCCCTGGATGAGGGCCTCATTGCCGGTGCCGCCCTGGACGTCTATGTGAAGGAGCCGCTGCCCGCCGACAGCCCCCTCATGCACCTTCAGCACCCGGAGCGCCTGCTCCTGAGCCCGCACATTGCCTGGTACTCCCGCGAAGCCCGTGCCCGCCTGGCCCATGAGATGGCCCAGAACATAAAAAATTCTCTTTAGGCCCGGAAGCCTAAAGAGAAAAATTCAATGTATTAACTAACAACGACTTAGACTAGAGTCGTATGGATGCAAGTCCCGCCTTCTGGGTGGTGACGTCGGTGCATTCGAGGTTACGGGCGTCAATGTCTCCGGCGCCGTTCACCGAGAAGCGGGCCGATGCTGCCTTGCCGCCGAGGAGGGCGTCTCCGGCACCGTTCACCCTGATGGAGAGCTCGTCTACGTCCATGCTGGGGATGCGGATGTCACCGGCACCGTTCACGTGGATGGAGATGGAAGGAACGCTCAGCTTTTCCTTGAGATTAAGGTCTCCGGCGCCGTTCACGTGAATGTTCAGGGGCTTGTCGGAGCTGTATTCTCCTACCTGGTAAACGTCGGCTGCTCCATTAACGTGAATCTTGGACAGAGTGGGAAGGGTAACGGTTACCTTGTATTCCTTTGCGCGGATATTGATGTTGTCCTTGGTTCCCAGGATGAGGACACCTTCTTCTACTCTGTAGTCCAGATAGTCATAAACTTCTTCGTTGGCTTTCACGCTAACCGAGTAGGTGCTGGCCTGGCTAAAGTACAGGTCAATAGAGCCGTTGACGGTGATGCCCTCGTAGCCAGTGAGGCCTTCCATTTCCTTTTCTACAACGGGGCCTTCGCAAACGACGGCTTTTCCACCGTTGAAATTGACATTCATGCAGCTGGCGATAAAGGCCATGGCCGCCGCAATGACAAACAGTTTTTTCATGGGTTATTTGGTTTTAAAGATGCTTTCGTCCAGTCCCAGCAGTTCCATCTTGCGACGGATGACGGGCACTTCCTTTTCCAGGAAGTCGGCGCGCTGGGTGTCCAGGATTTTCTCGCGGGCCTCCGGCGACACATAGTAGCCGATGCCACGCTTGTTGTAAATGATCTCTTCAGCGGTGAGTTTCTCGTATACTCTCATGACAGTATTGGGATTCACGCCAATCTCGGCGCCGTATTCGCGGACAGACGGGATGCGCTCGTCCGCCTTCAGAGTGCCGCTCAGGATGCTTTCGCAAAAGACGTCGGCAATCTGGAGATAGATGGGTTTTTCTCCGTGGAAGTCCATAATAATTAATGTTTAATTGTTTTGATTCTGTAGAAGATGCCTGCGGCAATTCCGATGGTCATGATGAAGGATACCCACATGGAGATGTTGAAGACGGAACGGATGTACTGCTCGGCATCGGCGAATTCTTCAATCTCCATATTGATATACTGCATGCCGAACTGGGACACCAGGATGGAGAAGAGGAAGCTGATGAGGAACGTGATGACAAGGCCGTAGAGGATCTTGTAGCGCTTGAAGCAGATGCCGCAGAGGAGGAAGTACATAAAGTTGCAGGCGCAGCCCATGAGCGCGGCCGGGACAAACGCCCAGGGGCTCCAGGTGGTGCTGTATTCGGCGTTGACCTTGGCCAGCTCGTCGGTGATTTCCCGGAAGCCGCCGCCGATGCTGTGCAGCATGGAAGAGCCTGTCGTGGGATCCAGGGAGGTAACAACAAGGTCTGTGAGGAGGTATACGGACAGGAAAGCGACGGGGATGACAATGATGGTCATGATAATCATGGACAGCCATTTCTCGAAGCTGGAAGCCGGGTTCATGAGCCAGGCACTACCTTTGCGCCTGTCGGTAAGATAGCCGTAGGTGCGGGTCTGATACAGTTCCAGGGCGGCCGAAGCGAGTATAAACACGACAAAGCGGGCAACGACGCCGGGGCCGTTCCAGCCGGCACCGAAGATAAGGCTGAAAGCCACCACCACGATATAGGCGATGAGGCCGGAGAGGCCGATGCCCACGGACGCCTTCATGTTGTTGCGCCACATCTGGACAAAGTCATATTTGAAATAGGACCAGAAACGCTGGCCGTTGAATACTTCTGATTTCATAAGGCTAGGCAAGTAAAGCTTTTACAACATCTTTGTGAGCGTGAACGGCATTGAAAAGGGCTTCCAGGTTCACTTTGGAATCCTCGCCGGTGGTGTTGGGATATACCTGGATGGCGCCGCCGGGGGTGCGCTCCAGATACAGGGCGTCGGGATGGATCTCGGTTCCGTAGTCGAAGAACAGCTTGCTGCTGATTTTCTCCAGGGAGGCGTTGACCAGTACGTCTTCCTTGTCCAGGATGATGATGGGGTCGATGATTTCCTCGAGGTCCCTTACCTGGTGGGTGGAGATGACGACGGCGCTCTCTTCGGAGGTGTACTTCATGATGGCCTTCCGGAACTGTGCCTTGGAAGGAATGTCAAGGCCGTTGGTGGGCTCGTCCATGAAGTAGTGGCGAGCGTTGCAGGCGAGCGCGAAGGCAATCCAGGTCTTCTTGAGCTGGCCGGCGCTCATGGTGTCCATCCGCTGGTTTTCGTCTACTTCGAATTCGCGCAGGATCTGGACAAACTTGATGTGGTCGTAGGACGGCCAGAGGGCGCCCGTTTCCTTGCCGAAGTTGATGGCCTTGTTGGGGAGGGGAGCGACTTCGTCGGGCAGATAGAACTGCTCTGCAAGCAGGGAAGGTTCGCGGTCGAAGGGATTGCGGCCATCGGTGTCGATGGTGCCGGTGAGGGGCTTCTTGAGCCCGCACAGAAGGGTGAGGAGGGTGGTTTTACCGACTCCGTTTTCTCCCAGGAGGCCGTAGATGTTGCCTCCCTTGAGTTCCATGGTGATGTTCTTGAGCACCCCTTTGGAACCGTAGCTGAAGGATAAATCTTGTACGCTGATCATATCTTTGTAGTGTATTAGTTCATTAGTACACTGCAAAGGTGGGAAGAATTATTTAATTATGCAAATTTATTTATGTTTTTTTCTCCAGCTTTCGGGAAATTCGCCGGTGACGGCCTTGAACTGCCGGTTGAAATTGCTTCTGTCGGCGATGCCCACCCGCCGGCCGATGACGGAGGCCGAGTCCTCGGGGAAGGCGATGAGCTCCTTCATGGCATCCTGGATGCGGAGACGGGACCGCCAGGTGCGGAAATCGAGGCCCTTCTCCGCGAAATACCGGTGCAGCAGCACGGAGCTTGTGCCGATGCGGGCCGATGCCTCCGCCACCGTCCTGTCTGCGATGCGGTAGGCTTTGTCTTCCTGCCAGAGGAGGAGCCGTTTTTCGATGTGGCTCCGCTGCTGCGCCGTGAGCGCCTTTTTGCCGGAAGAAGCAGAAGGAGCCTGCTCTTTATGGAACAGGCTCCCGAAAATGCTTTTGACGGACTTCTTACCAGCCCAGGACATAAGCGAAGATGAGCGGTGCCACGATGGTGGCGTCGGACTCTACGATGAACTTGGGCGTTTCGGGTGCCAGCTTGCCCCAGGTGATTTTCTCGTTGGGGACGGCACCGGAATAGGAACCGTAAGAAGTGGTGGAATCGGAGATCTGGCAGAAGTAGGCCCAGAGGGGAGTGCCGGTCCAGCCCAGATCCTGCTCCATCATGGGAACGCAGCAGATGGGGAAGTCACCGGCGGTACCGCCGCCAATCTGGAAGAAGCCGACGCCGGCGCCCTGGCTGTTCTTCTTGTACCAGTCTACGAGGAACATCATGACCTCTACGCCCTGGATGACCATGTGCGGGTCATACTCACCGCGGATGACGTGGGCGGTGAAGATGTTACCGGTGGTGCAGTCTTCCCAGGCGGGGCAGATGATGGGAATGTTCTTTTCACAGGCGGCGACTACCCAGCTGTCCTTGGGGTCAATCTCATAGTACTGCTCCAGGACACCGCTGCGGATCATCTGATAGATGAACTCGTAGGGGAGATATCTCTTACCCTCAGCTTTTGCCTTGTCCCAAACCTCCACGAGGTGCTTCTCCAGACGGCGGAAAGCTTCTTCCTCGGGGATGCAGGTGTCGGTGACACGGTTGTAATGGTTGTTGATGAGCTCCTGCTCCTGCTCCGGAGTGAGGTCACGGTAGCCGGGTACACGATAATAGTGGTTGTGAGCCACCAGGTTCATGATGTCTTCCTCCAGGTTATTGGCGCTGCAGCAGACGAAGGAAATTTTGTCCTGGCGGATCATCTCTGCCAGGGAGAGGCCGAGTTCTGCGGTACTCATGGCACCGGCCATGGCCAGGAACATCTTGCCCCCCTTGTTCAGAAGGTCTTCATAGGCTTTTGCAGCGTCTACCAGCGCTGCGGAATTGAAGTGACGGTAGTTGTGGGTAATGAATTGAGAGATAGGTCCCTTTTCCATTTTATTAAATACTTGCAGCGGGCGAAACCAGTCTTTGGTCTCCAACCCCTGCTTCAGATTGCAAATTTAGAAAAAATAATGTAAATTCGCATTACGTTTAGACGTTTATACACTTTAAAACCAAACTCAAATGAAAAAATTCATGCTTGTCATGGCCGCCGTGCTGGGCCTTGCCGCAGTGGCAGCCGCACAGCCCCGCGCCATCGGTATCCGCGCCGGTTATGGTGCAGAACTTTCCTATCAGCACACCCTGGGTGGCAACAACTTCGGTGAACTGGATCTGGGTTGGAGCGTTGGTTCCGTGAGAATCGGCGCCGCCTACGACTTCCTCATCGCTCCCGTCGGCCCCCTCAATTTCTATGCGGGTCCCCAGGCCTATGTAGGCTTCGGCCCCAATGCCGACAACCAGACCAGCCTCTGGGCTGGTGTCGGTGCCCAGCTCGGCCTCGAATACTGCTTCGACAGCATTCCGCTGCAGCTCTCCCTGGACTGGAAGCCTTCCTTCAACATTGTTCCCGCTTCCGGCTTCGGCTGGCAGGGAATCGCCCTCGGTATCCGCTACCTCTTTTAATGGATAACAACATCAAAAAACCGGAACCCTTTCTGAGGGCTCCGGTTTTTTTTATCCGCCGATGAATTCCCGGATCATGGAGGTGGCGGGAATTTCGCGGTCGCTCACGGGCGTAAAGTAGTGGATGAACTTGAGGAGGCGGTGCGCCTCGGAATACTCGGGGCAGTTCTGGGGCACGCTGCGGAGGATGGGCTCGGCGTGGTTCTTGAGCACCGCGAACTCGATGAGGTAGGCGCTGTTGAACATGGCGTCGGCCGTCTCCTGGTAGGGGTAAATCCATTTCTGCTCTGCGTTGAGCACATTCTGCCAGTTGGAGATGGACTCGCGGGCCGTGAAGGCGCCCTTGTTGTAGTCACGTACAATTCGGCGAAGAAGCCGGTTGTCACTGGTGGGGATCATGTTGTGGTCGTCCAGGAGGGTTCCGGTGAGCGTATTGATGAAGATGCGGAACTTGGCTTCTTCGGGGATGCGCGACGTGAGGGCCGGATTGAGGGCGTGGATGCCTTCGATCAGGAGAATGCGGCCGTCTCCGAGGCGGAGGTTGCGGCCGTTGTATTCCCTCAGGCCCGTGACAAAGTTGTACTCGGGGACCGACACTTCCTCACCGGCGATGAGTTTCATGATGTCCTGTTCCATGAGGTCGTGGTCCACCGTGTCAAAGTTGTCAAAGTCGTAGGAGCCGTCGGGGAACTTGGGCGTCTCCACGCGGTTCACGAAGTAGTCGTCGGTGCTCACGGAGACGGGCTTGAGGCCGCAGGCCTTGAGCTGGATGGAAAGACGCTTGCAGAACGTGGTCTTACCGGAAGAAGACGGCCCTGTGATGAGCACCACCTTCAGGGGATGGTCGCTGCGGTACCGGCGGTCAATTTCCTCGGCAATCTGGACAATCTTCTTCTCCTGGAGCGCCTCTGCAATCTGGATGAGCTCGCTGGCACGGCCGCTGAGGAACGCTTCGTTTACGTCTCCCACGGTGCTCAGGCCCATGATGATGTTCCAGCGAAGGGCCTCCTTGAACATCTCAAACGTCTTGGGCTGGTCAATGAAGGTGGCCAGCTGGGAAGGATCTTCCCGTGAGGGTACCTGCAGGAGGAAACCGTCGTGGTAGGGCTGGATGCCGAACACCTTCAGATAACCGGTAGAGGGAACCAGTTTACCATAGTAATAGTCAACGGTGTCTCCCAGCGTGTAGTAGTCGGTATAGGCCTCGCCGCTTGTCTCCAGCAGCTTCACCTTGTCGTCGAAGCCGGCCTTGCGAAACTCCTTGAGGGCGCGGTCGGTCTGGACGTCGTAGCGGTGGAAAGGCATGTCCTTCTCCACCAGCTCCTTCATGCGGGCTTCCAGCTGCGTGAGGTCTTCCGGCGTGAGCATCTCACCATCGGCCTTCCTTAAATGACAGAAGTATCCGTGGGAGATGGGGTGTTCAATGTAGAGGCGGCTTCCGGGGAAACAGTCGGAGGCGGCTTTGTACAGGAGAAAATAGAGCGAGCGACAGTACACGCGCATGCCGCTGGGCTCCCGCACGTCGATGAACTCGATGTCCTTGTTCTGGTAAACCTTGAACTTGAGGCCCTGGGACACATTGTTCACCTTGGCCGATACAATGGGGTAGGGCCGGTGGCAGTCAAACTCTCCCAGCATTTGCAGGAGGGAAGTGCCCTCCGGGAAGCGCTTGCTTTCGCCCGTGTTCTTACAGAAGACCTGTACCATAACCTAGAGGTTGACTTCTTGCTTTTCCAGATATTCGACGACATCGGCCACCGTCTCAAAGGAGGCCAGGGCCTGGTCCGGAATGACAATGCCGTACTGGTCCTCGATGCGCATCAGAAGCTGCAGAATGTCCAGGGAGTCGGCGCCGAGGTCTTTCTTGATGAGGGACTGGGGCGTAATCCGGGAGGGGTCCAGACGAAGCTGCTTCGCCAGGATGGTCTGTACTTTTTCAAACATAATTATTCCTCGTAATGTTCATATTTTCCAATCTCGGTCTCGATCTTGCCCGAAAGGCGGGAGACTTCCATTTTGTAGGCCTGCTCGATGCATTTTTCCACCGCCACAGCCTTGGATGAGCCATGTCCTTTCACAACCACCTTGGAGGTTCCCAGGAGCACGCTTCCACCGTAGTTCTGGTAGTTCATGAACTCCTTTTCCTCCTTGAACATGCGGCTCATGAGGAGGGCGCCCAGCTTGTAAATCCAGCGGGAGAAGATGTCCTTTTTGATCTTTTTGAGCAGCTCCAGCGCCGTTCCTTCCGTGGTTTTCACGAGAACATTGCCGGAGAAGCCGTCGGCCACCACTACGTCGTAGCTGCCGCTCAGAAGGTCCCGGCTTTCCATGTTGCCCACGAAGTTCACCGACGGGGTCTCCTGCAGCAGCCGGTACGTCTCCCGGCGCATGTCGTCGCCCTTCTCGGCCTCCTTCCCGACGTTGAGAAGCGCCACGCGGGGGCTCTTCACGCCGTATACGTTCTCCATGTAGAGGGATGCCATGATGGCGAACTGACGCAGGTGGGCCGATGTCACTTCGACGTTGGCGCCGCTGTCACAGACACCCACAATCCCTCCGTCCATGGTGGGGAGCAGGGGGCAGAAGGCCGGGCGGATGACCCCCGGAATGCGGCCGAGCCGCACCAGCGCGCCCGTCACCAGGGCACCGGTGGAGCCGGTGGAAACCATGGCGGCAATGTCATCGCGGTCACGGAGAAGGATAATGCCCTTCATCATGGACGAGTTGCGCTTGAGGCGGACGACGTCGGTGGGCTTTTCATCACAGCCGATGACCTCCGGCGCATCCACAATCTCCAGGCGGGAAGCATCGTAGGTCTTTCCTTCCAGGCACTTGCGAAGGATGGACTCGTCACCCGTGAGGATGACGGAAAGGTCCGGGTTCTTCGACAGGGATGCCAGGGCGCCTTCTACGGGTGCTTCGGGGCAGTGGTCCCCGCCAAAACAGTCTACAAGGATCTTGATCATATCTTTTTCACGTATGAGCGGTACCGCTTGCACTCTTCGCGCCTAAAGCGGCGCCAGGCGTTCAGGATGGCGTAGTTGTCTTCCAGATTGAGGTTGGTGTCGGCCCACTTCAGGCGCGGGTTGTCCCGCAGCATCTTCATGATGGCAAGGGACAGGGCCCCGGACACGCCTCTGTTGAGATATTCGGGCTCTACACCCACCAGGCACAGGTCCAGGATTTCCGGATCTTTGATGGCACGGAGGAGCCTCAGGAGGGTGAGCGGCGTGTATTTGCCACGCGTTCCCACCAGCGCCTTGGCAAGGCCGGGGAAGGACAGGCCGAAGCACACGATTTTCTCGTTCTCGTCCAGGATGACGGCCGTGTGCTCTGGATTGATGACCATGGCAAAGTTCTCCAGCACCAGCTTTCGCATGCCCTCGGTGAACGGTACGGTTCCGTACAGGCCTTCGTAGGATTTGTCCAGAAGGTCGAAGATGCCGTCGGCATACTTTTTCAGGAGCTCGCGTCCGCTGCGGGCGGTGCCGTAATGCAGCTTGTAGCGCTTGAAGATAAAGCCCACCAGCTGCTCCAGTTCCTCCAGGGCCTCGGGGCTCTCGGCTCCGTAGAGGCGGCTGGCTGTCCAGTCCACTTCCTTCTCGAAGCCCAGGGCTTCCACGTGCTCTTTATAATAAGGTGCGTTGTAGTTCTCCTCGAAGGTGGCGGGCTCTTCGAAACCGTCTACCAGCATGCCTTCCCGCTCCAGGTCGGAGTAGTTGAGCGGCCCCACCAGGGTGTCCATGCCCTGCTCCCGGGCCCACGCTTCTACGGCGTTAAACAGCGCCCGGGATACTTCGAGGTCGTCGGTGGCGTCGAAGCGGCAGAAGCGGCAGCGCTTTTCCCCGTTCTTGGCATTGGCGTCCTTCTGGATGATGCCCTGGATGCGGCCTGCCGGTATACCGTCCTTGTAGGCTACAAAAAAGACGGAGTCGCAGCTGCTGCGGTACACGTAGTCTTTCCGGAACATCTTCTTTTCGTCGGCGTACAGCGGCGGTACAAAGAAAGGGTTGCCCCGGTACAGGTCCAGTGCAAAGTTCAGGAACTCTCTGCGTTCCTTCGCGGTTTTGACTTCTCTTACCTCAATCATCTTACCGGCTCTTGGCATGGAAACAGACGCCCACGCCGTTGGGGCCGCAGTGGCTGCCGGCGGTGGGGTTCACGTCTACATATACGATATCCTGCTTGCCATAGCGCTCCTCGATGAGGCCGGCGATGGTGCGGGCAATTTCGGGGGCGTCGGTGTGGCCGATGCAGATGCGGTGCTTTTCAATCTCGTCTCCCAGTTCTCCCACTTTGTCCACCAGGTACTGGATGGCCTTCTGGCGGCCCTTGGCGGTGCCTACGGATACCATCTTGCCTTCCTGGCTCATGTGGATGAGGGGACGAACGCCGATGAGGGTTCCCATGGTGGCGGCGAGCCCGCTCACGCGGCCGCTGCGGCGGAAGAACTTGAGGTCATCGGCAAAGAAATACATGGCGAAGTGGTCAACTTCGGCCTTGGCCCATTCCAGGATCTCGTCCAGGGTTTTGCCGGCTTTCACGAGGTCTCCCACCTCGCGCACGATGGCGTAGCTGATGGTGGTGATGCCTTTGGTGTCAATCTCCTCGAAGCGGGCAGCCGGGTACTGGGCCCTGAGCTGGGCCACAGCCTGGTCCATGGCGTCGAAGGTATTGGTCATGGCACGGGAGAAGTGCACGTAGAGGATTTCGTTGCCGGCCTTGAAGTCTTCCTCGAAGTACTGGAGGTACTGTTCCCGGGAGATGGCGCTGGTGGTGGGAAGGACGCCGCCGCGGAGCACATCGTAGAAGGCATGGGCATCGAAGCTGTCAAAATCCACATACGGGTACACGGTTTTGGCATCGATGCTGTAGGGCATGGAGATGAGCTTGTAACCGTACTCGGCAGCAAGGGCCGGGTAGAAATCGGTATCAGTGTCAGTGTAAATTTTTAGCATAGAACGAGAATATAGTCGTATACGGGTTGTCCTCCATCGTGGAGGATGACTTCTGTCATGGGATAGGCCTTTTCCAGGCGGGCTTTGAGGCGGGCGGCTTCGTCGGCGGGGGCATCGGCCCCGGAGAAAAGGATGAGGACGTCTGATGCGGAGGCGCCCAGCTTATCGGCGAGCGCGAAGGCGGTTTCTTCGCGGGCCGATGCTGCCACGAGGATTTCTTTCCCGGAAAAGCCGATGTAGTCTCCCGCGCGGGCGTCGTCGGTGTCGCGGATGGCGCGGGAAACCGCGGCCGTGGTGACGGAATCGGCCGCCTCCGTAAGCGAAGCGACCATCTCCTCCAGCGGGAGGTCGGCATTGAGGTTCGCGAGCGCATAGTAGCCCGCGCCGATGGACCGGGTGGGGATGACGACAATCTTTGCGTCTGTGTACAGGTCGGCTGCCTGACGGGCCGTGAGGAGGATGTTGCTGTTGTTGGGGAACACCAGGATGGTGTGGGCGTTCACTTCCTTGAAGGCCTCCAGGAAGCGCTCCACGGAGGGGTTCATGGTCTGGCCGCCTTCGATGACGGCATCGGCCCCCATTTCCCGGAAGCATTGGGTGAGGCCCCTTCCGGCGGCGACGGTGACAAGGCCCAGGGCTTTGGGGGCGCGTTTGAAGCGCTCGTCCATGTGGTTCTCATGGTGTTGCAGAGTCATGTTCTCTACCTTGATGGTGAGGAACTCTCCCCACTCGCGGCAGCGGGTGAGGATGGCGCCGGGGTCCTTCGTGTGAACGTGGACTTTTATGATACTGCCGTCGCGGAAGAAGACGAGGGAGTCTCCCTGTTCCTGGAGCCAGTTCTTGATAACGTTTTCGTCAAAGTGCTCCAGGTCTACTTTGCAGCGCTGGAGACGCAGGAGGAATTCCGTGCAGTAGCCAAACTCCAGGACGCTGTCTTCGGTGAAGGCGTCCAGGTTCACGGAGGCGGGTTTTCCGGCGGTGACGGGTTGGGTACCCGTGACTGTTTTTCCGTGGAGGGCGTCCCGCATGCCCTCGGCGATACTCAGAAGGCCTGCGCCGCCGCTGTCCACCACGCCGGCTTTTTTCAGCACTTCCAGGAGTTCGGGGGTGTGCTGGAGGCTCAGGTCCATGCCGGCGATCCACAGGTCGAAGTATTCTTCCAGGCTGGCCGATCCTTCGGCCGCGGCGACGCCTTCCCTCAGGACGGTGAGGATGGTGCCTTCGACGGGCTGGGAGACGGCGTGATAGGCCTCGCTGACGGCCGATTTCATGGCCTCAGTGAAGGCGGGGACATCGGCCTCCTTCAGGCCCTGGAAGCCTTTGGTGAGGCCTGCGAAGATGCGGGACAGGATGACGCCGGAGTTGCCGCGGGCGCCCATGAGCATGCCCCTTGAGATGGCTTCTGCGGCTTCGGACAGGGTACCATCGGCCTTCACATGCGTGCCGGCCTCGATGGTCATGTACATGTTGTCGCCGGTGTCGCCGTCGGGGATGGGGAAGACGTTGAGATCGTTGATGGTCTCACGGTCTTCGCTGAGACGGGCGGCGCCGCCGCGGATGAGGTTCAGGTAAAGTGTTGCGTCTAAGTTCATTCGGGAATGCGGAAGGTTTTTCTAAAGAAGGGAATCTTTGTGAGCATGCGGAAGATCCAGGGCTGCAGGGAGTACGTGATGAGGATGGTGGAAGCCATGCCGATGAGCGTAATGAGGCCGATGGAATGGATGGCCGGATGCGTGGCAAAGATGAGGGAGAAGACAACGATGCCCAGGATGAGGGCACTGTAGAAGATGGCGGCTTTGTGATAGTCCAGCATGCGGGTTTCGCCTTTTCGGGCTTCGGCGAGCAGGCCTTCCATCACAAAGATGCTATAGTCTACGCCGATACCGTAGATGAAGGTGGCGATGACAATGTTGATCAGGTTGAATTCGAGGCCGAGGAGGGCCATGTAGCCTTGCATCACGTACCAGCTCACGAACATGGGGAAGAAGGCTACGAGGGCGGTCCAGATGTTCCGGAAACTTAGGAGGAGGACGATGAGCACGAAGATGCTGGAGATCCAGAGGGTGGTGCTGAAGTCGTCGTGGATCACTTGCACCAGGTCTTTGCAGTAGTAGAAGGGCTCCAGGACAAAGACGTGCGGAAGCGTGGTGAGGGCATCCCAGACGGCGCCCTGGTCTTTGTGGGCGTAGGAGACGTCGGTGAATACCATGTAGCGGCCGCTTTCCTGTTTTTCCACGAAGTTGGACAGAAGGCCCGGGGGAACTACGCCGGACTCGAACAGGTTGTCGGGCTCATATTGCCTCGAGATGATGTCCAGGAAGGGGTCGAAGAGGTTGTAGGGCAGATTGTTTTCTGCGGCTGCGGCGCCGAGGTCCCGTTTGAGGCGGGCTACGCGGGCTTTGTTCCAGAAGGCGTTCCAGGCGTCGATGCGGGTCTTCTGGTCTTCGGTGGACTGCAGGAGGAGGCGGGTGACGGGGCTGTAGGAGTAGACAAGGCCCTGCGCCTTGAGGGAATCAAGGGCGGGGAAGATGGCCTTGTTGTATTCGAGGGCGGCGTCCAGGCTGGCGTCGTCCCAGGCGGCGAAGTACATGTGGGTTTTGCCGTCGGCGTTGGTGCGGTTGTAGAGTTCCTGGCTTTCCACAAGGTCGGGGTCGTCGTAGTCCAGGTTCATGAGGTCGCTGTCAAACTTGACGCGGGGGCTGAAGGCGATACCCACCACGATGAGGACGATGAGCGTGCCGATGATCCATTTGCTGCGGTCCCAGGGCAGGGCGTTGAAGCGCTCGACGAGGGGGAAGCCGTGGGTGCGCTTGAACTTGATCTGGCCTGGATGGAGGAAATGGGGCATGAACACCAGGACGAAGAAGGTGTTGCCGAGGAGGGAGAAGGTGGCGAAGAGGCCGAAGTCCCTCAGGAGGTCGCTTTCGGTGAACAGGAGGCCCAGGAAGGCGCCTACGGTGGTGATGCAGCCGAGGACGACGGGGGTGCTCTCGTCGCGGAGCATCTTCTGGACGTCTCCTACGTAGTAGAAGTGGATGAGTACGTGGAGGCAGTAGCTGATGGCGACGCCCAGGATGATGGCGCCAAGGCCCAGGGCCATGAGGGACATGTAGCCTTTGATCCAGTACATGCAGGCCATGGAGAACAGGGCGCCGTAGATGACGGGGAGAATCTGGTGCAGGATGAATCCGATGTTATGGAAGCTGAGCACCATGATAATGAGGATGAGGAGGAGCGACAGGCCGATGGTCCAGACCAGGTCCCGTTTGATGGTGCCTGCGTTGGAAACGCTGCCCATGGGGTTGCCGTGTACGAGGACGCGGAGTTCGGGGTTGGCGGCTTCGAAATCTTTTTTGGCCTTGTTGATCATTTTGACAAGGCGGGTGCCCTTGCCGGAGTCGGTGGAGATGAAGGAGGGGGCGAGGAAGGCCAGGGCTACGCTCTTGTCAAGGCAGAAGAAATGGCCGTCTGCGATGTTGTAGCTGCCGGTCATGTCTCCCGAGAGGGTTTCCAGGAATATTTTCCGGAGGGCCAGCGGGTCCATGGTGACCAGCTGGGTGTCGTCGCCGGTTTCATCTTCCATGATGAGGTGGGCATTCTCCAGCATCTGGGCCTGGATGGCCTCCTGTGTGAGTGCTTTTTCGATAAGCGGGTACCAGGTGGTGTCTATGAAGGACGGAATGTGGGCCAGGCCGTATTCCATGGCGGTGAGGCCGGTTTCGATGTCCATGCTGGCCAGGATGCCCCTGATGAGGTGGCTGGACGAATCCCGCTCCTGAAGCAGGTTGCAGAACTCTTCCACGGCCTCTCCCAGCACAAGGTGGTTCACCGGATGGAGGGTGTCCCGCGAGGTTACCTGGATGAAGACTTTCTCCTTGAGGTCGATTTCGCCGAATGCCAGCTCTGTAGACTCTTCTGTCTCCGGCAAGAGTTTCATGATGTCTTCCTCATAGCGGAGCTTGATGCCGAACCAGCCAAATACGACCGTGCTTGAGATGAGGAGGATCCACATCAGGGCCTTGTGCCCCTGGAAGAAGTTGTATAATGGAAGGAATATCCTATGCATAGCAGTTTTGGGTATTTATAAAACTTACAAATATAGTCATTTTTTGGGAATGTTTTGTTTTGCGCGGACGGCGCTGGGGGGCGCTGGTTGTGGGCGCTTTTGTGCCACCTGCGACGTTTGGGCCTCTGACCTGCGACGTTTTGCTGTTTCACCTGCAATGCCCTCCGTTTTTGTGGCGGTTAAGTACTTTATAATCAGTTTGTTAGAGTAACTGACGGGTGCTCAAACCATACCCGTCAGTTACTCTAATGCGTTGGTAATCAGTTGGATAACCGCCACGAAAATCCCTATCTTCACTCCTGCGACTGGATTACAGATCGGCCTGGAGCTGGAGGGCGAGGGTGTAGGCAGGGCGGCGGTCGGTGCGGAGCTGGCATGCGGCGCGGAGGTTGGCCTTAAGGGTGAAGTAATGGAACGGGTGGCTGCGTGCAAGGGTTCGGAACGGGCGGAACTTCTGGGACCCCACGGCGGAGAAGACGATGCCGCGGCCGTTATAGGCAGGGACGGAGAAGGTGCCCGGCGCATCACGCTCATAGCAGTAGATGCGAGCGTCCCAGGCCGATACGGAAAAGCCCGTTACACGCAGATAGATGGCCGATGTCTCGTTCTTACGCCCTCCTTCCAAATACGTAAGGACGCCCCACTTGCCGCAGTGAACCGTCTCCAGACGTGCCGTAAGCAGCCAAACGCCAGGACTGGCCGAGGCCGAGGCGGGTGCGGAGGTGAACTTGAGGTCGAGGCGGAGGCTGGTGCGGGGAGATTCGTAGTTGCGGTAGCGTTCGGTGAGGCGGGTGTCGAGGAGCCAGGACGGGGTAATCTGCCACTGCCACTGAGAGTAGATGCGGAGCTGGAAGCGGCGGGGATCGGTGCCTGGAATGGGCAGGAGCGAGGCATCGGCCGTCAGTGAGGCCGTTGATGAAGCGGTGTTGCCGGCCCTTCGGGAGGCATAGGCGAGGCCCAGGGCGGCGCCGTATTCGCCGTTCTTTTTGCCGGTGAAGCGGCGGGGGAGGGCGCGGGCCTGGGCTGCCCATTTCCAGGAGTCGTTCCAGCGGCCGGAAGCGGCGGTTTTGAAGGCGACGGAGCGGGAGCGGCAGGCGAGTTCGGCCGTGAGGAGGGCGCGGCGGGTGGAAAGGCGGCCGTCAAGGGCGAGGGTGCAGCCGGTGGCATCGGCCCAAAGTGCGGTGATGCCCAGCTGGGCGGTGCGGGAGAGGTAGTCGGCGTGGAGACCGTAGTCGTTGTGCAGGCCGATGTACCCCGCCGCGCGGAGTCGGGAGCCCTCGTAGGAAAGTGCCACGCCGCGATGTACTCCGGAGGGGGCGTACGACCACACGGGGGAGAGGCCGGAGGGGCGCTTGACGAAGGCGTCGACGGTGGAGAGGCTCTCCATCGAGAAGCCGGACCATGCGGCGAGGCCCTGGCCCCAGCGGGCGTTGAAATGGCCGGCGAGAAGGCGCCAGGGGCCGAGGGTGGCATCGGCATAGAACGAGCCATCGTCCTTCCGCCAGGCGCCGCCGGCCTGCCAGGTGATGCCTGCGCGGGGGACCTCTCCGCCGGCTTTGAGCTTGCCGCCGAGGGTGGTGAGGGTCCCGCGGAGGAGCGCGGTCGCCCGGGTGTGGACGGTATCGGCCTGCCCGGGAAGCCGGTAGGAGGCGAAGGAGAGAAAGGGGGCGAGCGCAGCGGCGGCGTCGGGGCCGAACCCGTCCACGAGGGCGAGCTCCTCGGCCGACAGGATGTCGCCGTACGCTGCGCGGTAATCGCGGATGGAGGCTACCTGGTAGTCGCTTAATAACAGGTTCGCGCGAAGATGCGGGTGGTTGATGCGCACCAGGGTCTCGGCTTCCAGACGCTCCGGCAAATCGGCCGGAATCTCCTCCTCCGACGCTGCCCCCGAAAGGTACATGGCCGCCCTGATGACCGACTCCTCCTGAGCCGGCAGGGACCAGGCGGCGAGTCCCAAAACCACGGAAACGAACAGTCTTTTCATACCGTAAGTTACGAAAGCCGCATCCTATCCTCCAAAAAATGTTGATAACTTGTGTGGTTTTAGCCGATTTTATTGTGTGTTTTTTATTATTTTTGTAGAAATTTACCGATTTCAATGGAACATAAAATCCGTCTTCACGACAAAACCTTCAAGATGTTCATCCCCAACGAAGACATCGAGAAGGCTATTGACGCTGTAGCCGAGCGTCTGAACCGGGACTATGCCGGCGCCACCGACGAAGATCCCGTAGTGATGATCTGCACCCTGAACGGGGCCATCATCTATGCGGCCGAACTCCTCAAACGAATCCAGTTCCCGCTGGTTCTGAAGGCCTGCAAGCTGTCCTCCTATGTGGGAACCGCTTCTACCGGCGTCATCAAGACCGAGGTCCCGCTGCCCTCGCACCTGGAAGGCAAGCGCGTCCTGGTGGTGGAGGACATCGTGGATACCGGAAACACCATCGTGGCCATGATGCAGCAGCTGAAGGAACACAAGGTGAAGGACGCCCGCGTGTGCACCCTGCTCCTCAAGAGCGAAGTCTACGACAAGGACGTGAAACTGGATTATGTGGCCATGGACATCCCCAACCGCTTCATCGTGGGCTTCGGCCTGGACTACGACGAACTGGGCCGCAACATCAAGGATATTTACGTTTTAGACGAATAAAATGAAATACTACGTTTTGTTTGGCCCTCCCGGCGCCGGTAAAGGCACCCAGGCCGGCGCAATGGCAGAGCGCTTCCATCTGTGCCACATCTCTACCGGAGAACTCCTTCGCAGTGAAATTGCCGCCGGCACCCCGCTGGGGCTTGAGGCCAAGGCCCTCATTGACGCCGGCAACCTGGTTCCCGACGCCGTTGTAGAAGGAATGATCGAAGCCAAGTTTAACAGCGTGAAAGACGTGGACGGCTTCCTCCTGGACGGTTTCCCCCGCACCATTGCCCAGGCCGATGCCCTCAAGGAAATGGTGGCCAAGCGCGGTGAAAGCGTTACCGCCTGCGTTTCCCTCATGATCCCCGACGCCCTGGTGCACGAGCGCATCGCTCACCGCGCACAGCTGGAAGGCCGGGCCGATGACGCCCGCGACGAGGTCGTGAGCAACCGCATCCAGAACTACCACAGCAAAACAGAACCGCTCATCGCCTACTACAAGGCTGCGGGTCTGTACTGCGAGATTGACGGCGTAGGCACCATTGACGAGGTGCGCGAGCGCATATTCAAGGTAATGGCTTAACGCTTACCAACCTTGAGGCGCTGACCAATGTTGATGCGGTCACTCTTAAGGTTGTTCCAGTTTTTGAGCTGCTTGACAGTGCAGTGATATTTTCGGGCGATTTTCCCAAGGGAGTCGCCCGATTTTACTTTATAGTAGACCCACTGGCCGGTGGCGCCGCGCGAGGTGGGGACGGGACGTCCGGCTACGGTTTCGCGGCCGTCCTGTACCTTGGCGGTGAAAAGGACATCGGTCTTGTGCCGATAGATGGAGTCCTGCAGGTCCAGGAAGGCGCTTGTGTAGTTGAAGGGAAGGCGGATGACTTCGTCTCCTCCCTCACCGGGGACGATATCGGTGTAGTACTGCGGGTTCAGGTCCCGTACATCGTCCAGGGGAATGCCCAGAATCTCGCTCACCTGGCGGAAGTGCAGGTTCTTGTGGATGTGGAACGTGTCCACGTAGACGGGGAGGGAAATAGGGTCCGGGCGCAGGCCATACTCGCTGGCGTAGCGGAAGGCATACATGGCGCCCACCATGGCGGGAACGTAGCCGCGGGTCTCGCGGGGAAGGTAATCGTACACCGACCAGAAGTCCGTGCGGCCGCCGGCACGCTTGATGGCCTTGTTCACGTTACCGCTGCCGCAGTTGTAGGCCGATATGGCCAGCGCCCAGTCTCCGAAGATGCGGTAGGCATCCCGGAAGTAGCGGGCGGCGGCATCCACCGAGGCGATGGGGTCCATGCGTTCGTCGGTGTAGGAGTCTACCTTGAGTCCGTAGTTGATGGCCGTGCGGTACATGAACTGCCACATGCCCTTGGCACCTACGCGGGATTCGGCCCGGGGATTGAGGGCGCTCTCGATGATGGCCACGTATTTGAGTTCCATGGGAAGGCCGTACTGGCGGAAGGTTTCCTCGAAGATGGGCATGTAGTACTGGGCCAGTCCCAGCATCTCTCCCATCTTGGTGGGCATCTTCTCCGAGTACAGGATCATGTAGTTCTTGACGGTCTCGTTGTAGGGCAGGGAGATGAAGGAATTCATCCGGGCCAGACGGTTCATGAGCACGGAGTCGGGGACGTCGGTGGTGAAGCGCACCGAGTCCATGTTGTACTGTTCGCGGCCGGGGATGCGGCTTTGCCTGTGCATGTACCACTGCCCCAGGAGGGTGTCGGTATTCAGGGTTGTATAGTCCTCCAGGCCGGCCGATACCTTGTTCTCGTTCTCACCGGAAAGCTCTTCTTCGATGACTTCGCGTTCGGCTTCCTCGGCCCGATAGGTGGCGATCTCTGCCTCCAGAGCTTCCAGGCGCTGGCGCAGCTGCTCGTTTTCCTGCTGCAGCTGTTTCCTAGTCTTGCGCCCGTCGGGGGCGGCGTTCACGATGCCGGCTGCGAGTAGGAGACAGACGGCGCTTATCAGGTATTTTCTCATTTTCTTCTTCTTAGAATTTTAGGCCGATGGACATGCCGACAGCGGGGGCGGATGCGTACTGGGCAGGCGCCATGAGGGTGGGGGACACGCGGAGGGTGATGTTGTCATCTACCTCGAACTGCTGCATGTAGGCGAATACGTTGGCATCTACAATCTGCAGGATGTAGGCAAGGGTGACGCCCAGGATGCAGTAGTCCCGGATGCGGCGGTAGGAGTCGCGGTAGTATTTGGCGGTCTCGGCGCTTTGCGGGGGACGCTCCACGCCTTCTTCGTCGGTGGTGGCCTGGTTGTAGATCCATCTCCAGCGCTGGTACTGCACGTTGTTCTCATGGGCAAAGTGCAGGGTGCCGCCAATGAGGCCCCAGTAGATGGGGATTTTCCAGGCTTCTCCGTTGTAGATCTGGCCCAGGCCGGGAAGCAGGACGGAATAGAAGGTGGACTTGGAGGGTTCGGGGTTCCGGAGTCCCTTGTACTGGATGACGCCGTCCATCAGGGATGCCCACCACACGAGGCCGGCACCGGCGATGGAGAGGTCTCTCCAGGTTCTGAACTTTTCTTCTCCCGTCTCATGGAACTTCTGGTTGAAGTGGATGCCGCCGTAGATGCCGGCTCCCATGCCGCCGTAGATGATGGGCAGCTTCCAGTACTGCTTCTGGTAAATCTGGTTGCCGCCGATAAACACGGCGCTTCCCACGGTGAGGTCTTTCAGGGAGGTGGTCTGCTTGTGGGCGAGGCCACCGAAGAAGGCCTTGAAGCTGAACAGGGAAGAGGTGTCCCTGACGTTGGCCTGGGTGGAGTCTGCGTAGGTCTGCGTGAAGGCGTCCCGCTTGAATTGGTCGTCCCGGTACTGTGCGTGGAGGGGGAGGACCGCAAGAAGCAGGCCGATGACTATGAAAAGGCACCTTCTCATCGCTGGTCCAGGGCCTGAAGGAACTGCTCCATCTGGCTGTCGGAGTCGAACTTGATGGTGAGGGAACCTTTGCCGTCCCGGTTGCGTTTGAGGGAAATGTTCTCGCCGAAGTAGCGGGCTACGTTTTCCAGGAGGCGGTAGTACATGTCGGGGAGTTCCTGGGGCTCTTCGGTGCCGGCAGGTTTGTCTCCCTTTTCGAGTGATTTCACTTTGTCTTCCAGCTGACGGACGGAGAGGCCGTTCTTGACGATGAGGTCGCAGAGGGCTTCCTGCACGGCGGGGTCTTCGATGCCCAGGAGAACCTTGGCGTGGCCTACGCTCACAAGACCCACCTTGAGGTCGTGCTGGACTTTGGCGGGGAGCTTGAGAAGGCGCAGCTGGTTGGCGACGGATGCGCGTTTCTTGCTTACGCGCTCGGCCATCTGCTCCTGGGTGAGGCTGCACTCTTCCATGAGGCGCTGATAGCTCAGGGCTACCTCGATGGGGTCCAGGTTTTCCCGCTGGATGTTTTCCACGATGGCCATTTCCAGCATGCCCTGTTCGGAGGCGTCCCGGATGTAGGCGGGGATCATGTCCATGCCGGCGAGAAGGGAGGCACGGTAGCGGCGTTCACCGCTGATGATCTGGTATTTGTCTCCTTTCCGGCGCACGGTGATGGGCTGGATGAGGCCCAGGGTGCGGATGGAGAGGGCCAGCTCCTCGAGGGCTTCGGTGTCGAAGTTCATGCGGGGCTGGTAGGGGTTGGGTTCGATGAGGTCTACGGGGATACGGAGGACGTCGGAGGTGTCCTGCGGTTTGCCTTCGGGGGAGACGACTTCCTTGTTGATGTATCCGACGGGCTTGCGGATTTCGGTGAGGTCTTCACCGCCCAGGAGGGCGCCCAGTCCCTTTCCCAGGCCGCGGGGTTGCTGTTTAGCCATTGGCGTTCTGGTTTTTGTCAAGTACTTCCTTGGCCAGGTTCAGGTAGTTGGAAGTACCGTTGTTCATGACATCGTACAGAATGATGGGTTTGCCGTAGGACGGGGCTTCGCTGAGGCGGATGCTGCGGGCGATGACCGTGTCAAAGACCATATCCTTGAAGTGGTCCCGGAGCTGGGCTACTACCTGGTTGTGCACCTTGGTGCGGCTGTCGTACATGGTGACCACGAAGCCTTCGATGGTGAGGGCGGAGTTGATGCCGTTCTGCACCAGGCGGATGGTCTGGATGAGTTTGGCAAGGCCTTCGAGGGCGAAGAACTCCGGCTGCACGGGAATCATGACGGAGTCGGCGGCGGTGAGGCAGTTGACGGTGATGAGACCCAGGGACGGGGAACAGTCTATGATAATGTAGTCATACTTGTCCTTGATGGGAGCCAGGGCCTTTTTGAGGATGGATTCTCTTTCAGGCGTGTTCAGAAGTTCGATTTCGGCACCGACGAGGTTGATGTGCGAGGGAATCATGTGCAGCTTGGGAAGCTCCGTCTGGATGAGGGCGTCCTCGGCTTTGAGGTTCCCGATGAGAATCTCGTACAGGGTGCGGTGGTCGTTGTTGTCCGGATCGAAGTTAAGGCCCGAGGTGGTGTTGGCCTGAGGGTCTGCATCGATGATAAGGACGTTCTTTTCCAGCACGGCCAGCGACGCTGCAAGGTTGATGGCTGTGGTGGTTTTTCCGACACCGCCCTTCTGATTGGCTATGGCAATGATTTTACCCATAATTCAAGTTTGTTTAGCCTACAAATATAGTAAATTCCCCCGATTCTCTGCAAATAAAGTTCCACAATGTTCTACGGTTTTGCGGTTTGGTGCCTTTCGCGTAGTAACCTGCAACGCGTGGCGCTTAACTGCCTTATTATTAGTCTGTTGGAGTAACTGACGGGTGCGAAAATGGTACCCGTCAGTTACTCTAACTGTCTGTCTATTAGCGCTTTGAGCGCCAGCTGCTTTTCGCGCGGAAGGCACAACGGCTCTGAACAGGTGCATCACTGCATCACGCGGAAGGCACAACTGTTTCGAGGGAAGGAACAGATGCAACAAAAAGAGGGTTGGTTTTTAGGGTGATTATTCGTATTTTCGCGTTGAGTTCGGCGTGGGCCGGGCGTTGATGATATGGAGTGCATGCGTTACATACAGGTGATACTGCCGCTTAAGCTGGAGTGGGAGCCCTTCTACAGCCTTCCGGAGGGGATGGAGGTGGAAGTGGGAAGCCGTGTGCGTGTGATTTTTGCCCGCGCGTTTTATGTTGGGTGTGTGAGCCGGGTAGATGTGGTGCCGGAGGTGGATCCCAAACGCATTCTGTCCATTGAGGCGGTGGAGAAAGACATGCCGCTGGTGCAGGAGTCGGAAATTGCCTTCTGGCGGGAACTGGCGCGTTATTACCTGTGCACGGTAGGGGAGGTCTACAAGGTCGCATACCCCCGCGCCTACAAGGGAAAGTCTACTGTCAAGTTGCCGGAAACGGCGCTTCCTCCTGTTCAGAGCCAGGATGGAGAGTTGGCCGATGCCCTCCGGAGCGCCTCCAAGACCGTCCTGCTTCGTGGTCAAGGGTCTCGTCCCGTCCTTTTGCAGCAGGTCCGGGAAACCCTGGAGAAAGGCCGGAGCGTGCTTGTGCTGGTGCCAGAGATGGTGAAGGCCGATGCCGTCCCCGGCGCCCTGGTCTTTTCCAGTGCCCTCACTCCTGGAAAGCGCAAGGCCCTGGCCGAGAAAGTGCGTAGCGGGGAGCCGTGCCTGATTATAGGAACGCGTAGCGCCCTCTTCCTTCCTTTCCAGAACCTGGGACTAATTATTGTGGAGCAGGAACACGACCCTGCCTACAAGCAGGATGCACCTGCGCCGCGTTATCATGCGCGGGAAAGCGCCATTATGCTGGCGGGCATTCACAAAGCCAAGGTGATTCTTGCCAGCCCCACTCCGTCCCTCGAATCCCTCTACAACGCGCGCTGTGGCCGTTATCTGGAGCTGCAGTGCAACCAGCCGCAGGAAGCCAAGACCATCGAAGTCATCAACCCCTCTTGCGAATACCGCAAAAACGGCATGGCCGGTGCGTTCTCCCTCAAACTGCTCTCTCACATGAGAGCGACCCTGGACAGTGGCCAGCAGGTCCTGTTAGTGGCACCCCGGCGCGTCTATGAGGAGGGCCGCAAAGTAGAAGACAACGTCCTGGAATATTTCCCCGAAGCACGGGTAGCCAACCTGGACCAGGGCCAGCCGGACGACGAATACGACATTTACATTGCCAGCACGGCCACAACGCGCGGGTTCCGCTGCCGGAACTTGGGCCTGGTGGGCCTCGTAAGCTGGGACGGCATGCTTTCCCGCCAGGATTTCCGGGCCGATGAACGCGCGCTCCAGCTGCTCCGCCAGTTCCTGAGCCTGAGCCCCGTTCTGGTCATACAAACCAGGGAGCCGAGTCATCCCGTTTTCAAGCATATCTCCCGTCCCGAGGAACTGCTGGAGTCCATGCTCCAGGAACGCTCCCTTGTGGGTTACCCGCCCTTCACCCGCATGATCAAGCTGGTAGTAAAAGACGAATACTCAGAAAGCCGCCTCCACTACATGGCCCAGGAACTGGCTGCTGCCATGGGCGCCCTGGGTGTTCGGGTAGAAGGCCCCATGAAGCCTTTCCAGGATGAGCCCCTGGAGGAGATTCGCCTTCTCCTTCCCCGGGACAAGACCCTTCTTACAAAGAAAGCGGCCATCAGTAAAACCGTGGCCGCCTTTGAAGCAAACCGGAAATACTCCGGTCATATTGCTGTGGATGTAGATCCTCTTTAATTATTCCGCGTAGAGAAGATAAGGTTTACGGGCCTGGAGGAACGCCTCCACGTCCGGAGCCCAGCGTGCTTTGATTTCATCGGCCGATGCCCCTTCCTCAATCATTTCCCGTACCCATTTCTGGCCCAGGAGAAGGTCGAAGAAACGGCGGAAAAAGCCCATTTCCATGCCCTGCTCCTTGAGGCAGGTGTAGGCGTCGATGACATAGGAAAGATCCATGCCCCGGGCAAAGATTTCTTCCTTGGGCATCTGAGAAAGGTCTACGCCAAAGCACTCCTGTCCCAGTAGCGGCGGGTGCGAGGAGCCCTTCACGCTCTCCGGAGTGAAGGAATAGCTGTACTTGACATTGAGGGCCGGATGGCCGTACTGCTGGAACGGCTTGTCGGTTCCGCGGCCCAGGCTCACCACCGTACCTTCGAACGGGCACAGGGAAGGGTAGAGGTAAATGGCCTGCATGTTGGGCAGGTTGGGGCTGGGACGAACCGGCAGCTCGTACAGGGTATGGTGCGTGTAGTTCTTGCAGGGAATGACCGTGAGCTTGCACTCATTGCCTTCATTAAGCCACTTTTCTCCCTGGGCCATGCGGGCCAGCTCACCCAGCGTGAGGCCGTGCACGGCCGGAATGGGAAGGTGACCCACACCGCTTTTCAGGGACATGTCCAGCACCGGGCCGTCTACGTAGTGGCCGTTGGGGTTGGGACGGTCCAGGAGCACCACATGCTTGCCCTTGGCACCGCAGGCGTCCATGAGGTGGCACATGGTAATATAATAGGTGTAGAACCTCAGGCCTACATCCTGGATGTCCACGATGAGAACGTCGAACATGTCCATGGACTCGTCGGTGGGACGCATGCCGCCGGCACCGCCGTACAGCGACAGGATGGGAACGCCGGTGAGCGGCTCTACGCTGTCTCCCACGTGGGAACCGTCATCGGCCAGGTCCCGGAAGCCGTGCTCCGGCGAGAAGATGGCGGTGACGTTCACGCCCTTTGCGATGAGGGCGTCCAGCACGTGCTCCTCACCACCGCCCACAAGGCCGGTCTGGTTGGAGAAGATGGCGACCCGCTGGCCCTCCAGGAGGGGAAGGTATTCGCTGAACTGTTCGTCTCCCAGTACCACGCGGCCCTCTTCACGGGCGCCGCAGGAAAGGGCAGTGAGGCCGCAGAGGGCCAGAAGGAGAATGAGTCGGAATCTTTTCATATTACTTACGCAAACTGGCTTTGAGGGTGAGGACGCGGCGCACGCTTTCGTCAATGCGCTCCTCGGAGAGGGTTCCATTTTCCACGGCTCCGAGGACGGCGTCAAACGCCTCGATGAAGTCCTTGGGTCCCAGGATGATATCGGCTCCGGCCTGGAGGCTCAGGATGGCGGCCTCGGCGCTGTTATACTGGCGCGTGATGGCGCCCATGGCCATGCCGTCGGTGATGATGACGCCCTTGTAGCCCAGCTCGTTGCGCAGTTTGTCGGTGAGGATGACCGGGTTGACGGTAGCGGGAAGCTCGTCACCGCTCACGCCGGGCGTGCCGATGTGAGCCGTCATGATCATGGGAACGCCGGCTTTGATGGCAGCCTTGAAGGTGACCATCTCGCAGGAAAGCATCTCCTCCCACGTCTTGGTGGTCTGGGCATAGCCGTAGTGGCTGTCGGTCTGGGTGTCTCCATGGCCGGGGAAGTGCTTGACGCAGCCGGCCACGCCAGCCTCGTCCAGGCCCTTGAGGAAGGCCGTGACCATATCGGCGGCCACCTTGGGATCGTCGGAGAAGGCACGGGAGCCGATGACCGGGTTCTTGGGGTTGGTATTGACATCGGCTACGGGTGCCAGGTCTACGTCAAATCCATAGTGGCGGAGATACCCGCCGATGACCTTGCCCGCGCGGAGGGCGTTCTTCGTGTCTCCGCTGCGGCCGATTTCTCCCATGGCGGGGAACTTCTCCACCTGGAAATTCTCGTTGTTGCCGATGCGCGCGACGCGCCCGCCTTCTTCGTCTATGTAGAAGAGCGGGTCTCCGTTAAAGGCCCGGAGATCCTCCATGAAAGCGGCCAGCTGGGGCTCGTCCTTGATGTTATGGGCAAAAAGGATGATGCCGCCGGCCGGGTATTCCGCATTCACCTTGACCATTTGCTCGTTCACAGACTGCAGCTGGTACGTGGCGATTTTGGTGTAGGTGTCCCATTCCAGGGCCACGTCAAAGGCCTCCGGACGGACGCAGAAAAGCTGACCCACTTTTTCTCTCAGGGTCATCTCCTGTAATTGTTTCTCAATAAGTTCGGGGTTGACTTGGGTCTTAGCGGCATTGCTTCCGCAGGAGACCGTAAGGGCAGACAGAACTGCAGGAATAAGGAATTTTGTGGTTAAGTGTTTCATTGGAATAGGTGAAATCATTGTACAAATTTACGTTTTTATTCCGATTTTTTATATAATTTTACGGAAAGATTGTATAGAAAGTGATGAATATTCAAAATCCCCAGCTCCCTATTCAGTGCATCGGCCTCATGTCCGGAACTTCCGTAGACGGCCTGGATGTGTGCTGTGCCACCTTTGACCGAAAGGACGGACAATGGTCCTTCCACATTGACTGCGCCTGCGGATACGAGTATCCCGCGGCCCTGAAAAAGACGCTGGGCGCCGATGTCCAGAAAATGAGCGCCCTGGAATTCATTACTTTCCACAGCGCCTACGGGCAGTTCCTCGGAGAGCGCGTGAACGAGTTCATGGAAGCGTTCGGCGTGCGCCCCGACATCATTGCCAGCCACGGCAGCACCGTTTTCCACGAGCCGCAGAAAAAGGTGATGTTCCAGATTGGGGACGGCGCCGCCATTGCGGCTGTTACCAAAGTCCCTACTGTATCCGACTTCCGCCGTCTGGACATCATGCTGGGCGGGCAGGGCGCTCCGCTCGTTCCCGTCGGCGACAACCTCCTCTTCGGGCAGTATGACTACTGCCTCAATATCGGCGGATTCTCCAACATCTCCTTCCGGGAAGGGGAGAAGCGCATTGCCTTCGACATCTCGCCGGTGAACTATGTGATCAACCGCTTTACCCGCTCCATCGGCCTGGAAATGGACCGCGACGGCGAAATTGCCTCCCGTGGAAGGGTGCATGAGGCGCTTTTAAGCCAGCTCAATGCCCTGGACTATTACCATCGGCCCTATCCCAAGTCCCTTGGCCGCGAATGGGTGGAGGAAAACGTATTCCCGCTCCTGGATGCCGCCGGCCTCTCCCTGGAAGATGTCCTTCGCACCTATTATGAGCACTGCGCGCAGCAGCTGGCCCGGGTCACTGAGCCCGGAAAAAGCCTCCTCGTAACGGGCGGCGGGGCGTACAACAAGTTCCTCATCGAACGCATGCGCGCGCTCAGCGGGTGCGACATCGTGATTCCGGAGCCTGCCATCATCGAATACAAGGAAGCGCTCATCTTCGCCTTCCTGGGGGTGCTGTACATGCTGGGAGAGCCCTCGTGCCTGAAATCGGTGACCGGGGCCGAGCGCGACAACGTGGGCGGAATGCTCTTTAAGATATAAAGCCCAGGTGCTCTGCGAGGATTCTGAGGCCGATGGCAACGAGGATGATGCCTCCGAGAAGCTCGGGGCGCATCCTCCGGTTCACCGCCTCCCCGAAGCGGGTGCCCAGGCGGTACCCGAGGATGCTCATGAGGAAGGACACGACGCCGATGGTGGAAAGGGGCCCGACAAGGCTGCCGGCCGATGCGTAGCCCGTGCAGGCGTAGGTGATGCCTACGGCAAGGGCGTCGATGCTGGTGGCAACGGCAAGAAGAAGGGCCGTTGACCAGCGCTCGGGATGGATGGAGGCCTCATCCTCTTCCTTGAAGGAATCCCGGATCATCTTGCCGCCGATGAAGGCCAGCATGCCAAAGGCCACCCAGTGGTCGTAGGCCTCGATTTCTTTCTGAAGGAAACTGGTGAGGAGCCAGCCGATGAGCGGCATAAGCGCCTGGAACAGGCCAAAGAGGAAGGCCAGCCGCAGCATGATGCCCAGCCTCGCTTCCCGGCGAAGGATGACGGAGCACGCCACAGACACGGCAAAGCAGTCCATGGCAAGAGCCAGTGCTATGAGGAAGTTCTGCAACATTATTTTTTCCTTACTATAAATACGTAGATGAGCAGTACAATGTTCATCATGAGCGAGTAGAGGATGGCAGGAATGGCCATTTCCTCACTGGCGAAGATGAGCGGGCTGGAGGCGATGGCAATGGCCTGCGCGGCGTTCTGCATGCCCACCTCGATGACCACGGTGCGGCGCTGCTGCGCGTTGTTTTTCACCAGACGGGACAGCAGGGAAGAGCAGGCAATGGCCAGAAGGATGAGGAGGGTTACGCAGAGACCCAGCGTGCCGATGTTCTCGAGGATGGTACGGTGGTGCTGGATATAGAAGATGGTGATGAGCGTGAGAAGGAGCGGGAAGGCGAGCTTACCCAGCACTTTGTCGGTTTTGTCGGCGGCTTTGGGCCAGGCGTAGTGCATGCCGATGCCGAGGAGGACCGGCAGCAGCATGAGCACCAGGTTCTGCTTGATGAGGTTGCCGACGGGAAGGGTGATACCGACGCTATCTCCCACAAGCTGGGTGGCCCAGCTCATGATGAAGGGAATGGTGAAAAGGGTGATGATGCTGCTGAGGGCGGTGAGGGTGACCGAGAGGGCTACGTCTCCGCCGGCCAGCTTCGAAAATACGTTGGAGGAGCTGCCGCCGGGGCAGCAGGCTATGAGGACCAGGCCGATGAAAAACACCGGCGGCAGGTGGAACAGGTATGCAAGGCCCAGCGCGATGGCGGGCAGGAAACTGAGCTGCCCCACGAGGGCTACGGCTACGGGCCAGGGATGGCGGACGACTTTGGAGAAATCTTCGAAACGCAGGGTGAGCCCCAGGTCGAACATCAGTAAGGTAAGAATGGGAAGTACAATCCAAATGGTATTCATAGCGGGTGCAAAGGTACAAAAATTAAAACGAATTCCACAGGTTCGGTGCTTGCCATATTGCCTGCCTGGGGCGGTAGCGCTACTTTTTGATGCTTCCGCTGAAGGAAGTAGGCGTGGCGCCAAAGTTCAGGGAGAAGGTGAGCTCGCCGCCGGAGATCTTACCGGTGAGGTTGGTCACAGTGTAGTTGGGGAAGGGACCACCCATAGCGAGGGGAACTACCTCGGCGCACTCAAGCTTGATGTCCTGACCCTCGGTGGTGATGTTCACATCGGGGATGGTGACGTCCAGCGTCATGGGCATTCTGGGGGTGAACTTGATCTGGTACATTACCAGGGTGGCCGTTTTTCCGTCCTCGGAAGGGGTGAAGGTAACTTCGATATTCTCGTTGTCAAAGACATCTCCGCTGGTGGAGTTCACGGTGACGGTTCCTACGTAGGAACCTTCCTTGGGGCCCACGTTTTCTTCGGGGTTGTTTTTGTTGCAGCCGATGGCGGCAAGTGCGGCCAGGGCCAGGAGCATGTGTTTAAACTGCATGATTTAAATATTTGTTAAGTAATAAGTGATTCCAGCCATCAGGGTGAGGGGCTTGCCGGCGGCAAGGAACTCATTTCCCATGGACTTGAAGTAAAAGACGTTTGATTTTGCGTTCAGGAGGTTATCGGCCCGCAGGGAGAACTCCCATTTCTCGGAGAGCGTGAGTGCCGTGCGGGCGTTCCAGCGCAGGGAAAAGGGCTCCGAGAGGGTGTTGGCCTCGTTCCAGGCGAAGGGGCCGGCTCCGGTGAGGGAGGTGCTCAGCTTGAGCGTAGCGCTGCTACTGAGGATCCAGTGGTAGCCGGCGTTTACGTGAAGCGTGTGGGCCGGTACATAAGGGACGCAGTTGCCGTCGTAGGTGGCATTTCCGTCGTCGTAGTGCACGAAGCGGGCGTCGGTGAAGGCGTAAGCGGCGCTGAGGTTCCAGTTGCCGGGGGTCCAGGAGAGCTCGGCTTCGGCGCCGAGGCTGCGGCTGCGGGCGGCGTTCACCATCATTCGGCCCGTATTCTTTCCGGGAGGAAAGGCGGTGAGCTGCTGGTTTTTCACGGTGAGGGCGTAGAGGGCGGCGCTGGCTTTGAAGTCTCCTTTATGGTAACGGAGGCCGGCCTCGAAGTTCCAGGCTTCTTCCGGAGCGTATTCGGTGTTGCCGGCGCCTACGGAAACGGCGGGACGGTCCAGGTACACGCCCAGGTCTTTCATGAGGGCGGTCATGGTACTGTTCTGGAGGATGTCGGAGAAAATCTGGGTGTTGAAGCCGCCGGCACGGTAGCCTTTGCTTACAGTTGCAAAGAGGTTGAAGTGGTCTGTGGCTTCATAGAGGGCCGATACTTTGGGCAGCAGCACCACTTTGCCGTGGTTGATGGCGCCTTTGTAGGGGACGTCGAGGGGCTTGTCTGCGGCCATGGTGGGCACAAAGCGGTAGTGCAGCTGCGCCAGGCAGTCATAGTCCATGCGGGCGTCTTCGTAGTCCAGGCGGAGGCCGGCTGTGAGGATCCACTTGCCCAGTTCAAAGACGGACTCGTGGAACAGGGCGACATTCCAGGAGCCAATGAGAAAGTCCGAATTCACGGGCATCGTGTTGTCGTTGATCTCCAGATAGCCGATATCCTTGGGGATATTCTTGTTGGCGTTGTCCAGCATGAGGGTCTCAATGCCGTCTCGCTTGAAAGTGACGGGAGCCCACAGGTTGTTGAACTTGTAGAGGGCAAAGATGCCGGTAGAGGGGTGCCAGATGTCGCTGACGGTGTTTCGGAGGATGGCCTCTGCCGTGAGGGCGGCGCTGTTCTGGCGCTGCTCCAGGGTGAAGATGGAAACAGGAGTGTAGTCCTGGTCCATGTGCATGTCGTCGGAGAGGAGCTGGAGGGAAGTGGTGGCGTCCAGCGTGTATTTGTCACTGCGGTAGCGTGCGCGGAACCCGTCAATGAGGGAGAGGCGCTTGTAACCGGCTTCATCGTTGTAGGCCGGGTTCTGGCGTTTGCCGTCTATTACCTGACCGTAGGCAAAACCGCCTTCCTGATTGAGTCCCAGCATGAGTACGTTGGAGAGGAAGATGTTTTCCGATGCCGGCTTTTCCCACTTCCAGCGGGCCGAGAGACCGTCGTAGGGGTCGCAGTTGTTTTCTTTATAGGTATTGTAGAAATAGCCGTCGCTGTGGCGGTAGGTGAGTGAGAATACGTTGGCGCCGGTGGTGTAGTGAGCGCTGGCTCTGAGGATGAGGCCGGGCTTTGTGGCGGTAGGAGCCACTCCGGCTTCGAGGGAAACCACCGGACGGGCATAGTCAAAGGGGGAGAGGGAACTGAGGGCCAGTACGCCACCCATGGCGTTACGGCCATACAGGGTGCCCTGGGGACCGCGCAGAAGCGTTGCGCTGCGGAGTGCTTCCCAGTCCATGTCGTAGGTATTCTTGTCCAGAATGGGAATACCGTCTATATAAAGCCCCATAACGGGGTTCTCCATGCGGGAACCAAGACCTCTCAGATAGATGGTAGAGGTGAGCGATGCGCCGTAGTCCGGAATGTAAAGGCCGGGCATCTGCGCGCTCAGGGCCTGCGGACGGTACGTGCCGGTCTGGTTCAGTACCTCCTGCCTTAATGTCGTTGCAGAAACAGCCGTGCGGCTAAGCGGCAGCGCTTCCTTGAGGGCCGTGACGTGGGACTCCTGAAGGGTGTCGATGATGACGGCTACAGGATGCTCCTCTACTGCGGGTTTGACCGGTCCGGGTGCGACGATGATAGCCGATAGTATGAATGCGTTCAAAATCATTGTGAACGCAAAGATGAGGATATTTTTAAAATTATTTCAGAACTAAGGGTACTATTATTAGGACAAAGTATGCCTTCGCTTCTCATAGTACTCGTGGCGGGCGGGGTTTTCCGGGAACCACCCGCGAAGGACTCTCTTTTCCTGCATGAACATCTCGCCGATGCCCCAGAAGCAGCAGAAGGCAAAGCCGCCGATGATGATGGAAAGAAGGTCATTCGGAACGATCAATGAAATGGCGGAGAAGACGAGGCCGGCGGCGAGCCAGATCCACCAGCTCTTGAGGCCCCATTTGTATTCCATTTTGATGACAAGGGGATGACACACGCCGATACTCAGGAACACGGCTGCGCCTATGATGATGCCACTGAAATTCATACGTTAAAATTTGGCTGCAAATTTCGCAAAAAGCGGTCAAAAAGTGTAGGATTAAACCGTGATTGATTAGGATATTCCGTTCTTTAGCCCAGTACGACGTCCAGCACCATCATGAGGGCGAAACCCAGTGCGAAGCCTATGGTTCCGATATTGGAATGCTTGCCCTGGGAGTACTCCGGGACCAGTTCTTCCACCACCACGTAGAGCATGGCGCCGGCGGCGAAAGCCAGCATGTACGGCATGATGCCCAGGATGGATGTGGCCAGCATGAGGACCAGTGCGCCTCCCAGCGGCTCCACTACTCCGCTCAGCGCGCCAATCACGAAGGATTTCCAGCGGGAGTTGCCCGCAGCCCTTAGCGGCATGGAGATGATGGCACCTTCGGGTGCATTCTGGATGGCGATACCGAGCGACAGGGCCAGTGCTCCGGCCATGTTGAAATCGGCCGTAAGGGCTCCGGCGATGGCGACGCCTACGGCCATTCCCTCGGGAAAATTGTGGATAGTCACGGCAAGGGCCAGCTTGGCGGTGCGGGAGAGATGGCTCTCGGGGCCCTCGGCCTCGCCGCTGGCGTGGATGTGCGGGGTAATGTAGTCTATCAGAAGCAGGAACGCAAAGCCGGCCAGCAGCCCCACGGTAGGAGGGATGATGGCCGATGTCCCTTCGCCCATCTCGATGGAGGGAATGATGAGCGACCACACGGAGGCAGCCACCATCACACCGGACGCGAACCCCAGCAGCACTTTCTGCAGAAGGGCGGGCATGTCCTTTTTCATGAAGAACACGAAAGCCGATCCCAGGGCGGTCCCGAGGAAAGGAATGAGAAGGGCGGTCAGGACAGGACTCATAGCTCCAGAAGTTTAGCCATATCGTCAATCACGTAGTCGGCACCGGCAGCCGTGAGTTCTTCCCGGTTGGAGTTCCCGAAGGTAACCCCGCAGGTATGTGCCCCGGCGCGGGAACCCATAAGGATGTCCACGGGCATGTCGCCCACCACCAGCGTCTCTTCGGGAGCGAAGTGCAGTTCCTGCATGGTTTGCAGAACCGGTGCCGGATCGGGCTTGGCGGCCGATACGTTATCGGCCCCAAGAACCAGGGTGAACAGGGGAGCAAGGCCCATCTGCTGCAGAAAGTCGTTCAGCGAGATGGAAAGGCGGGACGACGCCACCGTAAGCACGCATCCCTTGGCATGCAGCGCCTCCAACGTCTCCCGCACATGCGGGAAAATGGTAGGCACGTACTGCGTCTTGAGCACATCGAAGATGCGCCTATACGTTGCGCACCACTCCGGCATATCGGCCGGCGTAAGTTCCGGCATCTGCGCCATGATGCCCTCGGCAAGCGGCAGGCCGATGGTGCCCTGGATAATGTCTTCCGAAACCGGTTCGTGGCCCATGGCCTTCTGCGATTCCTGATTGGTGCGGATAATGAGTTCGCGGGTATCGGCCAGCGTGCCGTCAAAGTCAAATATGATGAGTTTGTACATACGTTTCAAAAAATTCGCACAAAGATAGCTAAGAAATCGGACAAAAAAGCCAAAAATGCGCGATTATGCGTAGGCGTGCATGCCGCCCAGGATGAGGTTGACGCCAAAGTAGGTGATAAGGACCATCAAAAATGCGGCGGCACAGAAGGCGTGGAAGGTGCGGGGATGGCGGAGGAAACGGAGATGGTCTCCGTGGAGGGCGTAGGAGTACACCAGGAAGGTGATGAGGGCCCAGGTTTCCTTCGGGTCCCAGCTCCAGTAGGTGCCCCAGGAGATATTGGCCCAGACGGCACCGAGGAAGGTTCCGATGATGAGAAGGAACACGGCGGGGAACAGGATGACCATGCTCATGTCACGGAGCCGAATAGCCGCGCGAACCGGTACCACCAGACCCAGAATACCCGTGAACGCCACCATTCCGAGTAGCGTATAGGAGAGCATCATGGACAGTACGTGCAGCGACAGCAGGGGAGACTGCAGGACGGGCATCAGGTGCGTGATCTGCGGATTGGCACCTTGCATGGAGGCCATGAGCATGGTGAAGCCCCCGATGAGAAATCCCATGGGAAGAACCATGGGGAAGCGTTTCCAGAGGAGGCAGGTGCCCAGGGCGGAGAGCCACGCCATGAGCATCATCACGCTGTAGCTGCCGGCAAACGGGGCGTGGCCGGAAACGTACCAGCGAAGGCCCAGCGTGAGGGTGAGGTACAGAAGCAGCAGAAAAGCAATAAGGGCCGATGCCTTCGAAACCCCGTAAGGCAGTTCCTTTCCCTTTGAGAGGCGGATGCCCAGCAGCACAAACAGGATGAGTCCCAGGGTGATGGCGAGCATGAAGGGTACCATCGGCCGCATGAGCCGGTTGTAGAGTTTCTCGGCCCGGACCTTGACCGGAGAAGGCAGGACCGCCGAAGCTTCCTTCTGCTGATAGGCTCCGATTTTTTCTACGATGCGGGTGACCTCGGCCCAGTCCTCGGCGCGCACCGAACGCTCCACCACGTCCATCACCTTGCGGATGAACACCCAGCGGTCGTAGTCCTCCACCACTTCCTGCGGGAGCATTTCGTTGGAATTGTACCAGCGCACGTGGCCGGTGCTGTCGGCAACCGGATACAGCTTCCAGGCATCTCCGGAAGCGACCTGCTGCACAATGTAGGACTTCTCGGCCTCCCGCGGCGTGCCCCTGTCCTTTGCCTTGACCTTGAAGGGAACATCCTTCCACCAGTCGTAGTAGAAGAGCCAGCCCGTGACCACCTGGAGGGCATCGTACTCGTTCCAGTGCGATTTTCCGTAGGCCTTGAGCGTGTAGTCGCGGGCCATGGTCTCGAAGGGGCACACGCGGTCATTGTAGTAGACATAGAGCTCGCCGAAGGCATCGGCCACCTCCTTTGGAAGCACGCGCGGAGCTTCCTGCGCTGCCATGCCTTTCACCGAAGGAACTGCCAGGAAGAGAAGCAGCGCGGCTGGTTTCAGCAGCCTTCCAAGATGCCGACGGAAAGACGTTCCCTTCTGGAAGAAATAGCCTATAAGACCCATCAGCAGCAGGAAATACCCCGTATAGGTAACGCCGATCCCCCACGGGTCGTGGTTGATAGAAAGGATGGACGCGTTTTCCTCGAACCGGGACTGGAAGAAGCGGTAGCCGCCGATGCGGGCAATATGGTTCATGGAAATCTCCAGCTGGCGGCCATCGGCCTCCACAAAACTCTTGTAGTTGGCCGCGGCTTCAGAACCGGAATAGCGCTCAATCTCGAAGCGCTCCAGCTCCAGCGGGCAAGGCAGGGCCTTCTCGCTGCCATCTTCCTTGATCCAAGTCAAGACCGTTTCTCCTTTCGGCAGCCGTACATGGCCTTCCTCTCCAGTGAGATGTGTAAGAAATGCTCCCGCCAGAATCAGCGTAAATGCCACGTGAATGAGCTTGGTGAACAGGCCTTTCATGCTGCGTAGGGAATAGAGCCCGCACACCGCCGTCACCGCCCAGAGGGCAAAGAAAACGGGGTTGTGATAGACCCAGGAAAAGGCGGTATAACTACCATACAGTTTTTCAAGGATGGTGGCAGCCATCATCAGAAGGATGTTGACTGCCATCGTCCCAAAACCAATGACTTGAAGGAAGAATTTATTCATTAAATGGATTCGATAAATTTCACAACGGCATCCCTTTCCTCCTTGGAAAGGTTGTAGAACTTCTGGACGGCGCGGAAGGCATCGCTGCTTTCCGAGTACCCGTGCCACATGATGGCCTCCACGACATTACGGGCGCGGCAGTCGTGCAGACGGTCGCTGCGGCCGGTGTTGAGCGTGGAGAGACCGCGGCCCCAGAGGGGAGTGGTGCGGCACCAGCTGCCGTGGATATCGTTTTTCATGGCCAGGCGGTGCTGGATCATGTCGGAGTAGGGCCAGATGGTCTGACGGGCATAGCGCGGCAGCGGCTTGGTGCCATTCATGGCCGGAGACCAGTAGTTGTCGTCTCCCGTGGTCCAGGAGGGCTTGTGGCAGGAAGCGCAGCCAATTTCCGTGAACTTCTCCTTTCCCAGCTGTACGGCGGGATCATTCAGGTTGCGGGCGCGGGGAATAGCCAGGCCGCGGTGCCACACCATGAAGTCGTAGAACTCGTCGGGGCTCATCTCGGGCTCGAAGTTGTGGTAGGAGTTGTCAAACTGGTTGGTCTTGGGGCTCAGAAGTGCAAGGACGGTCTCCGAAATTTCAGCGTCCGTCACCTCGCCGTTCCCGTCTACGTCTACGTAGTAAGGGGAGTTTTCACCATCGGCCCGGATGGAGAGGAGCACCTGCACGTTCTGCGACATGGCGCGTGCCCAGGCTTCGGTGGTGTAGAGGAACGGACGGTCGGGGCGGGAGACGTTGGTGATGTTCCAGATGGCATTGGAGCCGGCACCGTCCTGCAGCGTGCCGCGGGTCATGGCATAGGTGAACTTCTTGAGGAGCTTTCCGTCCATGTACGTGTCGCGGGGGTAGTAGTTGCCTTCTGCGTCGTAGCCGGCACCGTACTCGCCGGGCTGCCAGTTATGGTAGTAGGCACTGGCGGCAAAGTCGCCGGCTTCCTTGTCCCAGAAGGAGGGGTTCAGCTTCGCAAAGCGGGCTTCGCTCGCATACTGCGCTTTGATGTCCTCCTGCGGAATAGCGTCCAGCAGGCCCGTTCCCGGTATGCCGATGGTGCTTTCCAGGCGAAAGCCGAGGCTGTTACCCTGGGCACGGGCTGTCTCGTAGGGATTGGGGGCGGTGCGGAAAGCGCTCTCCGGAATGGTGACCTCCGGGTAGATGAGTTCGTATTTCTCACCGTCGGGGAAGCTCATGGGAAGACCGCTCTCCATGGCCTGTACCGAGTGCCAGGCAATGTGGATCTGGTCCTCATCGATGGGGGCGAGGAAAGGGTCCACGGCCATGGTCTGGGGCATGCCGGTGACTTCGGCCACATAGGGGCCGTCGTTGGGGTTCTCGCCATTCTGGTGGTAAATGACGAGGAGATAGCCGTTGCCGAAGGACTCGGAGCCGTTGGCCTTGTAGGAGCTTTGCCACTGGCCGTGGCCGTAGCCGGGGTGGCAGTCCAGGCAGGACTTTCTCACCGATGCCGGTCCGCGGCCCTTGAAAGGGGCCTGGTTCACGGTGACATTCCTTTCGAAGAAGGCTTCGCCGTGGTTGAAGGCGGTCTCGAGGCCCATCTGCACGACGGCGGGGGTGGGGTCTTCGTACGAGCCGGGGGCCACGTTAAGGGTGGTGCCCAGCTGTCCGCCGGGGTACCATTCGTCGGCCGAAAAATTACCGACGGCCTGGCCGACGTATTTAGCGTCGGACTCTTTGGGCTTCTGAACCGGCTCGGGGCTCTCGTTCCCATTTATGCAGGAAACAAGAGCCACGGCCAATAAAGCGAGTGTTAGTGCTTTTCTATTCATGTGTTACTGTTTTACAATCCAGTCGGCGGCCTTGTTGAGCTCTTCGTCCAGGGCAGAGACCGCGTCCATGGCGGCCTGCACGCTGGCATCGGCATAAATCTTCACGAAGGCGCCTTTGGCCTGGCAGGCCTTGAGGGCGGCGATAGCGCTGTCCAGCTTGGCGGTGATGGCATCGGCCTCGGTGTATCCCATCTCCTTCAGAAGCGTGAGGATGGAGCTGGCCTGTGCCGTTTTCGCGTCGCGGGCGCCGTAGAGAGAGAACTGGATGGAGAGGATGTTGTCAATAAAGTCCTGGAAGGACTTTTCGCTGTAGGGAGACTCGATGTAGTTGATGTCTTCGCCGGAGTGGGCGTTGCCCATCTTGACATCGGCCACCTCTGCGCAGATGTTGGAGCATCCGCCCACGAGGATGTTGGAGATGACTTCTTCCCAGGTTTCGAAGGAACTGCCCAGCTTGGCGGCACCCAGGATGTTGGCGCCGTAGATTTTGCCGTTGATGGCAAGCTCGGCCTCAATCTCTTCCATGCGGGCGGTGTACTTTTCCTCGGCGTCGGGGTTCCAGGCGGCGTAGAGGCGGTAGCAGTTGTCGCGGAGGTCTCCGGCGACGGCGGTGGCGTAGATGAGCTCCTGCTCGCCGGTGACGTTGTATTTGGCGAAGGCTTCGTCGGTTTCTTTGGCCTTGAGGGCTTCTGCGGTGCGGTTTTGTCCGTTACGGAAGAGGATGAACTCGATGCCGTGGAAGCCCAGGAGTTCCTGGCCCAGTTTGGCACCGGCATAGGCAATGCCGTCTTCGCCTTCGAGCATGGCTACCTGGTCGGCGTTACTGAGGGCCGTTGCAAGGGCTTCGGCGTCCAGGGGCCAGGTGTCAATGTGCGGGTCGATGCCGAAGGTGGTGGCAGGGCCGTAGAGGAAGGCTTCGGACTGTTCCCAGTATTTGCGGGCTTTCAGGAAGGTCTCGCAGATGGCGTCGATGTCGGACTGGGCGATTGTTTTTTGGGCCGATGCTTCTGCAAGGGCGGTGTAGAGGTTCTGGGTTTCGTCGGCCAGGGCCTTGTAGGTGCTGTAGACGACGCCGGGGACGTAGGCCTCAACGGCCTGGGCCATTTTGGCCTGGTTTTCGGTTGCGGGGTCCAGGCTGCTGTTTTTGTTGCAGCCGGTGAGGGTCAGTGCCACGAGGGCAAGGGTTCTTAACAGGTTTTTCATATGGTTTTTTAGCGTTTAAAAAATGCCATGTAGGTGATGCCGACGTTGATGGACGGCTCATTGTTATAGGGTGCCTTGAGGAAGCGGTGCGCGTATTCGGCCTTGACGGCAATCTGGGGGATGGGGAACCAGTTGATGCCGATGGCAGCGCGCTGCTTGTCGGTGTAGGTGTAGTCCTGCTGGTCGGCGGCCGGGATGTAGCTGTCGTAGTAGTCGTAGCGGGCAAACACGTAGAGGTCTTTGATGACGGCGTAGCCTGCCTCCAGGCCTGCTGCCACGGCGCTTTGGCCTACGGGTGTTTTCTTGTAGGGAGCGTTGTTGGAGGAGAGGTTGCGCTTGACGGTAGAGAGGGTGGCGGCGTCGTGGACGTATCCGAAGTCGGCGTTGCCACGGAGGATGAGCCTGGGCGCTTTGTATTCGAAATCCAGGGCGGCGAGGACCGTGTGGGCCTTGACATCGGCGTAGCGGGTGTTGTGCAGGTCGTTGGGGTAGGCGTTGTGCATGGCCTGGCCGTAGAAGGCGCTGAGGCCAATCCTCAATCCCTTAATACTATAATTGTCTACGCGGGCGGCATAGCCCAGGTTGTTGGCTACGCGGTATTCGTAGGGGCTTTTGGCGCCATAGTGTACAAAGTGGTCGCGGTCGAACATGAAGCCGTCCATGCCGGCGACGATGAGGGCTTCGTAGCGCCAGTTGGCTGTGCGGCCCCAGAAACTGATGCCGGTGTCGTGCCAGGTGGAGGGGAGGATGGTGAATTCACCCTCGTTCCTATAGACGGAGAAGTAGTTAAGGGGTTCGTGCGCGAAGTTAAGGCCGCCTACGGGAACAACCAGGTGCCCGGCGCGGATGTTGAAGGCGTTTCCGAACGATTTCTGGATCCAGAACTGCTCCAGCTCCACTTCGCCGCCTTTCTCGATTTCGGTCTCCCACTCGCCGGCCTCCGTGAACTCTTTTTCTACGGCGCTGCCGGTGCCGGTGTGCTCGAACTCGATTTCCGTTTGCATGCTCCAGCCCTTGCCAAAGTCATAGCCCACATAGATGACGGCATGGGGAATGTCAAAGCGGCCGTGAGAGGGGTCGTTGGCGTATTCGGCCGGCCGGGAATAGCGGTATACGTTGTCGCTGTAGAAGTTTCGGGAATAGGCTACCTCGCCATATCCGCCAATTGTAAGGCGCTGAGCGCTAAGGCTTAAGGTAAGTGTGATGCAAGTGAGCAGTGCTACTATGCGTTTCATTTTGGTTCTTAAATTTTTTGCAAAATTAGCGCTTGCTGTGGTTGTGGGCAATCCCAATTTATGGGGATGGGGAGGGGAGACAAGGATAACGGGCCAAAAATCCGTGGCGGTTATCTGACTGATTACCAATGCATTAGAGTAACTGACGGGTATGGTTTGAACACCCGTCAGTTACTCTAACGAACAGATTATAAAGCACTTAACCGCCACGCTGCGGAGACGGCACACTCCCATCGGCCCAAAATAATACCAACAAATGAGGATTGCCGATGCAGTGAAACTCCCGTACCTTTGCGCTTGCAACATGCAGATACTCAAAGACGATACTCGCAGGCGTATTCTTACCCAGTCACGGAAACTCTTCCTGGAGAAGGGGTTCCGGGACACGACTACGCGTGATATCGCTGAGGCGTCGGGGGTGGTGCTCAGCAGTCTCTACCGCTATTTCTCGTCCAAGGACGACCTCTTCCTATACATTGTAAAGCCGGCCATGACGGCATTGGAAGACATGCTGGAGCGGCATCACAGCCCCGACCGGAATGACATTGCCGCTATCCCTTACGATCAAAAGCAGGATTTGCCGTAAAAGATGCTTAAGATCGTCAGTACATACGATCAAAAGCGGGATTTCCCGCAAAAGATGCTTAAGATCGTCAGTGCATACGATCAAAAGCAGGATATGCTATAGCATGGCTTCGCAGGCCTCCAGCAGGTCCTGGAACGTTTCTTCGAAGTCTCCGGTGTACCACGGGTCGGCTACGTCCCGGCCCACACCGGTGTAGGACATCATCATGTGAATCTTACCCTCGGGGTCATCGGGGATGATGCGCCGGATCCAGCGGAGGTTGGACGCATCCATCACGATGATACGGTCGAAGCGGTCGTAATCGGCCCGCGTTACCTGCCGGGCGGTCTTTCCCGGGTCGAACCACACTCCATGCTGCGAGAGGCAGCGCCGTGCCGGGGGATAGATGCCGTTTCCAATCTCCTCTGTGGAAACCGCGGCGGATTCTATGTAGTAGTCATCGGAAAGCCCCCGGGCCTTTACCAGTGCCTTGAGGATGAACTCCGCCATGGGGCTGCGGCAGATGTTTCCGTGACAGACAAAAAGGATTCTCTTTTTCATGCCCGCAAAGGTACAACAATAATTTAAAATACGGGCCGCCTGGCTCTATGCCGGCGACCCGCCACAACAACAATAAAAAGATAACTATAAATCAATTTCAACGTTGCAAAGGTACGGCACTTTTTGCAACCCTGAAATCCCCATTTATAGGGATGCCGGGTCAGATGCCGGCACCATCGGCAAAAGTCTCCTGCGCCCGGCCCTGCACGACGAAGGAGTGGGGCGAGACGGAGTGTGTGAGCCAGACGTTGCCGCCGATGACCGACCCTTCGCCAATGGTTACCCGCCCCAGGATGGACGTGTTGGAGTAGACGGTGACGCCGTCCTCCAGGATGGGGTGGCGGGGAATGTTCATCGGCCTGCCCTCTGCATCGTAGCGGAAGCTCTTCGCGCCCAGCGTAACGCCCTGATAGAGGGTGACGTTGTTGCCGATGACCGACGTCTCGCCAATCACCACGCCCGTCCCGTGGTCGATGGCAAAGCTCTCGCCAATCTGCGCGCCCGGGTGGATGTCGATGCCCGTGACGCTATGCGCATACTCGGTGAGCATGCGGGGAATCACTTCCACGCCCAGTTCAAGGAGCACATGCGCCGTGCGGTAATAAAGCATGGCCGTCACGGCGGGGTAGCAGTAGATGATTTCCTTCTCGCTCTTCACGGCGGGGTCGTTCTGGGCCAGCGCCTTCACGTCCAGTTCCAGGAGGCGCTTGATTTCGGGGATGCGGGGGAGGAAGGCATCGGCCACCATATAATCGGTCGCCGAGCGCAGGCTGTTGTACACCTCGCACTGGGCGTCGTCTTCCTTGACGTCGGAGTAAAGCGGAAAAACGAGGTCTTTCATGCTGGCCATCATGCTTTTAAGATGGCCGATGGTGCGGTTCAGTGAGAGGCTCATAGGGGATAGTTCTCGAAATCGTACAGGACGGTGGAGAGGTAGCGCTCGCCGGTGTCGGGAAGGAGGGCGACGATGGTTTTGCCGGCGTTTTCGGGTTCGCGGCTCAGCTGGAGTGCGGCGGCAAAGGCGGCACCGGAGGAGATGCCTACGAGGAGGCCTTCCTTCGCGGCCAGGAGGCGGGAGGAGGCGATGGCGTCGTCATCGGCAATGGGGAGGATGCGGTCTACGACATCGGCCCTGTACGTCTCCGGGACGAATCCCGCGCCAATTCCCTGGATCTTGTGCTTGCCCGCGACGCCGGTAGAGAGGACGGCCGATGCTGCCGGCTCCACCGCCACCACCTGGACGGCGGGGTTGTGCTTTTTGAGGGCTTTCCCCGTGCCGCTGACGGTGCCGCCCGTTCCCACGCCGGCGACGAAGATGTCCACGTTGCCCTCGGAATCGGCCCAGATTTCCTCGCCGGTGGTGCGCTCGTGGGCGGCCGGGTTGGCGGGGTTTACGAACTGGCCCAGGATGACGGCGCCGGGGGTGCTGTCGCGGAGGGATTCGGCCTTGGCGATGGCGCCTTTCATGCCTTCGGCACCGGGGGTGAGAACGAGGGTGGCGCCAAGGGCCCGAAGAAGGCTGCGGCGTTCCTGGCTCATGGTGTCGGGCATGGTAAGGACCACTTTGTAGCCTTTGGCGGTGCCCACCCAGGCGAGGCCTACGCCCGTGTTGCCGCTGGTGGGTTCCACGATGGTGGCGCCTTTGCGGAGAATGCCCGCTTTTTCTGCGTCTTCAATCATGGCAAGGGCAATGCGGTCCTTTACCGATCCGCCCGGATTGAAGTATTCCAGTTTAAGTACAATGTTTGCCTTTTGGCCTTCGAGGCCGCTGATGGCCAGCATGGGGGTGCGGCCGATAAGCTGAGTAAGAGAATTGTAAATCATAATCATTTAATGTAAAAGCCCTGTCAAATCTAGTACGATTGGCAGGGCTATAAACTTCTGTATGGCTTTGACGGGCTATACACGGCAGCAGCTGTACCAATCGGCGTGATTGGCACAACAACAAGCGGTGTATGCGATGGTCTTTGTCATAACTTCTGCAAAGGAAACTAATTTTTTTTAAAAATGCAAAATTATTTTTTTGCAATTTTGGGGAGCAGCCGCATGATTTTCACGGGGCGCTCGTCTCCTTTATATAAGTGGCTGCAGTAATTGACTTCTCCGGTGTCTTTGAAGCCACATTTTTTCATGACTTTTCCGGATGCCGGGTTGTCCACAAAGAAGTCGCACCAAAGCGTTTCAAATCCTTTTGTATTGAAACAGTAGTTGACCATGGCTTTGAGCGCCTCCGTGCAGAGTCCCTTGTTCCAGTAGGGTTTGGCAATCCAGTAACCAAGTTCGGCGTCATTGAGGCCGATGGGAATGTTGCTTTCTCCGTAGGCGTAATAGCCCATGCAGCCAATGGCTTCTCCGGTTTTCTTGAGTTCCAGGGCCCAGGTGTGGCCGTTGGAGAAATAGTCGCGGATGACCTTCTGACTTTCCTGGATGCTCTGATGGGGCGGCCAGCCGGCCCGCGGACCTACGTCGGGGTCCGAGGCGTATTTGTACAGCGCTTCGGCGTCGGAGTCGGCCCAGAGGCGGAAGCGGAGCCGTTTGGTTTCCATTAGGATTAATCCAATCATGGCAGGTTACAGGTTTAAGCCCCGCTAATTTACAAAATATTTTTTAAACTTACAGTGATGCTTCCAGGATTTGCAGGATGTCCTTTTCCTGCAGCGGAGCGTAGGCCTTGTCCAGCCCTTCGTTCACGGCAACGTGGTGTGCCATTTCGGAGAGGCGTTCGGGGCCGATGCCCACCTCGCGAAGGTGCATGGGAATGCCGATTTCCTCGAAGAAGGCGTAGGTTGCGTCGATGGCCTTTGTGGCAATCTCCATGGGCGGGAGCGATGCGTCAATGCCGAACACGTTGACGCCGTACTTGACAAAGCGGGGCAGTGTGCGTTCGCTCAGGATGTGGCGCATCCAGCGGGGCGTGATGATGGCCAGGCCCTCTCCGTGCGTAATGTCGTAGAAGCCGCTGAGCGCGTGCTCGATGCCGTGCATGGGCCAGCCGGAGGAACTGTTGCCAAGAGACATGATGTCATTGCAGGCAAGGGTGCACACGAACATCATCTCGGCCCGGGCCCTGTAGTCCGTGGGGTTTTTGAGGCAGGCTTTGCCGTTGATCATGAGGCTCTTGAGGCCAGCCTCGCAGAAGCCGTCGTTCATGAGCGTGGCGTCTTCGCAGAAGTACTGTTCCATGATGTGGTTCATGGCATCGGCAATGCCGGCACGTGTCTGTTTGGCCGATACGGAGAAAGTGTACGTGGGATCCAGGAACGAGACCGCCGGATACAGCAGCGGGTCAATGTAGCCAATTTTGTCATGGGTTTCGGTGCGTGAGATGACGCCTCCGGCGTCGTATTCGCTGCCGGTAGCCGCCAGGGTGATAATGTCTACAATAGGAAGGGCCCGCTGTGCCTTCACCTTGTAGGAAATGAGGTCCCACGGCTCTCCGTCGTAGCACGCACCGGCCGCAATGGCCTTGGAGCAGTCCAGCACGCTGCCACCGCCCACTGCCAGAATGACCTCGATGTGGTTCTCCTTGCAGAGCCGCACCCCGTCCAGTACGCTGGGATCATATTTGGGGTTGGGCTGGATGCCCGGCAGTTCCGTTATTTCGAAGTCCTTCAGGAGTTCCTTCACCTTGTCATAAAGGCCGATTTTCTTGATGCTGCCCCCGCCGTACGTAAGGAGGATGCGCTTTCCGTAAGCGGCCATGACACCGGGCAGTTTGCTAATGACGTTCTGGCCAAAAATCAGTCTGGTAGGGGTTCTGTATTCAAAGTTCTGCATAAGTAGTAGTGTTCTAACTGGGCAAATATAGGCATTTTTGCCCAAACCGTCGCAGGTCTGCCGTTGGAACGTCGCAGGTCAGGGGTCAAAACGTTGCAGGTGGAACGGCAGAATGTTGCCGGTGTGGAAACGGGATAACGGGCCAAAATTTCGTGGCGGTTATCTAACTGATTACTAGCGCATTAGAGTAACCGACGGGTATGGTTTGAGCACCCGTCAGTTACTCTAACAAACTGATTATAAAACACTTAACCGCCACGAAAACGGAAGGCGTTGCAGGTGAAACGGCAAAACGTCGCAGGTCAGTTTATGCCCCGGCGTGGATGACTACTTTGCCTGTGTCTCCAGATAGTAGTCAATCCCGGCCTGGACGTTGGAGATAACGCCTTCGGAGGAGTAGGTGGCACCGGAGACGGCGTCTACCTGCACGTCTTTGACTTTGCGGACATGCACGCCGTCCCAGGCGTGGAAGAGTTTGTCTACCACCAGCTGGAAATACTGCGGGGTTTCGTCGTTGGGGAGGGCTTCAATGCGGCTCACCTGTTGTTTAGCATCCAGGTGGATGAGAAGCGGTGTGGGGCCGAAGCAGCCATCGGCCGCCTTTAATGTTCTGGTATCGATGGTAACCGTGCCATCTTTGTGCCTGGTGACAGGCGCGCCGGGCATAGCTACGGCTGCGACAGCGGCCGACAAGGCCAACACGCCCAACACACCCAGTAAGATAAGAATACGTTTCATGTTGCAAAGATAGCAAGATTCCGCCTACAACGCTATCACAATTTGTGAGGATACCGTAAAATCCATATATTTGTAAAAAGTAACCACTATGACCTATAACCATAGATGATGAAAAGATTTACTTGTATTACCGCAGCCCTGCTTCTTCTGGCGGGCTGCTCCTCAAAAGACCGCGTCATAGAAATTCAATCCGAGGAAGATCTCTCTGGCCTTACTATCGCTTTCGCCAGTGGCAGCTACTACCACGACATGTATGGTTCCCGTAAGGACATCGGCATTTTCGCCGTCAATGCGGAGGCAGACTGCGTGCAGGCGCTTCAGCAGGGAAAGGCCGATGTCTTCGTGACCGACGAAATCGCCCTTCCCAAGCCCGAGCTGGAACGGCTTCACCTGAAGCGGGCCTTTCAGGGCAAGGAAAACTTCAAAGTGGCCTTTGCCCTTCGCAAAGGTATGGATGAGCTCCGTGCCCAGCTTGACAGCTTCATTGTATCGGCCCCCCTCGAACAGATTATCGCCCACTGGACCGAGGGAACGCCCCTTCCGGAGGAACCGCCCTACGAGATTACGCCAGGCGCGGCTCCCCTTAAATGCATCAGCTGCAGCAACATAGCTCCTATCAGTTTTGTCGCCGACGGGGGCGCATGGATTGGGATGGACCCCGACATCCTGCGCTGGTTCGCGCATTCCATCGGCCGGCCCTTCGAGATGAACTTTATCGATATGGGAGCGGCCATGATTGCCCTCCAGAAGGGGCAGGCGGACATTGTTTCCGGCTGTATTTTCATTACCGACGAACGCACGAAGTCCGTAGACTTCTCCTTGCCTTATTATCAGTGCCATCCCGGCTACTTTGTGCGGGACCACGGGAACAAGCACCGCATTACGCTGGGTGAACGGTTCAAGATGAACCTCGTTACGGAGAACCGCTGGAAACTCATTGCCGACGGCCTTCTGGAGACCCTCAAGATTACCCTGCTGGCCATTCTCCTCGGAACGCTTCTCGGCTTTGTCGTTTGCCAGGGGCGCCGCAGCCGCCATGGCTGGGCCCGTTACCTTGCAGGTCTGTACGGGGATTTCATCAATGGTATCCCTACGCTGGTGCTGCTCCTCATCATGTTCTATGTGGTGTTTGCGAAGAGCGGGCTGGGCGCCAGCATGATAGCGGTGGTGACGTTCTCGCTGTGCTTTGCGTCATCGGCCGGCTCCATCTTTGACACGGCCATTTCTTCCGTTCCGCCGGGACAGACGGAGGCGGGCCTCAGCCTGGGCTTTACGCCTTTCCGCACGTTCACGGACATCGTGTTCCCGCAGGCGGTTTCCAAGGGACTGCCGCTGTACATCGGGGAATGCATCAGTCTTCTCAAGAGCACGTCCATCGTGGGCTACATTGCCATCCAGGACATTACCCGCGCCAGCGATATCATCCGCAGCCGCACCTTTGACGCGCTCATTCCGCTCCTTGTCGTAACGGTCCTGTATTTTGTGGTTTCCTGGCTCATCCAGGTCCTTCTGAACCTCCTTCTAAAGAAACACTGACATGATTAGCATAAAGCATTTAAGCAAGACTTTCCATGATTCCGACGGCACGTCCCTCACGGTTCTGAAGGATGTCAATTGTGAAATCACGCAGGGAGAGGTCATCAGCATCATCGGCCCTTCCGGTACCGGCAAGAGTACGCTCCTAAGGGCTATCAACATGCTGGAGCCGCCTACCGGAGGCGAAATCTGGGTAGACGGAGAGAACATTACCGCCAAAGGTTATCCGCTGCATATGCTGCGTCGCAAGATGGGCATGGTGTTCCAGAATTTCAACCTCTTCGAGCACATGACCGTGCTGGACAACATCACGTATGCGCCCATCACCCTCCTCAAGGTCCCTCAGGAGCAGGCTGTAGCCGAGGCCCTGGAACTCCTCCGGAAGGTAGGAATGGCACAGAAGGCCGATGTTTACCCGTCCTCACTGTCGGGCGGTCAGAAGCAGCGCGTCGCCATCGCCCGGTCGCTGGCCATGCATCCGGAAGTCATTCTCTTTGACGAACCCACATCGGCCCTGGACCCCACCATGGTGGGAGAAGTGCTCAGCGTCATCCGTGCACTGGCCAAGGAAGGTCTCACCATGCTCATCGTCACGCACGAAATGCGCTTTGCCCGCGACGTGAGCACGCGCATCTTCTTCATGAACGAGGGCGTCATCTACGAAGACGGCAGCCCGGAGCAGATCTTCGAGCATCCGGTGCGAAGTGCCACCAAGGCCTTCGTGAACCGCATCCAGAAGCTCGTCTACGAGATAGACTCCGACGAGTTCGACTACCTGCAAATCCACACGGGGCTCAACCGGTTCTGCCTCAAGTACAATCTGCCCGAGAAAGCAGAGCCCGCCTACGCCCTCATCAAGGAGATGCTCTTTGAGCACCTGCGTAACGTCCGTCCCCTCACCCTGCGCCTCACCTACGCCGAACTCTCCGGCGAAACGGCCCTGGATTTCATGGTGGAAGGCACCAGCGAGTCTCCTCTCTCCCGTGAAGCCGCCGCCAGCCTTACCCCTCGCCTGAAGGCCCTGATCGAAGAGCCCACAGTCCGTGGATTCAGGGTGAAACTGGTGATCTAGTGGGTTGAGCCCGGTGGAACGCTCGCAAGTACGCGATAATGACTGATTTGCGTCGCAGGCTGGCCTCTGACCTGCGACGTTTTGCCGTTTCACCTGCAACGTCCTCCGTTTTCGTGGCGGTTAAGTGTTTTATAATCAGTTTGTTAGAGTAACTGACGGGTGCTCAAACCATACCCGTCGGTTACTCTAATGCGTTAGTAATCAGTTAGATAACCGCCACGGAATTTTGGCCCGTTATCCCTGTCTTCACTCCTGCAACTTTCTGCCGTTCCACCTGCAACGTTTTGGCCGCAAATCTCACCTACTTCCTGCGGCGAATAATCAGCAAACTGGCGACGAGGAGGAGGGGGAACACCGATGCGGCAAGGAGGCCGCTTTGGATGAGGGTACCACCACTCTGAAGCCCCTCGCTAACCTGGCGGGTGCAGAGCCCTACCAGCGACGGGCCCAGCGTGCCGCCCACATCTCCGGCCAGGGCCAGGAGGGCGAAGAGGGCGGTGCCGGCGCCGGGCATGCGGGCCGATGTGAGGCTGATGGAACCGGGCCACATGATGCCGACGGCGAGGCCGCTCACCATGCAGCCGATGAGGGCAACGGAGGGCCAGGGGGAGAGCGCGGCGGTGAGATAGGAGGCAAAGCAGAGCACGCCGGCAACGGTCATGTAGGCCGACAAATCCATCTGCTGTCCTTTCTTGCCGTACCACAATCGGCCCAATCCCATCGCAAAAGCGAATCCGCAGGGGCCGGCAAGGTCTCCGACAGCTTTGTCAACGCCCAGGGAGGCCTCGGCAAAGGCCGATGTCCACTGCGCCATGGAACTCTCCGAAGCTCCGGCGGCAATCATGAGCACCAGGAACACCCAGAACGAGCGGTTCCTGAGCAGCTGTCCCATGCTGAGCCCTTCCGAGTCTTCTACGATGGGCTCGATGGGGCAAGTGGCAAAGTTGACAATATTATATAAAGGTATAAGGGCCCAGAGGCAGGCGAGTATTCTCCAGTTCTCCAGCCCGAAGAGCGCAAAGAACAGGGTGGAGCCCAGGATTACGCCCACGGCGCCCCAGCAGTAGAACGAGTGCAGAAGGCTCATCATGCCTTCCTTGTTGGGGAACGGGCACGCCTCGATGATGGGGCTGCAGAGCACCTCGATGAGCCCGCTTCCTACGGCGTAAACCGTGACGCAAAGGAGAATGCCCACCATGGGGTGCGGGAACAGCTGCGGCAGAAAGGCCAGCCCGGCAAGGCCCAGGGCCGATGTCACCTCCGAGGCAATGATGCTCTTCCGGTAGTCGAGGTTCTTGAATTTGGCGCAGAGGAAGTCCGTGATGAGCTGGACTACATAAAATACGGCCGGAATCAGGGCAAGGCTGGCGATGGGAATCTGGTACTCCCGGTGAAATGCCAGGAAAAGAAGCGGCGTAAAGTTGGCGACAATGGCCTGCGTGACAAATCCCAGGTAGCAGGCCCGTTTTGTTTTTCGATAGTCTTTCATTGCGGGTACAAAGGTAAGGATTAACTTTTGATTTTCCGGCAAGAAGCGTTAACTTTGTAAGTTGTAATGGAAAGAAGAGCACGCATAGGGTCTACCCTCCTGCTCGCCGTTTACCTGACGGCGCTGGCAGGGGTGTTCATGCACCGGCATGAGGCTTCGGGCCAGAGCCAGGAGCCGGAGTGCGAACAGTGCGTGAACCACATGCCGCATGCCGGGCACCTCACGGCCTTCAGCGGAGGTCTCTCCGACTGCGTTCTTTGCCATTTCCTGGGTCTTCCTTATGTATATACCCGCCAGGCAGCTCTTGTGCTTCCGGCCTTCGTATATAAGTCGATTGACACCCTGGAGCAGAGCAAAACTGTTTCCGCATTTTCCGGCCTAAACCTTTCCCGCGCCCCGCCCGTATCTGAATGCTTTTTGTCCCTTTAAACAAAATTCATTCAGATAAGAAAATATGATAGCAAGCCTTGTGGCTGCCTTCATGCTTTCTGCAGCGCAGGACACGACCGAGGTGCTGGGTGCCGCTACCATTGTAGCCGACTCCCGTCATCAGGAGCTCATGCACCTGACGCTGGGAAGCGTGGAAGTGGGCCGAAATTACATTGAAAATCATTTTACAGGAACCTTGATGCAAAGTCTGAGCGCCATTCCCGGCGTGCAGGCACGTTCCATTGGCTCCGGCCAGTCCCAGCCGGTCATCCGTGGCCTGGGATTCAACCGCGTGGCCGTAACCATGGATGGCATCAAGCACGAGGGCCAGCAGTGGGGAGACGACCACGGGCTGGAGATTGACCAGTTCTCCATTGACCGGGTAGAAGTAGTGAAAGGTCCTGGCGCCCTCATGTACGGCTCCGACGCCATAGGCGGTGTAGTGGGACTGTATACCAATTACCTTCCCACAGAGCCGTTCCAGGGCCGTGTAAACCTCTTTGGCCGCAGTAACAACCTGCAGGCTGGGGCATCGGCCCGCCTGGAAGGACGCAGCGGCGCCTTCTTCTGGCGCCTCCACGTTACCGGGCAGGACTATGCCGACTACAAAGTCCCCATTGACCATATTGAGTATTACTCCTACGAGATTCCTCTGTTGGGCGGTACGCTCCGAAATACCGCCGGCGAGGAACTGGACGGAGCACTCACGCTGGGCTATGTGGGGAAGCAGTTCAGAAATGATTTCAAGGTGTCGCAGACCTACGCCAAGTCGGGCTTTTTTGCCAATGCACATGGCCTGGAAGTACGTCTTTCGGGAATCGATTATGACTCATCCCGGAGGGATATTGACCTTCCCTGGCAGAGCGTTCGTCACCTCATGGTGCACGACCACGCGCATGTGCATGGCGAAGGCTATGTGGTGGATGCCGATCTTGCCTGGCAACTGAATCATCGGCAAGAAGAATCGGAGCCCGTGTCGCACGGCTACATGCCCATCCCGCCGGACTCCCGCGAGCGCGTCTTCCGCAAACATACCCTTACGGGAAAGGTAGGAGCGAAGGTGAACTTATCGGCCCAAAATATCCTGCAGGCGGGCGTGGACGCCGAATTCCAGCACAACCGCCGCGACGGATGGGGGTTCATCATCCCGGACTTCGAGACGGTGCAGGGAGGCGTTTTCCTGGTAGACAAGCATGTCTTCTCCGAGCGCCTGAACCTGAACGCCGGCGTGCGCTACGACCACGCGTATACGGCCATCCACAGCTACCGGGACTGGTTTTTGACGCCCGGGGCCGATGGCTTGGAGGAGTACCGCCAGCGCTCTTCGGAGAGCCGCCGTCACTTTGACAGCTTCACCTGGAGCGCCGGCGTCGCCTGGAGTACAGGCCGATGGGTGCTCAAGGGAAACGTTGGCAAGAGCTTCCGCGTCCCCATCCCCAAGGAGCTGGGGGCCGATGGCGTCAATTATCATATTTTCCGTTACGAAAAGGGCAATCCGGAGCTGAGTCCGGAGGAATCTTACCAGATGGACCTGGGAATCCACTGGAGCGGGGAGCGGCTCAACGTGAGCTTTGACCCTTTCTTCAACTGGTTTCCAAACTACATTTACCTGAACCCCGGCGCCGACTATTACGAAGGGCTTCAGATGTACCAGTATACCCAGTGCCAGGTAATTCGCAGCGGATTTGAACTGCAGGCCGCCTTTAAACCCTGGCGGTTCCTGGAGCTCGAAGCCAAGGGGGACTACCTCTTTGCCCGGCAGATGTCCGGTGCCAAGAAGGGGTACGGCCTTCCCTTTGCACCGCCGTGGCGCGTGGCGCTATCGGCTAAATATACCTTCCTGGAAGATGGCTACGTGACCTTTGACGTCAGGGTCGCGGGCGCTCAGCGGGAGATTGTCCCGCCGGAGAAACCTACAGAGGGGTGGTATACGCTCAACCTTTCGGCGGGGAAACAGTTTCCCCTTGGAAAGACTGTTATTAAGACCGGCCTTCAGGTGGAAAACCTCCTGAACCGGCGATATTATGATCACACGAGCTATTACAGGCTCATCGGAGTCCCCGAACCCAGGATCAATGCATCCCTTATGCTGGGGCTCGAATTTTAACTACCATATAAAGAAGATGAAGAAGAATAAATTTTTTGTGATGCTGTGCGCGCTTGCAGGCGCGTGCAGCAGCCCTTCAAAAGACATTACGGCTCCGGAGATTCTCCCGCAGGGGGATTATGCTTCTCCGGTGAACTGTCAGACATTTGAGCGCGGCACATATCTTCCGTTTGCCTACGCTTTCTCAGACGATGTGGAACTGGGCTCGTACAACCTGGAAATCCACAGCAATTTTGACCACCATACGCACAGTACAGAGGCGGGGGAGTGCGGGCACGATGCAGTAAAACAGCCGGAACATCCCTGGATTTATAATCAATCCTTTGAGATTCCGGCTGGAAGTTCGGTATTTGAAGCGTCTCATTCCATCTCCATTCCGGAGGATATCGATCCCGGCGAATATCACTTTATGATTCGCGTGACAGATGCTTCCGGCTGGCAGGAGATCAAGTCGGTGGCTATTCGGATCCTTTAAAGGTATAACCGGCATTCTCGACGGCGGCACGAATCATGAATTCGTCCGCCGTTCCTTTTATGGTGAGGGTCTTCCTGGAGGCACTGGCATCGGCCTTCTCTACGCCGGGGATGTTTTCGACGGCCCGGACGACGGCGGCCTCGCAGTGGGAGCAGTGCATGCCTTCCACCTTGTAGACGGTGGTGCCGGCAGCGGGGGTTTCCCGGCGGCGGAATCTTTCGAGGAATTTCATGGTAAGGGCAAAGGCGATGAGGATAAAGAGGAGGATGGCTGCGATGAGCTTGAAGGTGCTGATGCCTTCGTGGGCATGCAGGTGCTCATGGATGGGGTTGACACTGAGGCCTGCGGCGTTGATGCCAAGGCCGAAGAGTACGGAAAAGACCACGATGACGCTCAGGTAGATGACGGTGAAGCGGGTTCCCAGGGACTTTCGGACCACCAGGATGGAGGCCAGGTTCACGGCCGGGCCTGCCATGAGCATGACGAAGGCGGCGCCGGGGGAGAGGCCTTTGAGCATGAGGGCGGCCGCCACGGGAATGCTGCCGGTGGAGCAGATGTACATGGGCACGGCCACGATGAGGATGATGAGCATCTGCAGCAGCGGCTCCGAGCCAAAGTGCAGGAAGAATTCGTCGGGAACGGCCACCTGGATGAGTGCAGCCAGGATGAGGCCAACGGTGAGGCGCCCGCCAATGTTCTGCATCATCTCGAAGTAGGCGTAGCGGAGAACGCGGAAAAGCTTGCTGCCGCGCTCGACCGTACAGGTGCCGCCTTCCATACTTTGGGCCGATGATTCCCTCGCAAAACGGTTTACGAGAAGGCCGCCGCAGACGCCCGTCACCAGCGCCGCCACCGGGCGGATGATGGCAAAGCCGAGACCCAGCACAGAGTACGTGGCGAGGATGGAGTCGATGCCCGTCTGGGGCGTTGCAATGAGGAAAGATGCCACAGCGCCGTTGGAGGCCTTTTCATTCTTGAGGCCGATGGCGGTGGGAATGACGCCGCAGGAGCAAAGCGGCAGGGGAATGCCCAGCAGGGCGGCATAGAGGACAGACAGCGGGTTGTCGCTGGAAAGGTACCGGCTGTAGAAGGTCCTGGGAACGAATACATGAAGAATACCTGCTATCAGGAAGCCTAACAGCAGGTAAGGGGCCATTTCGCCGGTCACGGCGAGGAAGGAGTGGATGAAGTTCATTTAGAAGTTGATTTCTACCGACTCTTTCACCAGGGAGTTGATGCTGGCCTTGACGTCGGTCAGGAAGTAAACGGCGGTGTTGTCGTCGTTTTCGTCATACATGCTGCGAAGGCCGGGGTTGGCATCCAGCATGGCTTTTTTGATCTCCACGCGGGGGTCTTCCACCAGCGTGGCGGTGATGCGGAGCCAGTCCGGACCGTCCAGGGCCACGATGGATACCTTGGGGTTGGCGGCAATCTGCTTGGCTACGTTCTTGACGTGCCCGGTCTGGATGTAGAGCTTGCCTTCAATGATCTCTGCCGTCCCAAAAGGGCGCAGCTGCGGCTGGTCTCCGTCTGCCGTTGCCAGGAAATAGGTGTGGGTCTTGTGCAGGAACTCCCATGCCTTCTGCATGTTCTCCGGGTTGGGGGAGGTGTAGTCTGCGGGGGTGATGATCTGGCTGTTGGTCTGGTCGGTTGTTGCCTGTTTGTTGGCGGTCTGTTTGCAGGATACCAGCATGGCTGCTGCTGCAAGGGTGAAAAGGAGAATGTGTTTCATATTCACTGTTTTTACAAGGCGAATATAGCGAAAAAAACTGTTTGCGCCAAGCACGCCGCCGTGCCTTCCGTGCGGTTTGGGGTGTGGGTGGCGCCGGTTCCAGGGGTGGGCGGCGCAGGTTCCCGGGGTAGACGGTGCAGGTTCCAAAACAGGGGCGGAACCTGCGCCGCGAATCGGCCTTCTACGTTGCTCTGGCGGTGCAGGTTCATCACCTAAAATGGGACCTGCGCCAGTTTTGTACGGTCTCTTATACAGCTTTTTTTGACGGAACAAAAAAATGTTCAATTTTCTTATCAGAAAATAGTATGATGCCGCGATGGCCTTTTCGGGGTTAATTCACCTGGGTGAATGTGCTGAAATACAGAATCATTTTCTTTTTGAAACGCGGTTTGTTTTGGATTTGCAACTTGTTAAAAAACGTAAATTTGGACCACTGGACCAAAATTCAAAGTCAAATTCGGTAAAGATTGAAAGGAATACTCTATTTTTGTACCAGAAAACAATTCGCCACCATGGCGACAGAATAGTAACTTAAACTATAAACTTCATATATACCTAAACTTAAATTATGGGAACTGCGTAGTAAACTTTTACTACCACCATTTGAAACACTAAACTTTTGGAGGCCGGGACTTAGTTCCCGGCCACAATTTTTGTATGGGGGCTGTTGCTGTGGAATCGTCGACTTCTACTCTGCGCCGTGCACTTGAAAAACCGCAAGAATGGTTATCTTTGCAGCATGGAAGAAACTCGTAAACACCTCGCAGCGGAAAAGAAGCGCTGCAAAACGCACAATTGCGCACAGGCTGTTGTGTGCACATACTGTGACCTTGTGGGACTGCCGGAAGAAACGGCTCTGGACATTGCTAGTTCATTTGGAACAGGCATGGGCAACATGCAGGGCACTTGCGGTTCGCTGGTTGGTGCGGGCATGATCATCGGCCTTAAGACCAAGGATCGTGTGGCATCCCGTGCTCGCATGAAGGAAATCATGGAAAAATTCCAAGAGCGTAACGGCTCCACGCAGTGCCGTCAGCTCAAAGGCGTTGACACCGGAACGCCCCTCCGCGCCTGCCCCGACTGCGTGGCCGATGCCTCCGAGTTTCTGGAGGAGTACTTATAGCATTGCCTTGCCACGGCGTCGAGCTTTGCTAGCCGGACGAACGTACTGTTTGGCAGGACCAGGGCTGCTGAGGTTTTCGTGGCGGTTAAGTGCTTTATAATCAGGTTATTAGAGTAACTGACGGGTGCTTGTATCATACCCGTCAGTTACTCTAAATCGTTGATTATGATGTGTTTAACCGCCACGGCGAAGCACGACGCGGCGCGGCTCAGCGCTGCTAATAGAACTTCACGACCTCATCCAGGGGCCGATGGACGGGGATGCGGGGCTCTTCGGCGCGATAGCCGAGGGCGATGACGGCGAGGATCGTCTCGGAGGCGGGGATGGAGAAGAGGGCGCGGAGGTCATCGGCCTGGCGCATGCCCATGATGAGGGTGTCGAAGCCCATGGCGCGCGCTTTGAGGATGAGGTAGGCGTTGCTGAGGCCGTTGTCGTAGGCGCCCCAGAGGTCTCCGGTGGCGTCGACGGGGGTGCCGCGGAAGAAGCCGGACTTACCGGTCTCGAAAGTGGAGACAATGAGGACGGGGGCGTTGGCGACGCGCTCTTTATTGCCGCCGATGAGCTCCAGGACGGCATTCCGCTTTTCTTCGCCCATGGCTACGTAGTATTTGCTGGGTTGCTGGTTGGCCCAGGAGGGAGCATTCTGGGTGGCCAGGAGCAGCTCGCGGACCTGGTCCTCGGTAATGGTTTTTCCAGGCTCGTAGGCGCGGATGCTGCGGCGCGTGGTGAAGACTTCGTCCAGGGTGGGAGACGTTACTTTGCTATCGGTGCAACCGACCATCAACAGAGTTGCCATGAGGCAACCAAAAGATAACATTCGTTTCATTGTCGTTATTAATTTAGTTTATCCGCGAAGATACAAGATTTTATTGGTTACTGGAAACTGTATTTGAGGCCCAGTTGCACACGAAACGCCTCATCGGCGTTGTAAAGCGTCTCGTAGCTGCGCGTGACGCCGGGGTAGAAGGTGTACTCCGGCCGTCCGGAGGCATCGGCCCCGACAAGCGTGAGCACGCGGGAGCCGTTGGAGGCGCTGTTGACCATGGGCATGCCCCATCGGCTATTTAGCAGGTTGAGCGCATTGAGGAGGGTGAGCGAGAGCTGCAGACGGTGGCGTCCGAAGGTAAAGTCCTGCGTGAGCTTTACGTCCAGCTTGTGCACGAAGGGGGCGCGGGCGGCGTAGGCCTCGGCGTACTGCCCTTTGTGCGTGCGAAGGTAGGGATCCTGCTCCACGAAGGCCCAGAAAGCTTCGCGCTGCGCGTCGGCGGAGCGGGTGGCATCGGCCCGGAAAAGAATCTCGCTGTCGTCGCGGGGGATGTAGATGAGGTCGTTGGCGACGCCGTCTCCGTTGACGTCTCCCGTGTAGATGTAGCTGTATCCTTCGGGGGAGAAGGCGGTGTAGAGGGCGCTGATTCTGAGGCCGATGGGAGTGAGATAGCTGGCCGATGCCGTCACCTTGTGCGGGATCACGAACGGCGTGCTTTGCAGACGCGGAAGGCCGGGGCCGTTGACCTGCGGCATGTTGGTGAAGGCGGAGTAGAGGTCGTTGCCGGGGAAGCCGGTCATTTCACGGAAGTCGGTGTAGGCGTAGGAGGCCGATAGCGAAAGGCCCTTTACGGGCTCCATGCGGATGGCGGCCATGAGGTTGATGCCGTAGCCTTCCTGGGTGTTGGTGAGGTAGGCGACGCTTTTGCCGGGGTTGATCTGCGCTTTGCCGGCAGGGTACTTGAGGCGGCCGTCGGGGAAGGTTTCCCAGGAGGCTGTGTCGGAGAAATCCAGGTTGGGGTTGTCTACGAAGGCACCGTTGACCGTTTTGTTGAAGATGGCCTCGGCCTCAAGGGTGAAGGGGAAAGCGACGGGGACGGTGTAGTCGGCGGCGAGGGTGGTCTTCCAGGTCTGGGGGAGCTTGAAGTTGCCATCCAGGCCGATGAGCTGGTACGGCGCCGTGTGCTCTTCTAATTGTGTGGGAAGGCCGAACTTTGCGATGACTTCTTCCTTGGTCCTGAAAAAGCCCTGGTCCAGCCGGGGGTCGTGGGCGACGGGGACGCCGTTTTCGTACTGGGTGCGGAACTGGACGGAGTTTTTGCGGAGGTTGGCGTAGGAGGGCACGTTCATGAAGTACACCAGCGGGAGGTGGCCCAGGAAGAGGCCGGTGCCGCCGCGGAGGGTGAGGCATTGCACGGGATTCCAGCTGAAGCCCAGGCGGGGGGATACGCTCACGTGGGACGTGGGGCAGAGGCCCGTGTCAATCTTGATGCCGTCCCGGAAGGTGAGGGCGTAGGCGGCTTCGTTGCGCGCGAAGTCCTGTGCGTTGAACAGGACGCCGTCCAGGCGGATGCCGCCGGAGAGCAGGAAGTTTTCCGTGACGTGCCAGTCGTCCTGGAGGTAGAGGGCGCACTGGAGGTAGGAGATGCGGTCGGCGGGCTGGTCTATGCCGTCGAAGCCGTAGGTGAGGGCAAAGGACTCGGGGGCTTTTCTCTCCAGGAAGTCGTTCAGGGAGGCGTAGCGGTAGTACATGCCGCCGTTACGCATGTAGCAGTTGGTAACTTCCTGGTATTCATGGGAGAAGCCGGCGGTGAGGGTGTGGCTTCCCAGGCGGAAGGTGACGTCGTCCTTGAAGTTGATGACGGTGTTGGTGAAGTCTGTGTAGCGGGAGAAGAGTTCGTCTCCGAGGGACATGTAGGGTTCCAGGGCGCCTTCCAGCATGATGTCTACGTGGGGGAAGCGCTCATCGCAGGGGAGGGTGCGGTACTCGTGGTTGTGGGTGAAGGTGGCGAGCAGCTGGTTGGTGACGGAGTCGCTCATGGAGCTGTTCAGGTCCAGGGTGGCCGAGTGGACTTCGCAGTTGTAGCCGTACATGTTGCCGGAGAAGGGCATGGACTGCGGGCCGGCGCGTTTGGTGCCGGTGAGGCGGTAGCCGGTATCGGCCGAGTTGTCGTTGGGCGCGTTCCACACTTTGTCGAAGGTGTAGTTGTAACGGAAGGCAAGCCGGTGAGCGGGGCTTATGTTCCAGTCCAGGCGGGCGAGTGCCTTGCGGTTGGTGCCGTCTCCGGGGAAGTCGGTGGCGCTGCCGGGGTCGTAACCGTAGGTGTCCAGGAGGAAGGCTTTGACTTTTTCCATGTCGCTGAGGAGGGTGCGGGAGATGTTGCCGCCGGGCTCTTCGCCGTCCTGCCGGGCACGGTAGAGGATGACCTGGGCGGGTTTTCGCTGCTCTTCGTAGTTAAGGAAGAAGAAGAGTTTGCCTTTGACGATGGGACCGCCGAGGGTAGCGCCGAAGAGCTGGTTGCGGTCCAGGTAGGTGTAGGCCGATGCCTTGAAGGCGTTGGTGCCCGACTTGGTGACGGTGTTGATGCCGCCGCCGATGAAGCCGCTCTGGCGCACGTCATACGGGGAGATGACCACCTGGATCTGGTCGATGGCCTCGATGGAGATGGGATTGCCGCCGCCGGGAAGGTTGCTGGACAGGCCGTAGTTGTTGTTGAAGTTGGCGCCGTCCACGGTGAAGCCCGTCATGCGGCCGTCACCGCCGGCAAGGCTCATCCCATGGGCATAGGGCGATATGCGGACGTAGTCCTCGATGCTCTTGTGGATGCTGGGAACGGCCTCTATCTGGGCCGATGTGAAATTCTCAGAAGACCCTGTCCGGGTGAGTCTCAGGCGCGCGCCCGTCTGGATGACAAGGGCGGCCTGGAGTTCTTCCGGCCGCAGGGTAGCATCTACGCGGGTTACCTCTCCGAGGGATAGCATGATGTTTTCTGCCACTTCCGTGCAGTACCTCATCTGTGAAAACGTTACGGTATACGGCCCGCCGCTCAGAAGCCCCGTGACAAAGTACGTTCCGTCTTCTGCCGTAATGCCATATGCCGTTGTGCCCGTTGGCTCATGCCGGACCAGGACAACGGCGCCGGGGAGGGGGAGGGCTGCGGTTGTGAGGGTGCTGCTTGGGGGTGCTGCTGCGTGGGTTGTTTGCGTCTGGGGCGCCGGGACTAGTTCCGTAACACGTCCGGAAAGGGTGGCCGTAGTCACCTGCGCCTGGAGGCTGAATCCTGCCAGAATCCCCAGTATTGTCAAAAGTCGTTTCATCATAACCGTAATCTACAGGCTTCTAAATACTCTATGATTATGCGGTTAGATGAAGGAATATTTTTTTGCGCTGCAAATATCGGAAAAAATATTCGTTTTCAAAACTACGCCGTCGGGGATTGGCGTTGACCTGGGACGGTATTGCCTCGCACCTGCAACGTTTTGGCCTTTGACCTGCGACATTCTTCGTTCCGTGGCGGTCAAGTGTCTTATAATCAATGCGTTAGAGTAACTGACGGGTACTCAAAACACACCCGTCAGTTACTCTAATTTGCTGGTAATCAGCCACATAAGTGCCACGCATGGCAACCCATTGCGAAAATTCATCAAAAAATTCATCAAAAGCACTGGATTTCACATCAAAATTGCTATATTTGTAGAAAACGATTTGCCATCGGCCCATCTATCGATGGCGGCGATAATCCTGAAGTATGAAAATGATCAAAGACCGCCTGTTTGCGCTGGCAGAGAAATATGTGGAAGAGACGGGGGTATCCGTGTTCCTTACCGGGAAGGCCGGGACGGGAAAGACTACCTTCCTTCGGCACATTGTGGACACTACGTCCAAGCGGGCGGTTGTGCTGGCCCCGACGGGCGTGGCGGCTATCAATGCGCAGGGGAGTACCATCCATTCGTTCTTCGGGTTACCGCTGTGCCCGTATCTGCCGGATGTAAAGGAACTCAAGACCGAGTATCAGATGCCGGAGCGCTTCCATCGCATCAAACGGGAGAAGGAGAGGATCATCAGGACGATGGACCTTCTCATTATCGATGAGATCTCCATGGTGAGGGCCGATCTTCTGGATGCCGTGGACATGACCCTGAAGCGTGTAAGGCACAGTACAAAACCTTTTGGCGGGGTGCAGCTCCTTATGATAGGGGATGCACAGCAGCTTTCGCCGGTGGTAACGGAGCAGGAACGTCCGTATTTGGAGCAGGTATATCCGTCACCGTACTTTTTCCATGCCAAAGCGCTGGCAGGGCTCGGGTATGTTACCATTGAGCTTCAAACAATTTATAGACAAGAGGATACAGAGTTTATTGATATTCTTAATGCAGTCAGGAGCCAGCGTTTAACCCCGTCCCAGCTGGAGCTTCTGAACAGCCGGGTGGGTGCGCCCAGCACCGACGACTGGATTCGTCTTACCACACACAACGTCCAGGCCGATGCCGTGAATGCCCAGCGCCTCCAGGACCTTCCCTCGCCGGAGCACAAGTACCCCTGTATAATTAAAGGTGATTACCCGGAAGCCATGTATCCGGCCCCGGCCGAGCTTGCCTTGAAGGAAGGCGCCCGCGTGATGTTCCTCAGAAACGACCCCGAAGGCCGCTTCTACAACGGCAAGATCGCTACAGTAAAATCGCTTGGGGCAGAGGACATTACTGTGCTGGACGACGAAGGCGAAACCATTCTGGTAGAGCCACTTGAGTGGGAGAACCTGCAGTATTCGCTGGACGAAGCTTCCGGAGAAATTGTGCAGAAGGCCATCGGCTCATTCAGTCAGTTTCCGCTCCGGCCGGCCTGGGCCATCACCATTCACAAGAGCCAGGGACTCACCTTCGACCACGTAATCATCGACGCCGGCGCTGCTTTCGCGTTCGGGCAGGTGTACGTGGCGCTGTCCCGCTGTCGCAGCCTGGACGGCATCTCGCTCACGCGGCCCATCACGCCATCCGTCCTTTTTGAGGAGGCCGATGTCGCCGCGTTCCACGCCTCGTTCCCCACGGAAAGCAGTGTGAGCGACGCGCTGCCGGCCTACCAGAAACAGTTTGTCGACGTACTTCGGGCCGATTGCTTCACCTTCGAAGGCCTGCGCCTGCAACTGTGCACGCTGCGCAAAGTCTGGCGTGAGCACGTGGCCAAGTCCCAGTCCAATGCGCTGGTTCTCATTGAAGAAGCCTGCTCGAAAGTGATTGAAGCAGAGAACGTTGCCGTGCGCTTTCGAAGGCAGTTGCAGCAATTGTCATCGGCCCAGCCTTCGCTCCTTCCGGAGCGCTGCACCAAGGCTGCCGGCTACTTCCTCCCCATCCTGAAAGAACTCCCGATACCCCAGATCGGCGCATCCGAAGTGGGTAACTCCGACGCCCGGCAGCGAATCATGCGTATCCTCCAGGACCTCAAACCGCAGTGGGAAATGCATTGTAAGACGCTGGCCGATGTCCTTGAAAACGGCTTTGTTCCAGACCGCTACCGCTCCATCAAGAGCCGTGCACTGCTGGGAGAGTCAACCCCCTCCGGGGCTTCAAAACGCGCTGGCAGCCGTACATCGGCCAAGAAAAATGCCGAGCCCAAGCCCAAAAAGATTCCCACCCGCGAGCAGTCCCTCCTCCTGTACCGGGAAGGCCTCAGCCTGAGCGACATCGCCCGCCGCCGCGAACTGGGCGAGGCCACCATCTTCGATCACCTTCTGTCTTTTGTCGAAACCGGTGAAGTAGACCTTACAGACCTTGTCCCCGAAGAACATATCAAGGCCGTGACTGCCTACTACAAAGATCACCCCAAGATTACCATGCTCACACCCTGCTACGAGGCCCTAGACAAAGCCATACCCTACGACGAAATCCGTGCTATCCGTAAGTTCGTTTTGGAGTAGGGAAAAGTTTGCGTGGCGCTTATGTGGTTGATTTCTAGCGCATTAGAGTAACTGACGGGTATGTTTTGAACACCCGTCAGTTACTCTAACCAGCTGATTATGAGGTGCTTGACTGCCACGGACACTCGCAGAAGTACGTTGCAGGTGAGGCAACGGAATGTCGCAGGTTAAACGGTAAAGTGTAGCAGATGGGCATTATTTGTTCCACCTGCGACATAGATCGAGCTCTGGTGCGTTCTAGCGTCGCAGATGGAAAGTTTTTTGCTGACCTGCGACGTTTTGTGCCTCCACCTGCGACGGTAAACTGGCTGGAAACACTCTGTATTCATAACATAAGGCAGCGGCAGCGGCACTGCGGAGGGAGGAAGACCCGCCCGGGTGGCTTGTCCACCCCCGGACGAGGGCAGGGGGAGGGGCCCGCCGGAGACAAGTTCCCGCGAAGCGGGGACGCAGGAAACGGTGGGAGGGGCCGGAGTGAGCAATGGGAGCGAAGGGCGTGAAGCGCCCTGACCTCCCATGCGAACGGAGTCCCCCGGGCGGGTCTTCCTTCCTCCGCAGTACCGCTGCTGAAGCCAGCCAACAGGCCACGAGAGCCATTGCCGCGTTGACACGTAGAATGCACAGAATGCCGATTTCCTGTCAACGCGGCAGGGTTTTGCGCCGTTTTCGCCAAAATGCTTGCCGCGTCGACACGCAGAATGCACAGAATGCCGATTTCCTGTCAACGCGGCCAAGGTGTTACCGGTGGGATGCACAAAAACGTTGCAGGTGGAGCAACGGCCTGCTGTGGCGTGGCTGCGATGGTGCAGGTCTCGGTCCCAACGGCGCAGGTCACGACTCAAATGGTGCAGGTCTCAGTCCCAACGGCGCAGGTGTGAGTACATACCGCCGCAGCGTGGCGGCTAAACCACTATTAATCAGCATATTAGCACAACTGGCGGGTACGATTTTCGCACCCGTCAGTTACTCTAAATCATTACTAATCAGCTAGTTAAGCGCCACGGCCAGGAAGCCAGGAAGCCGCAAAGCGCCACGCCCGAGAAGCCGCAAAGCGCCATACCCTACCGCAACTCAATCGAGTACGGCAGCCGCGCATACACCACGCCGGGCTCCTGAGCCTTGAGGGCCGAGACGGCGGGGCCGAGGGCCTCGAAGGGCGTATCGGCGAGGATGGACGGCTCGGAGCCGGTGCCGCCCAGCTGCATCATGAGCTGCTGGATGGGAGTGAGGGGCTCGGGGTAGTCACAGACCGTGTACTCGTCGGAAGCGTGATAGTCGGCCAGGGCTGCGGCGTAGACAATGGCGTCTTCCAGGTCACCGATTTCGTCCACAAGGCCAATGCCAAGGGCATCGGCACCCGTCCAGACACGGCCCTGGGCGATGGCATCCACGGCCGGGACGTCCATGCCGCGGGAAGCGGCGACAAGGCCCACGAAGGAATCATAGATATCCTCGACGGAAGCCTGCATGTAATCCAGTTCCGCCTTGTCGAAGGGACGCATGAGCGAGAACATGTCGCTGTGCTTGTTGGAGCCCACGGTCTCAACGCCTACGCCCACCTTTTTGGTAACGCCGCCAAACTCGGGAATCATGGAGAACACGCCGATGGAGCCGGTGATGGTGGTAGCATCGGCAAAAATCTTCTGGCAGCCGTTGGAGATCCAGTAGCCGCCCGAGGCAGCGTAGTTGCCGAACGAGGCCACCAGCGGCTTCTCCTTCATGAGAAGATCCAGCGCACGGCGGATTTTCACAGAGGCCGATACCGAGCCGCCGGGAGAATTCACGCGGAGCACCACGGCCTTCACGTTCTTGTCTTTTCGGAGGGCGTCAATCTCGCGGACAAAGCGGTCGGCGGCAATTTCCATATAGTCATTGCCCTCCACAATGTCTCCGTCCATGTGCAGGACGGCCACCTGGTTGCGACCAGGAACATGCAGCACTTTAGAAATAGTATAATCTGCAAAAGGAATGAGCGTAAGCTGGTCGGGGCCAGCCACCTGCGCCAGGGTGCAGAGCTTCGTGAGCAGTTCCTCATGATCCACCAGGGCGTCTACAAGGCCGTTTTCCAGGAAGTCTTCCGGGAAGTTGAGGGCCAGGTTGTCCACCAGGGCATTGAACTTGTCAATGGGAATCTCGCGGGCGGCGGCCATCTCGGAGACAAAGCTGTTCCACACGGAAGTGACCATGCGCTGGTTCTGCTCCCGGTTCTCGGGAGAAGAGGAGTTCCGGATGAACATTTCTCCGGCGCTCTTGTATTTTCCATGACGGATGAGCTGCACGTGCACGCCCAGCTTGTCCAGAATATCCTTCAGATACAGGGACTGGCTGGAAATGCCGATGAGCATGCTGTTCCCGCCATGCTGGGAGCCCATATAGATTTTGTCGGCCACCGAGCTCAGGTAGTAGGAGCCGTTGCCGGGATTCTCCGTGTAGGCGATGACCGCCTTGCCGGACTGGCGTACGCGAAGAAGCGCCTTCCGGAACTCTTCGACATCGGCCATTCCGGCCGAGAGGGCATCGGCCCTCACAAGCACAAACTGGATGCCGGGGTCCGAGGCCGCCGCACGGAGTGCCTGCACGGCATCCCGGACGCCCAGGACGGGCACCATGCCGCCAGAAAGCGCTGCAAGGCTGGTGGGCATGGGAGACTCCTCCGTCTGCTCGGCCAGGGTGAAGGCCGACATGTCAACGTCCAGCACACCGGTGCGGGGCAGAACGGTGGTAGAGCCGGCCAGCGCGCTGCCGAACATCATGAGCATGAAGATAAAGCCGATGATTCTGATGACAACGATGCCACAGATCACGGCCAGGGTGGTCTTGACAAATTCTTTCATAATACGAGTTCTGTTGCCTGATTCCAGGCGATGTGTGTCTTATAGTAATTGTCGAGGAAGCTGCTTCCCCGGGAAGGCAGGTACATGGACAGGCCTGAGTGCGCGCGGATGGAGAAACCGTACTGGCTGCCGTTCATGAAAAAAGGTGTGGCCGCCTTGTAAAGGACGCACTCCCCAAGGGCTTCGTCCAGTTCCTCAAGCTCTTCCTCCGACAGCCCGGCATGGGCCAGGATGTCCCGGAGGTCGTAGAAAAAGTGGCGGTCGTAGCGGAAGTACCCCTGGACAGAACTGCCGTCGAGCCGGGAAATCTGCGTGCGGTATTTCTCGAACAGCGTCCGGCACACCGCGGCCAGGGCATCCATCCGGCGGGTGTCGATGAGCGAGATGGTGGCCGACTGGTTCACGCCGCTCTTGCCCATATAATAATTGTAGAAGTCCTGGCACACGCCCAGCGGATTGGGCACGGGCTCCTTCAGCAGCCGTTCCAGGATTTTCTTGTAGTCAAAGCCGTCGGCCATGGTCTCCGTCTGGGTGAAGGCCACCACGTCCGTCTTTCCGCGCAGGCTCCATGCCACTTCCACGCCGCCGGAGAGGCAGCAGTCCAGCACTACGTAGTTGAGGTTGTAGGGAATGGCATCGGCAAAATCCACGAGGTCCATCTCTACCGACACGCTGTTGTCCAGGTCCTGGCCGATGCTGGTGAGCCCGCGCTTCATGGTGTCAAAATGGGACGGATTATCGTAATAGCCGGGAGGCAGCCAGCCCGATGCATGCGAGGAAAGGACCATTCCGTAGGACTTGGACGGAATGCGGTCCCGCACCGTGAGAAGGGCATCGTGCAGGACGGAGCCGCCGAAGAGGCGGTCTTCCGTTGTCCACCTGCGAAGGGTGTCCCGCACCACCATGCCCTCCGGGGTCCTGTACATGCGGTAAAGGACCGGGGCCGATGTGGTGGAGAGCGAGTTCACCGGAAGGCGCGACAGCACCACGAAGGCGTTGGTCTCTGCGGCCGTTCCCTCCGGGAGATAGCCATCGGCCATCTCATAGAGGTCGTCGGTAAGATAGCCGGAGAGGGAGTTGTGCCCGCCCGAGACCATGATCATGACACTTCTCACCTGCTCCACGGCCTCGCGGTGACCGGGCGAGAAGGGGTCTGTGCTGCCCGATGTCCCGGACGGCGAAAAGTCATCCTCGGAGCAGGACAGCGCCAGTGGCAGCAGCAAAAGCGCCCATATGAGTCTCTCACATTTCATCAGAATTACAAATATAACGATTTTTATTAACTTTGTGAGACAATACTACACGCAATGAACAAAACTGTTAAAATGATGCTGATAGCAGGTGTGGCCGCCGCATTCTCCGGCTGCGAAGCCCCCAAGGGGGAAAATTTCAAGTATACCATTGACGCTTTCGCAGACCTTAAGGTCATGCGTTACCAGATTCCGGGATGGGAGAACCTCACCCTTCAGCAGAAGGAGTACGCCTACCACCTCGCGGAGGCCGCCAAGTACGGCCGCGACATCCTCTGGGACCAGAACTGCAAGGAGAACCTCCGCGTGCGCCATGCGCTGGAGGCCATCCTGGAGGCCGATGGCATTGACCGCGAGGCCCCCGGCTACGCCGATTTCCTGGTCTACGCCAAGCGCGTGTTCTTCTCCAACGGCATTCACCACCACTACGCGGAGGACAAGATTTTCCCTGCCTGCGAGCGCAGCTACTTCGCCAGCCTCATGGAGCAGGCCGGAGTGGCCGATGACGAGCTCCTGGAGATAATCTATAACCCCGCCATCTATCCCCAGCGCCGCTCCACCGACACGGCCGGAGACATCGTGAAGGAGTCGGCCGTCAACTTCTACGAGGGCGTCACCCGCGAGGAAGTGGAGAAGTACTACGCCGGCATCGTGGACCCCAAGGACCCGCATCCCGTCTCCTACGGTCTCAATACCAAGGTGGTGAAGGACGAAAAGGGCAAGGTGGTGGAACTCCCCTGGAAGGTGGGCGGCATCTACTCCCCTGCCATCGAGAAGATCTGCGAGGAGCTCGCGAAGGCCCGCGAGGTGGCCGAGAACGACATCCAGAAGAGGGCTCTGGGCCTTCTCATCGAGTACTACAACACCGGAGACCTCCGGAAGTGGGACGAATTCAACATCGAGTGGGTGAAGGATACCATCGGCACGGTGGATTTCATCAACGGCTTCATCGAAGACTACAACGACCCGCTGGGTCGCAAGGCTTCCTGGGAGGGCTACGTGAATATCAAGGACTTCGAGGCTTCCCGCCGCACTGAGACCCTGAGTGCCAATGCGCAGTGGTTTGAGGACAACTCCCCCGTAGACCCCCGCTTCAAGAAGGCTACGGTGAAGGGCGTATCGGCCAAGGTGATCAACGCCGTCTGCCTCTCCGGGGACAGCTACCCGTCTACTCCCATCGGCATCAATCTTCCCAATGCCGACTGGATCCGCAAGGAGCACGGCTCCAAGAGCGTAACCATCGCCAACATCACGCATACCTACGACTACGCCGCGCAGGAGATGCCCACGAGCACCCTCGCCGAGTTCGCCTATAATAAGAAAGAGGTGGAGATGGCCAAGAAGTGGGGCACCATTGCCGACGAAATCCACACGGACCTGCACGAGTGCCTGGGCCACGGCTCGGGCCAGCTGCTCCCCGGCGTGAGCACCACGGCCATGGGCGAATATGCATCGGCCCTGGAGGAAGCCCGCGCAGACCTCTTCGGGCTGTACTATACCGCAGACCCCAAGATGGTGGAGTTGGGTATTATGCCGGACCCGGAGGCCTACAAGGCTGAATATGCCAATTACATCCGGAACGGCCTCATGGTGCAGTTCACCCGCGTGGAACCGGGCCGTCCCAACACCGAGGCCCACATGCAGAACCGCAAGCTCATTGCCGAGTGGTGCTACGAAAAGGGTGCGGCCGACAAGGTGATCGAGAAAAAGGTCCGCGATGGCAAGACGTACTTTGTGGTGAATGATTACAAGAAGCTGCGCGGTCTCTTCGCGGAACTCCTGGCCGAGATCCAGCGCATCAAGAGCGAGGGTGACTACGAGGCCGGAAAGAACCTCATCGAGACCTATGCCGTGCACATTGACCCGGATCTGCACAAGGAAGTGCTGGAACGTTACAAGGCCCTGAACCTCAAGCCGTACGGCGGGTTCATCAACCCCGACATCGTGCCGGTAGTGAAGAACGGCGAAGTCGTTGACTACGAGGCCGTTTACACCGACGACTATCTGGGCCAGATGCTCAAATATGGCAAGGAGTACGGGACTCTGTAGAGATTACAGGAATTATCTTCGCATCGAGCGTAGGATGTCGCCCAGTACGGTGGCATCCTATTGCCACGATGTGGAGGCGTTCCTGGAGGCGGTGGAGTTAGAGCCGCGGGTCATCGGCCCGTCCGACATTGAGCGGTATCTCGGGAAGGTAACGGCCGACGGTCTTTCCAAGCGAAGCAGCGCCCGGCTGCTGAGTTCCCTTCGCAGCTTCTTTGACTGGTGCGTGATGGAGGGCGAGATGGCCGATAATCCCTGCGACCGCGTGGATGCGCCCAAACTGGGGAAATATCTGCCGGAGGTACTGTCGGTGGAGGAGGTATCGGCCATCCTGGAATCGGTAGACCTGAAGGCGCCTTTCGGGCTTCGGGACCGCGCTATCCTGGAGGTGCTCTACGGCTGCGGGCTGCGGGTAAGCGAGGCCGCGGGGCTGCGCATTTCACACGTGCACCTGGATGAGGGCTTTGTGGACGTCATCGGCAAGGGAGACAAGCAGCGCCTGGTGCCGCTTGGGGAGGTGGCGGCCGATGCCATCCGCGCGTACCTGCCCGCACGCCCCGTCCCGGCCGAACGCGCTTTCGAGGACATCCTGTTCCTGAACCGCTTTGGACGGCCCCTCAGCCGGGTTTCCATCTTCAAGCTGGTAAAAGAGCAAGCCATGGCGGCCGGCATCCGGAAGGAGATTTCGCCGCACACGTTCCGGCATTCCTTCGCGACGCACCTCATCGAGAACGGCGCCGACCTCCGCATTGTGCAGGAGATGCTGGGGCACGAAAGCATCCTCACGACAGAGATTTACACGCACATCGACACGAAGACCTGGCAGAAGGAGGTGAGGGAGCATCATCCGAGGGGGTAGTAAGTTTTTGTAATTCCGAAAATTATTGCTATCTTTGCGCGCTTAAAAACCCGCAAGGTTTTTGGTGCAATGGGGTGCTTGCAATAGAGCACTGAGTAACACATTTTTATTTAAACAAAACAATGAAGCATTTTACGCTCAAAGGCGAAATCCGCCAGAAAGGTAACAAGGCCGCCCTCAAGGCCTACCGCGAACAGGGTCTCGTTCCCTGCAATCTCTATGGCCAGGACGTGAAGGAGAACATCCTTTTCACCGTTAACGAAAAAGAACTCAAGGGCCTTACCCACACTCCCGCTTCCTACATCGTAGACCTGGAGCTGAATGGTAAAACCTACACCGCCGTGGCTCACGAGTATCAGTGGCACCCGGTAGAGGACAACTGCCTGCACGTGGATTTCCTCGCCGTCAACGAGAAGAAGCCCATCGTCATTTCCATTCCTCTGAACCTCACCGGTCACCCCAAGGGTGTGCTCGTAGGTGGTAAGTTCGTTCAGAGCGCCCGCAGCCTCAAGGTTTGTGGCCTCATGGAGAACCTCCCCGATCAGCTGGATGTAGACGTAACTCCTCTGGAGCTGGACAAGCGTATGGTAGCCGGTGACCTCAAGTTCGAGGGTCTGCAGATCGTGTCCGACAAGAACACCATCATCTGCTCCGTGAAGACCACCCGCGCCATGCAGCAGGCTGCCGCCGACGCCGCTAAGAACGCCTAATCGGAATGGCCGCTACGTACCTGGTTGTTGGCCTCGGGAACATCGGCGCAGAATACGCCAAAACCCGGCACAACATGGGATTTATGATATTGGATGCCTGGGCTCAGGCATCCAATGTCCTTTTTAAAACCGACCGCTACGGAGAAGTCGCCGAAGTTTCCTTCAAAGGCCGATGGTTTGTCCTCCTGAAGCCTTCCACCTACATGAACCTGAGCGGCAATGCCGTGCGCTACTGGATGCAGCAGTTGCACCTGCCCCTGGAGAACCTCATTGTCATATCGGACGACATAGCCCTGCCGTTTGGAACGCTGCGAATGCGGGCGAACGGTTCGTCAGGCGGCCATAACGGCCTGGAGGATATCAGCCGCAAACTGGAAAGCGAGCAGTGGGCCCGCATCCGCGTGGGTATCGGCAACGGATTCTCCCGCGGCGGCCAGATTGACTACGTCCTGGGCACACTCTCCAAAGAAGAATTGGAGCAGGTTCCAGACCTTGCCGCACGTGTCATCCAAGGCATCAAGGATGTATCTACAATAGGGATACAGAGGGCTATGAACACGGTAAACACCAAGCCCCAAGTGCAGAAAAAGGAGAAATCAGAGGGAAATGAGGAAAAATCGGGCTCTAAACTGCCTGAAATTTAAATTTTCCCCCAAAAAGGTTTTGAGTTTTGTTTTTTTTTCCATAACTTGCAGAAAAGTTTGACCCATAACAATTAACGAACCAATAAAACCCAAAAACCATGAAAGCACTTGTTGAAAAAATTAATGCAACTTACGCCGAATTCGCTAAGAACGCCGAAGCTCAGGTAGTTAAAGGCAACAAAGCCGCTGGCGCCCGCGCCCGCAAAGCTGCCCTCGAGATCATGAAGGACATGAAGGAATTCCGTAAGGTTTCCGTGGAAGCTTCTAAGTAAGTTTTTTCACACAAAAAGAAATATGTTGCAGAAAATTCATTTTTTCTGCAACATTTTCTTTTTATCTGCATCTATTATGTAGGTTTAGGTTTTAGTACACGTCAAGAAACCGGTTCAAGAGGCTTGCCTCAAGAGCCGGTTTCCTTGTCTTTCTATACCGGCTTTTTCGCAACTCCCCAGCCGATGTACGTACAAAAAAAACGGTAACCGTGGCACTTATCACACTGACAATCAGTGCATTAGAGTAACTGACGGGTACTGAAAACACACCCGTCAGTTACTCTAACACATTGATACTCAAGTATTTAAGCGCCACGCTAAAGGGCCTTGGACCAGCCCCCTCCCCACACAAGAACCCGGCCCAGAGGCAAGGCGCCTCGTGAGCCGGGCTCGATACGTATGTGCTAACAGCTTAGAAGCTGAGGGCGATGGCCAGGAAGTCATCGGCCTTGAGGGCGGCGCCACCGATGAGGCCACCGTCGATGTCCTTCTCGGCGAAGAGCTCCTTGGCGTTGGAGGGCTTGCAGGAACCACCGTAGAGGATGGTCATGTCGTCGGCAACCTGGGCACCGAACTTGTCGGCCACGACCTTGCGGATGCAGGCGTGGATTTCCTCGGCCTGGGCGGCGGTAGCGGTTTTGCCGGTGCCGATGGCCCAGACGGGCTCGTAGGCGATGACCACGTTCTTCATGTCCTCGGCGGTGAAGTTGTAGAGGACGTTCTTGGTCTGGGCGGTAACCACGTCGAAGTGCTTGCCTGCCTCACGCTCCTCGAGGTTCTCACCCACGCAGAGGATGACCTTGAGGCCGGCGGCAAGGGCCAGCTGGGTCTTTACAACCAGTTTCTCGTCGGTCTCACCGTAGTACTGACGACGCTCGGAGTGACCCAGGATGGTGTACTGGCAGCCGAGGGAGGTGAGCATGTTCACAGCCACCTCACCGGTGTAGGCACCTTTCTCGTGGTCGGCGCAGTTCTGGGCGCTCAGGGCAACCTTGGAACCCTTGAGAACGTCTGCGACGCAGGCGAGGTGGGTGAAAGGAGGAGCCACAACCAGCTCTACGTTGGCAGGAAGTTCCTTAGCAGCTTTCTCAGCTACGGCTTTGGCGAGTTCTACGCCTTCGGGCACGGTGGTGTTCATTTTCCAGTTGCCCGCAACAATGAATTTTCTCATATTAAATAAAAATTAACCTTTATACACTACATAAAAAGATGCCCGGACAAAAGCCGGGCATAACTTTTACTTTACAGACATGACGGCCGAAGCGATGGAGTTGAGCTTCACATCTACGGAGTCGGCACGGGAAGCCAGGATGCAAGGCACCTTGGTACCCACGAGGAAACCAGCCTGACGGACGTCCTTGGCCAGCTTGGAGTTGGTCTTCCAGAACACGTTGGCGCTCTCGATGTTGGGGAACAGGAGGCAGTCGGCGTCTCCGGCCACGGGGCTCACGAGCTTCTTGATCTCCACAGACTCCTTGTCAATGGCAACGTCAAGAGCCAGAGGACCGTCTCCGATGGCCTTGATCTGGCCGCGGTCGCACATCTTGGCCAGCATGGCACCCTCAATGCAGGCGGGCATGCTGTCCAGCATCTGCTCGGAGGCGGCGATGAAGGCAATCTTGGGAGTGGCGATGCCAAAGCTGCGGGCCACACCGGTCACGAAGCCGGCCATCTTCACCTTCTGGCGGAAGTCCGGAGCGGGAATCACAGCCATGTCGGTAATGAAGATGAGCTTGTGGTAGTTGGGGTTCTCGATAACACCCACGTGGGAGAGAAGGCCCTTCGGAGGAAGCAGGCCCACCTCTTTATTGAGGATGGCGCGCAGGAACTTGTCGGTGGAGCACAGACCCTTCATGAGGACGTCTCCCTCGCCGTCGTGCACCATGCGCACAGCCTCGGCCACGGCCTTGAGCTCGTCCTTGATGTCCACGATCTCAAACTTGGCCATGTCAATGCTGCAATCCTGGCAAACCTTGGCAATGAGCTCGCTGTCACCCACCAGGGTAACCTTCACGAAGCCCATGTCGGTAGCCAGGGAAGCGGCCTCGATGGTGTGGGAGTCTACGCCCCAGGCAGCCACCATCTTCTTGCAGATATTCTTTGCCTTGAGTTCGGCAAACAGTTCATTGAAATTGGTAATCATATCTTTATTCCTGATTTTCAAGTACTAAATGCATGGTATCGCGAGCAATCACCAGTTCCTCGTTGGTGCAGATGAGGGCCGCTTTCACTTTGGAATCCTCGGTGGTGATGATGGCGTCTTCGCCGAAGGCCACGTTGGCCTCGTAGTCTACCTTGAGGCCCAGGTAGGAGAAGTTCTCCAGCACGCGGCGGCGCAGACGGCTGTTGTGCTCGCCGATACCGCCCGTGAACACGATGAGGTCTACACCGTTCATGGCAGCCACATAGGAGCCGATGTTCTTGATGATGTCGTAGGTGAACTTCTTGAACACGAGCTTGGCCTTGGGATCTCCGTTGTTGGCGAGCTCGTCCAGTTCACGGGCATCGGAGCTCTTGGTGGAAAGGCCCAGGAAACCGGACTTGCGGTTGAGGATGACGGACATTTCGTCGGGGGTGACGCCCAGCTTGTTCTCCAGGTAGATGACGGCGTTGGCATCGATGTTACCCACGCGGGTGCCCATGATCATGCCCTCCAGCGGGCTGAAACCCATGGATGTATCTATACACTTGCCGTTCTGGATGGCGCAGATGGAACTGCCGGCACCCAGGTGGCAGGTAATGATCTTGGAGGTGTTGATGTCCAGGCCGGCCAGTTTAGCGCCGACGCCTGCCACAAACTGATGGGAGGTGCCGTGGGCGCCGTAGCGGCGGACGCGGTACTTCTCATAGTACTCATAAGGAAGGCCGTACATATAGGCATAGGCAGGCATGGTCTGGTGGAAAGCGGTGTCGAAGGTAACCACCTGCGGCACGCTGGGAAGGACCTCCTGCATGGCGTGGATGCCCAGAAGGTGGGCGGGATTGTGCAGCGGGGCGAAGTCCGAGCAGAAGTCAATCTTCTGGAGGACGTCGTCATTCACCAGCACGGAGCCGGAGAAGAAGTCTCCACCCTGCACGATACGGTGGCCCACCGCCTCAATATCCTCGAGCGACTTGAGCACGCCGGTTTTCTTATCGGTCAGCGCGGCCAGGATGAGCTGCATACCCACTTTGTGGTCCGGGATGGGAACGTCGGTCACTATCTTTTCCCCTCCGGTGGGAGCATACTGGAGAATGCCGGCGGGAAGGCCGATCTTCTCTGCGATACCCTTTGCAATGATGTCATAGACATCGTCGCTCTTCATGTCCAGCAGCTGATACTTGATGCTGGAAGAGCCGCAGTTGATTACAAGAATGATCATAAGTTTATGTTTGTACAGTTAATGTTTTCACTATATCCATGCAAAGATACGAAATTATTACTAATTTCGCACATATGAGGGAAAGCGTCAGGAGCATCGAAGCCATCTCCCTGTGCTTCACTGCGGGAGTCGTGACGGGGACGGTGCTGTTCCCCGGCACGGGAGTCCTCCTTCCCGCCCTGCTGCTCCCCGTCCTCGCCCTCCCCTGCCTCTTCCGCAGCCGGCTTCTGGGCGCGCCGGAGCCCGTATCGGCCGGCATCATCCTCCTCACCTTCCTTCTCGCGGGCATCTTCGCCGCGCGCAGTGCCGCCCTTCCCGCGGCGTCCACCATCGGCCCGATCGAAAGGCTGGCCGATGGTGCCGCGCAGTCGCTTCGCTCCGTCATCGGCTCGCTGCCCTTTCCCTCCGGGGAGACGGCGCCCCTCCTCAGTGCCTTCCTCACCGGCGACCGGAGCGGGCTCACACCTCAGCTGACGGCCCTTTTCCGGGACAGCGGCGCTTCGCACCTACTGGCCCTCTCGGGACTCCACATGGGCATCCTGTACCTGGTTTTCGACGCGCTCACAAAACCCCTCGGCCATACGCCGGAAGCCCGCCGCCTGCGCTTTGTCCTCCTCACGGCCGGAACCGGCTTTTTCACGCTCATGACAGGCGCGGGGCCGTCCGTCGTGCGGGCGTTCCTTTTCATCACCATCAGCGAGACGCTGCGCCTGAAGCAGCGCCCCCGCAGCAGCGCCCGGGTGTACTGCATGGCTCTTCTCATCCAGCTGGTGCTGGACCCTTCCGTCATCGGGAGCCTGGGCTTTCAGCTGTCGTACCTCGCCATGGCTGGCATCTTCCTTGTCTACCCCGTCCTTGAACGGTGGTATCCGGAAGGAAGCCGGTACAACCCCCTCCGGTGGCTTTGGAACACAGCGGCCCTCAGCATCAGCTGCCAGCTTTTCACCGCGCCCCTCGTGTGGATGCGTTTCCACACCTTCCCCCGCCTGTTTCTCCTCACAAACCTCCTGGTCCTGCCCCTTATGAGCGCCCTCATGATAACGGCAGTTCTCACGGTGGGGCTCGCCGCCATCGGCCTTCCGTGGCAGCCTCTGATAACAACAACAGACGGCCTGTGCCGTCTGCTGCGATGGATTCTCGAAATTATCTGCGGAGTGTGAAACCGGGAGACGCCCACTCCTTCATTTCCCCGTTGGAATCTGTATAAATAAGGTATCCTTCCAGGGCGGGATCTCCGAGGATGAGGATTTGCGCCCCCTGCAGGCCCACCACCATGCACCAGGTGGCAATGGCGTCCGACTCTGCGGCGTTGTTGGAAGACACCACCGTAGCGCTGAGCAGGTTATGCTGCACCGGATAGCCGGTACGGGGGTTGATGGTGTGGGAGTACTTGCGGCCGTCCCGGATATAGAACTTGCGGTAGTTGCCGGAAGTAACGATGCCGGCCGGCTTGCTGCCCGACGTCCAGATGCCGTCCAGGCCTTCCGGAAGCGCGCGGCCGTCGGAGGGCTGGTCCACGGGGCGGTCAATGCCCACGGACCACGCCTCGCCATTTGGATTGACGCCGTCACACCAGATTTCGCCGATGTCCACCAGCATGTCCTTGGCACCCAGGCTGTACAGGTAGCCGGCAATGACGTCGCAGCTGTAGCCCTGCGCAATGGCGTTGAAGTTGAGGCGGGGATAGCCGATGGAAGCAGGGTCTATGTAACCGTCCACCACGGGAAGCTCTGCGGGGAGATGTCCCATGCCGCTTTCCTGCAGCAGTTTCTGGATTTCTTCGTCGGAGGGGAATGAACTGTTGCGGAAACCGAAGCCCCACGCATCGTAGAGCGCGGCGGCACCGAAGTCCAGCGCACCGCCGGAGCGTTCCCACAGGCGGTAGCCCAGCCGGTACACATCCATGAACATGGCGTTGGAAGGAATCTTCTCACCTGCATTGAAACGGGAGATGAGCGATTTCTTGTTATAGCCGGAAAGCGTGGTGTCTATCTTGACGATGAGGGCATCGATACTGTCCCGGATGGTCTCCACGGGAACTTTGATGCCTTTCATGTTGAGCTTGACGGAATAATTGCTGCCCTGGGCATAACCCGAAATCTGTACATACTGACTGGGCTGGCTGCAGCAGACAACCATTAAAAGCATGACAGACAGGAATAGCAGTTTTTTCATCTTGGCGCGAAAATTGTGTACAAAATTACAAAATTTTCACGATATTTGCGAACTATATATCAGGAGAAAGATGAAAAAATATATCTTACTGGGCACCGCACTTCTTACGCTTCTTGGTGCCGCCAGCTGCAAAAAGACAGACGACGATACTACCAACACCCCCAGCCTGAGCGGGTTAACCGTCAACCAGGTACCTCCTTTCCTTCCCAAAGGAACTACGCTCACCTACAAGGCCAACGTGGATTACATCACGGTCTCCAAAGGTGACATGCCCGCCACCCTGGGCCTTTGCTGGCAGGTGAACAGTGCAAAGCGCGACACCCTCACCCGGAATACCGCCCAGAGCAACCCGGATTACGTCTACACCGCAGACACCCTGGGTACCTATAATGTATTCTGCTACGCCTACGCCACCGGATACTACAGTGCATCGGCCTCCAGCTCCTTCATTGTGGTAGATCCGGAGACCGTCCTTACCGGAGTGGAATCCTCCGAGGAAGTGACCGTCCGCGGCATCACATGGAAGGCGGGCAACCTCAACAACGGCACCTGCGGCCTCAGCTTCCGGAACTCTGCCGTCCTGGACGCCCCCATGGGCCGCATGTACAACTGGCAGGAGGCCCAGACCGCCTGCCCCGCCGGCTGGCACCTCCCCTCCCTGCAGGATTTCAAGACGTCCTTCGCAGAGCCTTCGGGCGCCATCCACTCCGGAGACCTCATGGCCGATGCCTCCTTCCGCGGCGAAAAGATGTGGGAGTACTGGAGCGGGGTCACCGTCACCAACAAATACGGATTCAACGCCATTCCCCTCGGATACATTGACAGCTCGGACACCGTCAACACCTACGACAAGTGGGGAGAATATGCCTGCTGGTGGACGTCTGACTCCGCCGACGGCATGGGCGTCTACCTCTATCTGTTTGAAAAGGAGCCCGAGGCCCTCACCGGAAAGGGAGACAAGGAAAGCCTCTATCTCAGCGTCCGCTGCATAAAGAACTAACGCAGATCCGTTATCACATACTCATCGGAAAGCGATTTCTCATCCAGTGAGAAGTCGCTTTTTCCTTGCAGCACGCCGTAGACGATATGCTGCAGCTGGAAACGGGCCTTCGTGCTCTCGTCCAGCGTAAGGGTCACATCCAGGGAATCGGTCCCGGCAGCGTTGACGCGGATGCGTTCCATGTAGCGCCGGTACGAGCCGATGAAAAGGGCGGGATTGGTAAAGAGGTCTTCCTGCTCCACTTTCTCCACCAGCACCTCCCGGGCGTCCTCGTCCTGGGTCCAGCGGGTGATGCCGTTGCTGATGACCCTGAGGCCCAGGCCTTCCAGGATGTACGCGTTCCCTTCCACCGTAACGTCTCCGTCGGTGACGGGCGTGAACTCGCTTCCCTGCCGGGAAAGGCTGTAAGTATAATGGAACGTGACACGGTGGCCTTCCACGCGGTCCAGAAGCGGGATTCCGCCCCCCTGCGCAGAGGCCGCGAGGGCCCATACGGACAAAAAGAGTATGCTTACAATGCGTTTCACTATTGATTGAGGAAATGCTGCAGGATTCCTTCCAGTTCTGCGATGTCCTTCACCAGAACCTCACGCGGCTTGGCCCCGTTCTGCGGGCCCACGATGCCGGCGGCTTCCAGCTGGTCCATCACACGTCCTGCTTTTGCATATCCCATGCCAAGCTTGCGCTGAAGGTCTGAGGTGGAGCCCCGCTGGTTGAGCACCACGGTGCGGGCCGCTTCCTCGAAACGCTCGTCCAGCGCCTTCATGTCCACCATGCCGCCGTCTCCGCTGTCGTTTCCTTCGCTGGGAGGCTCGGGCAGGTAATACGGCGTATTGTAGCTCTTCTGGTAGCCCACCTGGTCTCCGATGGACTTCGTGAGTTTCACAATTTCGTCGTTGCCGATATAGGCGCACTGCACGCGTTCCATCTCAATACCGCTGTAGAACAGCATGTCACCGCGGCCGATGAGTTTGTCGGCGCCGGGCTGGTCCAGGATGGTGGCGGAGTCGATGCGGGACGTAACGCGGAAGGCAATTCGCATGGGGAAGTTGGCCTTGATAAGGCCGGTAATGACGTCTACCGTCGGGCGCTGGGTGGCCAGGATGACGTGAAGACCGGCGGCGCGGCCCTTCTGGGCCAGGCGGATGACCGAGGTAGTGATGCTGCGGGCCAGGGCCTTGGACTCGGGACCGGCGCCCACTGACATGGTGAGGTCTGCGTACTCATCGATGACCGCCACAATGTACGGAAGGAAATGATGGCCTTCGTCGGAGCGCAGATGGTGCTCCTTCCACTTGCTGTTATAGAGCTTGATATTGTTCACAAAGGCTTTGGACAGGAGTTCGTAGCGGGCGTCCATCTCCACGCAGAGGGACTGCAGCACGGCGGCGGCGTCCTTGGCGTTCTTCACGATGGCGCGGTCCATTTCCTCCTGCTCGCTCACGGCGTTGGGAAGGACGGCGAGGTAGTGGTGCAAGAGACGCCCGTAGGAGGAGAATTCCACCATCTTGGGGTCTATGAACACGAATTTGAGTTCCGAAGGGTGCTTGGCATACAGGAGCGAAGCCACTATTACATTGAGGCCCACGGACTTACCCTGCTTGGTGGCACCTGCCACGAGGAGGTGGGGGGCATCGGCCAGGTCAAAGACCTTCACCTGCTGGGAGATGGTATAGCCGATGGCGACGGGCAGCTCCGCCTTGCTCTCGCGGAAGGCCTCGCTGTTGAGGAGGTTCTTCAGGGGCACGATGGACGCTTTGTCGTTGGCTACCTCGATGCCCACGGAATCGGCCAGGGTGACAATGCGGACGCCCCGCGCCTGGAGGTTGATGCCAATATCTTCCTGCAGCTGCTTGATGGCCGATATCTTGACGCCGGGGGCTGGATATACCTTGTACAGGGTAACGGTGGGGCCCACGATGGCCGTGACGTCCCGCACCTGGATCTTGTAGCTGGCGAGGGTGTTGCGGATGAGGGTGTTGTTGCGGACGAGCTCGTCCTGCTGCACTTTATGCAGGGCGTTTGTATAGTCTTCCAGGATGGAGAAGTCCGGGGTCTTGTACCGCGGCAGGCCGTCCGGGGGGTCCAGACGGTTGTCGATGGGCTTGAGCGGTTCCTTCACTTCCTGCTCCAGGGTGTCGTCGGTGACAACTTTGAAGGAGGGGTCTTCCGGGTTCTGGTTCTCGTTCTCGTTCTGGTTCTCGTTCTGTTCTGCACCAGCGTCCGGGGCCACGGTCTCCGGGACCGCAAAAGAGAAGGCCGATGCGGTTCCGGAGACCGTGGCTCCGGACGCTTCGGGGACCTCGTCCTGTTCCTCCGCACCGGGGACTGTCTGTTCCGCCGGGGCTGAAAATGAGGCCGATGCCCCGGCGGAACAGACAGTTTCCGGTGCTGAAGCACGTTTCTGCCCCATGAGAAGGTCGCTGAAACGCTTGCTCATGCAGTAGAGCCAGATGACAAAAAGGGCGACGAGGATGCAGAGGGTGATGATTTCGCCTACGCGGAAGACGGTCCAGTTCACAAGGGCTGCGCCGGCACGGCCGCCAAGGCCGCCGCCAAAGACATATTCCAGGTCCAGGAAGCGGCCGGCAAAGGCCAGGATCCAGGAAAGGAGAAAAGACAGGGAGAGCATGCCGTAGAACCACTTCCGAAGGGAAGCGCGGCAGCCGCTCCAGAGGCGCTTGAGGCAGAGGACAATGAGAAAAAGCACCGGGCAGAAGGCCGCGAGGCCGAAGGACTCGGTAACCAGGAAATAGCCGGCCGAGAGCCCCGTGGATGCGGCGGCATTCTGCACGGCGCCGCCGGCCGTGAGGGCGCTCTGGTCTTCTTTCCAATTACAGATGTAGGAAATGACCGACACGCTCACCCAGACCGTGAAGACCAGGATGAAGATGTTGGCAGCATAGCGGATACCGGCCTGCTGGCGTTCGCTCAGGCCCTCCCAGTATTTCTTGAAAGGATTCATTTCTTGCCCTTTTTACCGCGGAAGTTCCGGTTGAACTTGCCGCTCTTGCCACCGCCGTTACCGCCAAAGTTCAGGTTCATGCCCGGGCGGGCGAAGGAGGCATCGGCCGAAATCTTGGACAGTTCGATGCCTTCCGGCACGCGTACGCGGCCGCCCGAGAGGCGTTCGATGTCCTGGAAGATGGTCTCGTCCGACACGGTGTCCTTGTTCCAGATGAGGTACTGCTGGCGCATGTAGATGGCAAGGGAGCGGATCATGGCGGTCTTCATCTCGCCTTCGGGTTCGCGGGCGATGAGGTCCAGGATGCTCTCGATGTTGCGGCCGTAGTGACGGGCGCGGATGGGTTTGGTCACGAGCGGGATGGGATCCGGGCGGCTGTTCACGACCTCGGGGGTGGGCTTGGGGAAAGGAGCGTCCACGTCAAGGTCGTAGCCGGCGATGATGAAAAGGTGGTCCCACAGCTTCTGGGACCAGTTTTCCTGCTGGTGCACCTGGGGGTTCAGGCTTTCCATGACCCTAACGACGGCAAAGGCCTGCTGGGTGCGTTTTTCCCGGTCTTCGATGGCCTTGAGCTGCTCTACCATGTGCAGCACGTTGCGGCCGTACTCGGGCATCTCAAGCTTTTCGACTTCTGTATTGTAATAGAGTTTGATGGTGTTCTCGCTTGCTTCCATAGAATATAATGTGTTTCAACCTGCAAAGGTAATGAAATTATCTTCCAAATACCAGAGGTATCCGGCAACTTTTGCATGGCCCATCTGGCGGTAGAGGTTCATATAACGCTGCACCTGACGGCTGTAGGACGGATTGGGAGCGCCGAACTTGTAGTCTATGACGTCTACGCTGCCGTCTGCTCCGATGACCACGCGGTCGGGGCGGTATTCCCTTCCGTCCGGGCCGATGACGGCCGCCTCGGAGAGAATGCGCGCACCGGGAGCGAACCAGCCGCGGCCGGAGACGGAGTCCAGGCGCTCCTTCAGGAAGGACAAGGTTTCTGCACAGGCATCGGCCGGCAGTTCGCCGGAGCGGACGGCGGCTTCGACGGCTTCCGGGAGGTCATCGGCCACCCTCACGCGGGAGAGGATGCCGTGCAAGACGGTTCCGCGGATGCGGCGGCTGGCTTCGAGACCCACGCTGCCGTCGGCGCCAAAGTAATCGGCGGCTTCGGGGCTGAACTTCAGGCGGTTGCCGCTGTCGGCCGGGAACGAGGCGTATCCGGCTTCGAGGGTGACGGAGCCGTCTTCCTCGCGCTTCAGGGTGCTGAGGTCGTAGGGCGTTCCTTCGCAGAAGGAGGTGCTGCCCACGAAGGTGTAGAGAAGGTGCGAGAGGTTCTTGGGATCCTCCGGGTCGAAGCTCTTCGGGAGGGGGGCGGCGATGATCTTGAGGCAGTACTTGGCCCGCGTGAGGGCTACGTAGAAAACGTTGATGTTGTCAATGGCCTGGCGGATGCGTTCCTCGCGGTAGTCTTCCTCGAAGAAGGTCTGGGCCGCGCCGCTGTCCAGCTTGACGCGGTAGACGCCATCGGCCTTACCTTCCAGCTCGCTGCCCCTCAGGGCAGGCGCGCGCCAGCAGGCGCTACCCTTGAAGAGGGTCACTTTGTCGGCGAAGGGGACGATGACGAAGGGGAACTCCAGGCCCTTGGACTTGTGGATGGTCATGACGCGCACGGAGTTGCCGCGCTGGGGAGAGGCGATTTTGGGCTCTGCGTCATTCCAGGCCTTGAGGAAGGCGTCCAGTTTGTTGCCGTTCAGGGAGACCCAGTCCTGGAGGAAGTCCATGAAGGACTGGATGTAGGGGATTTCGGCCTCGAAACGCTCCGGGTGGGCCCGGCGGATGTCGCGCAGAAGGGCCTCGGCGAGGTCTGTGAGGGAGTGGTAGCCGGAGGGGATGGAAACCTGCATGCTGCGGGCCAGGTAACCGGCTACGTCGGGGGCGTCGTCGCGGGGCGGGGCTTCCACCAGCGAGAGCTGGGACACCAGGCGGCGCACCGTGACGGAGGTCTTCACGAAGAGGGAGTCGTCGGAGACTACCGGGATCTTGTTTTTGAGAAGTTCGGCGGCGATGGCCGATCCTTCGGCGTTGCCACGCACGAGGATGGCGACATCGGCCCACTCCCCTCCCCGTTCCTTTACCTCGGAGAGGGTGGCGAGGATTTCCGCCATCTGGTCGTCGGAGAAGACCACCTCCACGGAGCCGTCGGCGGGGTCCGGGAAACGGGCGGCCTGGGCGACATCGGCATAGACGGGGCCGATGACGGTGGTTCCGAGGATGCTGTCCAGGCGGCCCGATGCGTAGGCGAAGAAGCGGTTGTTGAAATCCACGATGGCGCGGCAGGTGCGGTAGTTGCTGTCCAGCACTTCTACCCGGGCGGCCGGGAATTCCTGCTGCAGGCGGCTGTCCAGGAGGTCCCAGTCGCTGCCCCGCCAGCGGTAGATGCTCTGCTTGACGTCTCCTACCACCAGGGAATCGCTGCCCTGCGCCACGCTGTTGCGGAGGAGGGGGCGGAAGTTGTCCCACTGGATGTCGGCGGTGTCCTGGAACTCGTCCAGGAGGAAGTCGTCGTATCTTACGCCCAGTTTCTCGTAGATGAAAGGGGCGTCGGTGCCGTCGATGATGCCTCTGAGGATGGTGTTGCTGTCGTCGAGGGACAGGAGGTTTTTCTCTTTCTGGATATCCACGAAAGCCTGACGGAGCTCGGCGGCTACGCCCAGGCTGTAGAGCTGTTCGAGGATGATGCCGGCGGTATTATAGGCCTTGAAAGGCTGGCCGGTGAAAAGGTCTGTGAAGGTTTTTATCGGAGCGTCAAGAGCCCCGTGCAGGGCGTCCTTCAGATGGGCCTTGGACTTAGAGAACCACTGGTCCGGGTCCTGGGCTTTGGCAAGGAAGGCGTCCGTGGGGCGGGATGTTCCCTTTACGGAGTCTGTGTAATTGTAGAGGGCTTTGAGAAAGCCACGGTTGGAGTCCGCGGGGTCTACCCCGGCCCCGCTCAGGGCATTGAGGGCGGCTTTGGCTGCGTTCTGGACGCGTTCTTCGAAGGTTTTGCGAACGGCCTTGCAGGTTTTGCGGAGGGGTTCCAGGGAGGATCTGGGGATGTCTTTTCCTTCCGGAAGGTCCCGAAGGCTGGAGGCCATTTCACGGAGGCTGTCCTCAAGGGAGAAGCGGCCGCGCTGCTCCAGGGATTCGCGAACACTGCCGGTGAGCCAGTTCAGGAGCGTGCGGTCTCCTTCTTCACTGAGGCCGTCCAGAACGCGGTCTACGCTTTCATTCACCAGGGCGTCACGGTCCAGCTGCACCTGATAGGATGCAAACTGACCGATTTCCCGGGAAAACGCGCGCAGGGTTTGCTGGAAGAACTTGTCAATGGTACTCACGGCAAAGGCGGAGTAGTCGTGCAGGATGCCGGAGAGCTGCTGCCGGGCCTTTTTCTGGATTTCCGTAAGGGACCCCAGCTTTTCCAGGTCCTCACGATACGGCGACCCGGCCGGATCTTTCGCCAGCTGGTTAAGCTCCTTCAGGATACGGCGCTTCATCTCGTCCGTGGCCTTGTTGGTGAACGTCACGGCCAGCACGTGCCGGTACGCATCCGGCCGGTCACTCTCCATCAGGAGCCTGATGTACTCCCTGGCCAGGTTGTATGTCTTGCCGGACCCTGCCGACGCCTTGAGTATCTTGAGCATACCTTACAAAGATAGAGTTTTTCCCGGATTCCGGCAATATGAGCCGCGCCGTGCCGGGGTGAAGGGGACCGGGCGGGCCTTGGCCGGGGCGAGGCCGGGCCGGGGCCGGGGCCGGGGCCCTGACGGCGGCCGTGGCGGCGCAGGTTCCGGGGCCGATGGCGCAAGTGCCGGGGCCGATGGTGCAGGTTCCGGGGCCGATGGCGCAGGTTCCCGGCTCAGCGGCGCAGGTTCCGGGGCCGATGGCGCAGGTTCCAGGCTCGGCGGCGCAGGTTCCGGGACCGATGGCGCAGGTTCCGGACTTTTCGGCAATGCCACCGTTCCGCCGTGGCGCTTAACCTACTTATTATCAATTAATTAGAGTAACTGACGGGTATCAAAAAGCAACCCGTCAGTTACTCTAACGCGCTGACTTTCAACGAATTAACCGCCACGACTTTTCGAGGGTTCGCCACACCGGAACGTCCGGCAACACGGTCTGCCGGAGTCATCGGCCACACGCCACACCATGACTATCGGCCACACGCCACGCCACGACTATCGGCCACACGACCCGCCACGACTATCGGCCACAGGGTCGGCCACGGGCAGGCGGAGGAACTTGAGGATCTGCTTCCGTGGGGCTACGGTGCGGGTCTCCAGAAACGGGACAAGCGCATAACGACCGGCTTCAGGCATGAGGAAAAGGTCATGGATATCGGCGAGTCCCTTCTCTGCCATCAGGGAGCGTGTCATTTGGGCGTAGACCTTGTCGTCCCAGCCCACGAACTTCTCTTCAATCTCATGCTCGCTGCCTTTGGTCAGACGCATGGCTTCGAGCATGGCCTCATAGCTACCAAAGTACGCGATAGCCGCCTCGTAGTCTATTACATTATAAGAGGTCACAATGAAGTCGGCCAGTTGCTGCCGTTCCATGGAGCCCAGGGGCTTAAAGAGCCACTGAAGGGTCTGGTAGCGAAGCGGCTGGTTCTTGCCGGCCTTGTCCCTGACCAGCGACACGGCGCGGCGCAGTGCCTTCGACGCCGATGCGAGCCTGAGCGGCTCGGAGAACGGGTGGTCATTGTGGTAATAAGCCAGAAAGGACCAGCGGTACTCTGCTGCCAGGGCGGAGAGTTTTCGCTCCGGACCGTTGTTACCCAGATAGATGAGGGCCGTCCTTACACTTTTGTCTCCCATCTTGGGAGCACTGCCAAAGGGCTTGAGAAACAAAGGTGTCGGATGATGACACATTCTGTTTTGCATGGAAGCGAAGTGGGTCGTATACTCCTGCACAAAGGCCGACAGCTCCTCACTCTCCTGCGCGCGTGTGCAGTGATGCAGATGGTCCGGCATCAGGACCAGCGACAGAACACTTACCCGGTGCCTGCGGGCCGAGGCGCAGATGAACGTGAAACAGGCAAGATAGTCCGAAACGTGGTAAAACAGAACCTCCTCCCCCGCGGTTTTCTGAAAACAGTGGTTAACCGCTCCTGGAATAAACCTTCTTTTTTGCATATCTTGGCGGCACGGCCTTATCCGTGCACTCATAAAGTTAGGACAAGTTTTGCGGACCATCACCCAATCGGCTAAAACAAAATGCAGATTTTTATGTTTTAGCCACTTTCGTTCATTCGTCCCTGAAATCTGGGACGAAAATAAGCGGCTAAAGCCACACATGCGACATTTTGGCCATGGCGACTAATGCGCTGATTAATAGCCGATTAGAGTAACTGACGGGTCACTTTTCGATACCCGTCAGTTACTCTAACAAGCTCTCTATCAGCGAGTTAAGCGCCACGGCCGATGAGAAGGGCGAGGGAGAGACAGCGGGCAGGCCGATGGACGGGCCGATGCCGCCCCAACCGCCTCGACCCCGCACTTGTTAAAATTTCCCAAAAATTTATTGCAAATCGATAAATAATTATTATATTTGCAACAGTAACCAATTCAAGAAGCACTATGATCGCATCCTGGTGGGCTGAATTAAGCCTTGTAATGAAGATCCTGTGGAGCGTCACCCTTGCGGCCTCGCTCGTGTTTATCATCCAAAGCATTCTCACCTTTGTGGGCGCAGATGTAGACTCGGACTTTGACGTAGACGTGGATACATCCATGGACGGAAGCGACCTGTCCAACATTGACGGCGGGTCCAACCTGTACACGCTGCGTAACTTCGTCAACTTTATCCTGGGATTTGGCTGGAGCGCCATTCTGCTGCAGGACAGCATATCAAGCGTGGCCCTGCTCATTCTGGTATCGGCCCTTATCGGCGCAGCCCTCGTGGCGGCGGTGATGTACCTGTTCAAGTGGCTCGCCGGCATGCAGCAGAGCGGCAACATCAACCTCCAGAAGGCGGCCGCGGGCTGCGAAGGCAAAGTGTATCTCACCATTCCCGGCGCCCGCAGCGGAACCGGCAAGGTCCAGATCACCATTAGCGGAGCCGTGCGGGAATACGACGCCATGACCGAGAGCGAAGAACCGCTGAAGACCGGCGTTCCCATCCGCGTAGTGGACTGCCTGGACGCCAACACCTTATTAGTAGAAGAAATTAACACTTATACCGTATAATTATGCCTCAACTGTACCTTATCCTCATTCTGGTGGCCGTGGTATTCGTTACCCTGTCGGCCATCCTCAAGCGCTATCGTCGCTGCCCCTCGGACAAGATCCTTGTCATCTACGGTAAAACCGGCCGCAATGCCGGCGGTTCCATCTCATCGGCCCGCTGCGTGCACGGCGGCGCCGCCTTCATCTGGCCTGTGTTCCAGGACTATGCCTTCCTGGACCTCAAGCCCATCTCCATTGAGTGCAACCTCACCAACGCCCTGTCCAAGCAGAACATCCGCGTAGACGTTCCCTGCCGCTTCACCGTGGGTATCTCCACCGAGCCCGAAAGCATGACCAACGCCGCAGAGCGTCTCCTGGGCCTGTCCGTGGACAGCATCCAGAACATCGCTACCGATATCCTCTTCGGCCAGTTGCGTCTTGTGATTGCCACCATGGACATCGAGGAGATCAACTCGGACCGCGACAAGTTCCTCGCCAACGTGTCCACCAACGTGGAGGCAGAGCTCCGCAAGATTGGCCTTCGCCTGATCAACGTGAACGTCACCGATATCCGTGACGAGTCCGGTTACATCGAGGCCCTGGGTAAGGAAGCCGCCGCCAAGGCCATCAACGACGCAAAGAAGAGCGTGGCAGAGCAGAACCGTTACGGTGAAACCGGCAAGGCCATGGCCGACAAGGACACCCGTATCAACGTAGCCGCCGCCGACGCCGACGCCGTGAAGGGTGAGAACAGCGCCAAGATCGAGATCGCCAACTCCGACGCCCTCCGCCGTCAGAAGACCGCCGAAGCCGAACGCACCGCCGTAGCCGCCGAAAAGGTCCAGGCCGCAAAGGCTCTCGAAGAGGCCTACCAGAGCGAGCGCGACGCCGAACTGGCCCGTGCCGAACGCGAAGAAGCCACCCAGAAGGCCAACATCGTGGTGGCCGCCGAGATTGACAAGCAGAAGAAGATCATCGAGGCCGAGGCCGAAGCCGAGCAGATCCGCCGCAAGGCCAAAGGTGAGGCCGATGCCATCTTCGCCAAGATGGACGCCCAGGCAAAGGGTATGCTGGAAATCCTCACCAAGCAGGCCGATGGTTTCAAGAACCTCGTAAACGCTGCCGAGGGAGACGCCCAGAAGGCCGTTCTCATGATGATCGCCGACAAACTGCCGGAGCTGGTGAAGACCCAGGTCGAGGCCGTCAAGGGCATCAACATCGACAAGGTCACCGTGTGGGATGGCGGCAATTCTGCCAACGGCAAAACCGCTACCTCCAACTTCATCTCCGGGATGATGAAGAGCGTTCCCCCGCTGGACGACCTCTTCAAGATGGCCGGCATGGAGCTGCCCACCTACCTCAAGGGCGCTACCAAGGCCGATGAGCCCCAGCCCGAAGAACAAAAGTAAGTGCCTATGCCGATCATCACCAATATAGATGTCATGCTGGCCCGCCGGAAAATGTCTTCCGGCGAGCTGGCGGAGAAAGTCGGCATAACTCCCGCCAATCTTTCTATCCTCAAGTGCGGCAAGGCCAAGGCCATCCGCCTGAGCACCATGGAGGCTATCTGCGAGGCCCTGGATTGCCAGCCCGGCGATATTCTGGAGTACAGGCCTCAGGAGTAAGGGGCTTTGGCGCCGGCCGTGGCTAGCGAGGCTGTAGCCGTGGCGCTTAAGTATCACATTTTCAACGCATTAGAGTAACTGACGGGTGTAGTTTTCATACCCGTCAGTTACTCTATCCTAATAATAATCAGCGACTTAGCCGCCACGGCCAAAAGGAAGGGCCGGGCCGATGACGGAGAGGGCAAGGCCGAGGGAAGGCCGGAGAGGAGGGCCGATGACGGAGAGGAGGGCCGATGGCGGAGAGGGAGGGCCGATGGCGAGGCGGGCCGAGGCCAAGGGTTGACGGAGTCCGGGAAAAAGACTATATTTGTGTTTTAGCACTGAAACGAGTATGAATACACACGTTGTTATCATGGCCGGCGGCATCGGGAGCAGACTGTGGCCGCTTTCCACTCCGGAAGTCCCCAAGCAGTTCATTGACGTGCTGGGGGTCGGGAAAAGCCTTATCCAGCTCACCGTAGAACGTTTTGCTCCGGTGTGTGAACCGGGCAATTTCTGGGTGGTGACCGGCGAGAAGTACGTGGCGCTGGTGAAAGAGCAGCTGCCGCAGATTCCCGCAGAGCAGATCCTCGCCGAGCCCGAAGGCCGTAACACGGCGCCCTGCATTGCCTATGCCTCCTGGAAAATCCAGAAAAAAGACCCCGAGGCCAACATCGTGGTTACACCCGCCGATGCCCTGGTGCTCAAGACGCAGGAGTTTGCGGAGACCATTGCCAAGGCGCTGGCGTTCACGGCGGAGCGGGATGCCATTGTCACGGTAGGCATCGCCCCTACCCGCCCCGAGACCGGCTACGGCTACATCCACGCCACAGAGGCCCTGCACGGGCAGCTCGTGAAAGTGAGCGAGTTCCGGGAGAAGCCAGACCTCGATACGGCCATCGGCTATCTTGAGGACGGCCACTACTTCTGGAATGCCGGCATCTTCGTGTGGAACGTGGGCACGATCATCGGCGAGCTTCGCGCCTATGCGCCGCAGATTGCCGGGGTGATGGACGAGCTGGCATCGGCCTTTTTCACCGGGAAGGAGAGCGCGGAGCTGCATCGGCTCTTCCCTACCTGCGAGAAAATCTCCATCGACTACGCCGTCATGGAGAAGAGTCCCCGCATCTACGTGATTGCCGAGGACCTGGCCTGGAGCGACCTTGGCAGCTGGGGCTCCGTGCAAACGCACATTGAGGCCGATGAAGACAACAACGTCACCGTTGGCAAAGACGTCCGCCTCTTCGGCTGCCGGGACTGCTTTGTGCATACCGCCGAGGAAAAGACCGTGGTGGTCGAAGGCCTGGACGGCTATATTGTGGCCGAGTCCAAGGACCGCCTTCTTATCTGCCGCTTGTCCCAGGAACAGCATATCAAAGAATATTCTGCCTAAAATACATGAAAAAAACAGTTCTGATTCTTACGGGTCTTCTGCTCGCATGGGCGGCAGGAGCCCAGACTTCCCGTGAGGAACTCCTTTCGCACATGGAGCTCACGGCCGGCAACTACGCCAACTACCCGGCGCCCACCGGCCACCTCACCCCCGCGCCGGAAGGCTACGAGGCCTTCTACATCAGCCACTACGGCCGCCACGGGTCCCGTTACATGACCAGCGACAAGGCCTACCGCCGGCTTCGGCACCAGCTGGACTCGGCCCGCGCCCTAGGCATCCTCACGCCGTATGGGAAGGACGTGAGAAGGCGCATCAAGGCGGCATCGGCCGATGCCCGCGACCGCGCCGGGGAACTCACCGCCCTGGGCGCCCGGCAGCACCAGGCCATCGCTCGGCGCATGTACGACAACTACCCCGCGCTCCTGAGCCAGCCGCTCCAGGTATCGGCCAACTCGTCCGATTCCCGTCGCGTGATGCTGAGCATGGCGTACTTTGTAAACGAGCTCAAGTCGCTGAATCCGTCGCTGAGCGTTTCCATGGACGCCAGCCAGCACGACCTTTATTACATTAAATCCAACAAGGCCATCGTGGTGCCCCCCTGCCCCACGGACGGTATGCTATACGACAAACTGGAGCAGTTCAAGCACAAGCTCCTGAGCGGAGAACCGCAGATGCAGGCCCTGTTCACGGACCCCGACAAGGCCCGGACGTTCATCGACCCGTGCGAGATGGCCGAGGATCTGTTCAAGACGGCCATCGACATGTACTGCCTGCCGGAGCTGGGCATCCGCTTTGACGACCTATTCGGAGAAGACGGCATGATAGACGGGTTCCGCGTGCACAACGCCAGCTGGTGCCTGTGGGAAGGCCTCATGCCGGGTTCCGAGAAGAGCTATTACCGTATCTATCCCCTGCTGCAGAACTTCCTGGACGAGGCCGATGCCATGATCGCCGCCGGCGGAAAGGGAATCCGCCTGCGCTTTGGCCACGACAGCATTGTGCTGCCCTTCACCTTTGTCCTGGGCTTCCCGGAAGCCACCGGTGCTACCGACGACATGGAGAACCTGCACAAGACCTTCTCCATCTTCCGCCTCATTCCCATGGCGGCCAACGTACAGCTGATCTTCTTCCGAAAAGACGGCAGCGACGACATCCTGGTCAAGTTCCTGATGAATGAGAACGAGACCTCTGTTCCCGTCAAGACAGACTGTTATCCGTATTATCACTGGTCCGACGTTTCCACCTACTACAGGAACCTGATCGAAGACGCCCACCTCCAGTACCAAACCCCCGAAGAAGATGAAGACTAAGATTATTGTATCGTTTTTGCTGCTCCTGTCTCTGGGAGCGGCCGCACAGACTTCCCGGAAGGAGATGGCACGCGAGCCGGGGCGCACCGGATCGGCCTACTTCGCTTACCCTGGCCCGTCGCAGAAGGCCCTGACGCCGGCGCCGGAGGGGTACGAGCCTGTATATATAAGCCATTACGGCCGGCACGGCTCCCGTTACATGACCGACAACAAGTACTACGTGCAGGCCATCGGCATGCTGGATTCCGCCGCCCGCACGGGCATCCTCACGCCGCTGGGCGCGCAGGTGCTGGAGAAACTGAACACGGCTTATGCCGATGCCCTGAGCCGCGACGGTGACCTCACCAAGCTGGGCGGACGGCAGCACCGGGACATCGCGCACCGCATGTACGAGCGCTTCCCGTCGCTCCTTTCCCAGCCGCTGAAGGTGGACGCGCGCTCCTCCGTCGTAGGCCGATGCATGATTAGCATGTTCTATTTCACGCAGGAGCTCCAGGGGCTGAATCCGGCGATGGAGATCCGGATGGACGCCAGTAAGCGCGACATGCCCTTTGTGGTGGGAGACGAGGACGTGGAAAAGCCCGAAGGAGCACAGGCCGATGCACTCAAGGCCCGGGTTACCGCCATGCAGGACAAGGCCTACAACCCCGCCCGTCTCAAGAAAGTCCTTTTCACGGACGTAAAGAAGGCCGATGCCTTCGTGGACGGCGTAAAGTTGATGAAAGCCCTCTACAACATTGCGGAGGATATGCAGAACGTGCCGGAGTTGGGAATTGACCTGCTGGGCATTTTTACCCGGGAGGAACTGTTTGCTATCTGGAACGGGAACAATGCCGGATGGCTGCGCCACTGCGGACTCCTGCCTGGGTCTACGCCAAGGTTCCTGGAGCAGAAGCCGGTGCTGGACAGTCTGGTGGCCGCGGCCGACAGAGCTGTGCGTTCTGGCGTCCCGTCTGTATCTTTAAGGTTCAGCCATGACAGCGCCGTACTCCCGCTGGCCTACCTCATGGGCCTGAAGGAAACGCAGGGCTGCACTGCGGACGTGGAGAACCTCTACAAGAGAGTTTCCATTGACAAGATCATTCCCATGGCCGCCAATATCCAGCTCGTTTTCTACCACAAGGAGGGTTCCGAGGACATCCTGGTAAAATTTCTTCTGAACGAGAATGAGACCGCCATTCCCGTAAAGACAGATGTATCACCGTATTACCACTGGAGCGACGTCAAGGCCTATTGGGAGGCAAAATAATTTTGAAAAAATTTTCGAAAAAACATTTGCAGTTTCAAAAAAAGTAACTACCTTTGCAATCCCGATTTGGGACGGAGGACTCGTTAGCTCAGTTGGTAGAGCACAACACTTTTAATGTTGGGGTCTCGGGTTCGAGCCCCGAACGGGTCACAAAAGATACCAGCACTCTTAGCTCAGCTGGTAGAGCAGCTGACTCTTAATCAGCGGGTCTAGGGTTCGAGTCCCTAAGAGTGCACAAAGGAAATTTCCAATTCGCTAACTATCAGCGCGTTGGAAATTTCTCTTTTTATTATTGGCGTGATATTGGCGTGATAGCCAAAAGTAAACAGGAAAACCACCCCAAAGCGGGCTGCTTTATCGGGGTGGCTTTTGCGTTAATTTTACCTTTTCGGTATTGCAAAGATAGTGATAATAATTGATTATGCAAGGCCGGCTGGGGCTGGTGGCCTCAACGGCGGTGGCTCATTTGGCCGTAGAGGAAAGATGATCGTTGAGGTGGCCATGGATTCCAGCCAGGGGCGGCAGCCCCTCTGCCGGCGCGATTGCAGCCATTGCTGGCGGCTGGCCGTTCCCCTGGGCCATGGGGCCAGATCATGCCGGCGCCCTGGGATCCTGGGGCCTCAATGGCTGCAGCTCATTTGACCGTAGAGAGAGGATAACCGTTGAGGT
>Ga0256407_10000200_pt1 | contig 151099 bp, 109 predicted proteins | sample RumenRJG_04DNA_FD_193489 | JGI IMG/M metagenome (GOLD analysis project Ga0256407, IMG submission 193489) | Bovine rumen microbial communities from Lethbridge, Alberta, Canada - RJG_04 | ecosystem: Host-associated > Mammals > Digestive system > Stomach > Rumen | place: Canada: Alberta... | reverse complement strand
AAAAGAGAAAAAGTGTCGTAGATAGGGAAGCGATAAAAATAATCGCATACAGAGCTTATTTGTCTACAATGATTCAGAGCATTGTCTACGTGTAACAAAAAAATGTCTACTTTTCTTGACTGGTGCATTCGAATCGCTTTTGTACGTACTGTGACATAACTGTGACAAAGAGTCTGGTACTATAAAACAGTAAGAAGACAAGCGTTAAGTAATTTGTGCGCTGATCAAGGAGGAAAGAATTATGGGAATACAGGCTATTACCGATGAAAATGATCTTGAAAAGGTCAGGGGCGGACTTGCTCAGACATCTTCAGACACCCAAAATGCCGACAGTACCCTCGACGAGCAGCTTAGGAGGATAACGTGTCCGCATTGCAGTGACATAATTAAGGTGGATGCGACGAAGTCAGTCGTAACATGCCCGACATGCCATAAACCGATAGAGATCAAAGGCTGATACAGGATATTAAATGGAGGAAACGATAATGATCAATGACAAGAAAATCAGTGACGACATGCTTGATAATGTAATCGGCGGAGTGGGTGTCGACAAAAAAACGGCTGCCGTCGGAACCGCAGAAAACCCACAGGATCCTTTAATCACAACCAAGTTGTCAGATTGCCCCGTGTGCAAGAAAGATACTACATTCAACTTGTATATGGGTGGAAGGGCAATATGCCAGGAATGCGGTAACGAGAAGTTCATGTAGTATTGCAAATGCGCGAATTTTCTGATAAAATAACACGGTGTAACTTATTGAGATCATATTGAAAGAGGTGCATATACCGTGAATAAAATCACTAAGTTTATCAGAAACGGCGTTATTGCGATTGCAGCCGCAGCACTTTTTGTGGCTATGCTTCCCAAGGCTGTACCGGCTATGACGCTTGATAACAACACCATCGTATACTTAACGTCGGCGAGAGATCATTACCATCTTCGTCCCGACTGCGGCAATAATGGAAGGACTACGGCACACGTGCTTGCAAACATTATCGGACAGTATACGATGTGTCCTACATGCGCTAAGGAGTTAGGACTTGACGTTGCGTATGCGCAGGGACTTACCGCAGGCGATCTGCCGCTTGAGACATCCGATCATCAAGGTTCGAGCTCAAGCAGTGAGAACACGGAAAGTGCCGATAACAGCTCGTCGGAGAACAGCAATTCGGGCAACTCCGGTAATTCCGGAAGTTCCGAGAGCAGCTCTGAGAACAGTTCCGAGAGCAGCTCCGAGTCTTCGTCAGAAGAGTCCAAGTCATCGGGAAGCTCCAAATCATCCGATAAGAGTGAATCATCTTCAAGCAGCGAATCCGACTCAAAACAGTCAGATGAAGAATCGTCCGATTCCGAAGAATCTTCTTCCAAGTCATCGGACAGCGACTCCAAGACGACGAGCGGCAATACAACTAAGTCTAATTCGAAGAACGATTCGAAGAGCAGCGACAGCAACAGCAAATCGAATGATTCTTCAAAGAGCAATACTACAAAGAGCAATACTACAAACAGTAACTCCAAGAACAGTTCAAAGAACACGACCAAATCATCTTCAGGCGGTTCATCAAACAGCGGATCATCCGCGGGAGAGCTTATGACAGAGAAGCAGAGAAGAGCACGCTTCTCCTCCAAGACGAACCCCAAGAGGGGCACGGTTGTGGCAACAACTCCGAGAGCACTCAGCGCAGGATTTACTTATGCTGATTTTGGCAAATACAATTCATACAACTCCGAGAACCACCTTGGCGGAACGCCGCTTTATCTTCTCGGAACGATAATGGACATTCAGCCTGTGAAGCAGACGGGTTCGCAGTATGGCCTTGCGGTCATGGTCAACGACTGTGACGGATATCAGTGGTACATGAGATGTAACTGCGACCAGAGTAAACTGCCGCTTCTTAAGGCAGAACTTATGGGTAAGGCGGGTTATATCTACGGTACATATGCCGGTTACTCGGGTGTTACAAACAGACCCATGCTTGACATGACTATGGTACTTGAGAACGGCGGTAATGCCGTAAACATGGCACTTTACAGATAATCACGAAACAGAAAATGTTGATGGTTGCCGCGGCATACGTCCGTGGCAACTGTCATCTTTTTTTATTTTGGAATGTGCCTAATAAGAGAAAATCATACGAAAGGGATATCGTATGGAGCAGGATAAGATGATCGTTCAGCTTGCGGGTCGGATTGATTCGGACAACGCAGCCGATACGGAAAAGAACATATTGAGGATGCTTGAAGGTTATTCGCATGATGCGATCGTGTTTGATGCGAAGGATCTTCTGTACATCTCAAGCGCGGGTCTTCGCGTGATACTCCGTCTGAAAAAATCATACCCTGACATTACCGTGATCAATGTCAGCTCCGGCGTTTATGAAATATTCGAAATGACCGGATTCAACCAGTTTCTTAAGATCGAGAGGGCGTATCGCGAGATCTCGACTGAAGGATGCGAGGTGATCGGACAGGGCGCGAACGGGACCATTTACAGGATCGACAAGGACAATGTTGTCAAAGTATATGATGAAAGCGAATCGCCCGACAATATCAAGCAGGAGAGCGACGTGGCCAAGTTCGCCCTGCTTCTCGGTATTCCGACTGCGATCTCTTATGAAGTCGTGAAGGTTGGAAACTGCTACGGTTCGGTGTTTGAGATGATCAACGCGGCGTCTTTTACAAACATCATAATCAACGAGCCCGACAGGATCGATTGGTGTGTGAAAGAGTCTGTTGATCTGCTTAAGAAGATACATGAGATAACGGCTCCTGCCGGAAAGCTTCCCGACATGAAGGAGAAGGCTATTATGTGGGCCGATGAAGCCCGGCCCCTTATTCCCGAAGAAGCCGTAAAGAAATTTGTTGAGCTTATCAAAGCAATACCGGATGATGACCATGTCATACACGGCGATTATCATACGAAAAACATGATGTACGCCAACGACGAGCTGCTTCTCATAGACATGGAGACGCTCTCGTGCGGACACCCGATATTTGAGTTCTCGGCGATGTATAACGCATATGTCGGGTTTTCTGAGTTCGATCACGATAACATGATGTATTTTCAGGGATATGATTATGATACGGCGTGCGCCTTGTGGAAAAAATCGCTTGCCTCATATTTTGAAACGGATGATGAAGCCTTTCTGCGGGACGTTGAGCGAAAAGCGAGTGTGATCGGGTATCTGCGGATGATTCGGTTCGTCTCGAGGAACATCAAAGAAGGAGATGAAAGGAAGAGCAGTATGATTGACCGGTGGAAGAACAGGTTCCTTGAAGAGCTCGGTCAGATCGACTCGCTTATGTATTGACTGTTATGACAATGACGACAAACGGATCCTTTAAGATCGATCTGCATATGCATTCGACCGTATCGGACGGTACCGATACGCCCGCGCAGATATATGAGAAAGTCGCTGCTAAGGGCATTGCGATTTTTTCTTTATCCGATCATGATGCCGTTAAGGGAAGTGTCGAGTTGACCCGGATGGTCACAGGCGGGGGTATACGGTTCATCACGGGTGCGGAGTTTTCGTGCCGGGACAGCGAAGGCAAGTATCATATACTCGCTTATCATTATGATCCCGAGTCCGAAGCTATAAACAGAATAGTCGAAAGAGGCCATGCCATCCGTATGAGCAAGGTCGTAAAGCGTATTGAGCTTTTAAAGCAGGAGTTCGGGTATGTTTTTTCGCCCGAAGATATTGAGGCATTGATGTCGCTTGACAATCCGGGCAAGCCGCACATCGCTAATATGATGGTCAAATACGGATACGCCGAGAACAAGGAACAGGCGATCCGCGATTACATAGATAAGCTTAAGTACAAGAAGGAATATCTCGCGCCCGAGGAGGCGATCCGCGGCATTCTTGACGCCGGCGGAATACCGGTGCTTGCGCACGGTCCGTACGGAAGCGGCGACGAGCTGATAATAGGCGACGAGCTCAAAGAACGCATAAAGAGGCTTGTCGGATTCGGACTGCAGGGCCTTGAAGGCTTCTATTCGGGCTACACACATAAGCTTCGGGACCAGGTTCTTGCCATCGCGCGCGATCATGATCTGTACGTTACGGCGGGAAGCGATTACCACGGCAGGAACAAGCTTGTCGAGCTTGGAGATACTGGCCTTGAGAGTCCTGATGAAATGCCGGAGGGAATGTCCCGTTTTCTCGCCGAATGTTTGCAATAACGGCGATTTCATGCTATTCTTAACATACCTATTCAGTTAATGCAGTTGTACATGATCGAAGTGGGTGTGCATATGGATGCTGAGGAAGAAAGAGTCTTGTATCTGTCCCGTGTAGGTCGGGAGAAAATCATTAAATACGGCACTTACAACGTCGAGAAGGCACGTCCTGTCACGCAGGATCACCCTTATTACGCCATGCGCGAGGATCCGGGTCCGGTTCCTTTTAAGCCCACGCTTTCGGTGCCGCCCGCCCAGGCTGCACAGCCCGCGCCCGAAGCAGCACCTGCTCCGGAAGATCCGGCTGCACTCGCAAGCCAGATAATGTCCAGCAACTTCAAGGTCGGTCTGTCCCAGGACGAGGTCGATGCACTTCTAAACGGAATTTTCTAAATGAAACGTGGGGATGCTTCCTGCGTTTCTTTTTTATGTTTATTATGGAGATATTCATATGGAGTTACGACACCTGCGTTATTTTCTCGCCGTGTGCGACGAGATGAACATCACGAGAGCGGCCGAGAAGCTTATGATCGCACAGCCGCCACTGTCACGACAGATCAAGGATCTTGAGACTGAGCTCGGAGCGAAGCTGTTTGTTCGGGATCATCACAGTCTGCGCCTTACGGAGGAGGGCGTGAGATTTCGCGATTACGCCCACAGGATAGTGAGGATGGCCGACCGTTCGGTCGAAGACATCAGGGAGATGCATACCGGACTTCGCGGAACCGTGTATATAGCCGAGGTGGAAGGTAAGGCACCGTCGCTTACGGCACGTTACATTTCATCATTTGCGGAGAAATACCCGCTTGTTCAGTTTAATATCTGGAACGGCAATTCCGACGAAGTGACCGCTCGGGTCAAGAACGGACTTGCCGATCTTGCGATCATCATGGAACCGTACGATCCGCAAGGACTTCACAGTGTTGACCTTTATTCGGAACCGTGGGTTGCTATGTTCTCATCGAGGCATCCGCTTGCAAAACATAAAGGCAAGACAATACCGCTTGGTGATATCGCAGAGCATGATCTGATCATCCCGTCCCGAGGATCAAGACTTCAGGAGATAAGTGACTGGTTCGCTCCGCTCGGCATCACGCCAAGCATCAAGGCCAGAATATCAAATGCTACAATAGCGTATTCGCTTTGCGAACAGAACGTCGGAGTTGCGATTTATCCGGCGGCCGCCGCAGACATAATTAACGATGACAAGGTGCTCATAAGGGAAATAGTCAAGCCGGTGCATAAGGCTAAATACGTACTCATTTACCCGGACAGTCACCCACTCTCGCCGGTCGCGGAAAAATATATCGAACACGTAAGAAGGCTTGTCAAATGATTGACAAGCCTTCATCGTGCGGATAACAGGACTTGAACCTGCACGGTCTCCCACCAGAACCTAAATCTGGCGCGTCTGCCAATTCCGCCATATCCGCATATGTAATTAGGGGGAACCGCATAGCGGTGGGACCCTGATTACACGACGAGCCCCATTCTCCGAAGGAGAATTCTTATGGGCGAGTCTCCTTAGCAAGGACCCGCGAAGCAGGGGGTACCTACACTTCTTATGGGCGAGTCTCCTTGACCGACCCTCGAAGCAAAAATATACCACAATTCCTTCTTTATTTCAAATTCCGTTTATGTTACAATTCATTTTTGGACGAATACTGATGCTCCGGCATCGGTTTATGTAATGTTTTCAGCAAAGGAGTAATATTATGAATCTATCACCTCTTCAAAAAGCAAGATACGATTATGTACCCAAGCTTCCCGGCATGCTCAGAGCCGGCATTTCCGAGATAAGTGTCAAGGTCGGTGAAGCAACATCAAGTGTTGCCGATCAGGACAAGATCAAGGCACTGTTCCCTAATACATACGGTAAGAACGAGATCACGTTCGAAAAGGGCAGCAACACATCCGCAGCCAAGAAGCAGGTTGTCGGCGTTATCCTTTCGGGCGGACAGGCACCCGGCGGACACAACGTTATATGCGGTCTGTACGACGCATTAAAGGCTACCGACAAGAGCAATGTTCTTCTCGGCTTTAAGGGCGGCCCGAGCGGACTTATTGATAATGATTATGTTGAGTTCGATGACAAGTTCATCGATGCATACAGGAACACAGGCGGATTCGATATCATCGGATCAGGCAGAACAAAGCTCGAGACAGAAGAGCAGTTCGCAGTAGTATCGGAAGTTGCGAAAAAGCACGGTCTTACAGCTATCGTTATCATCGGTGGTGACGATTCCAACACAAACGCAGCAGTTCTTGCCGAGTACATGGCAGCTCACAACACAGGCGTTCAGGTGATCGGCTGCCCGAAGACGATCGACGGCGACCTTAAGAACGAAGACATCGAGGCATCATTCGGTTTCGATACAGCTACCAAGACATACTCAGAACTCATCGGTAACATCGAAAGAGATGCCAATTCAGCCAAGAAGTACTGGCACTTCATCAAGGTTATGGGAAGAAGCGCAAGCCACGTAGCACTTGAGTGTGCGCTTGAGACACAGCCCAACATCTGCCTCATCGGTGAGGAAGTTGCAGCCAAGAAGATGTCACTTTCACAGATCGCTTCACAGATTGCTGATTCTGTAGAGAAGAGAGGCAATGCAGGCAACAACTTCGGTGTTGCGATCATTCCCGAAGGTATCGTAGAGTTCGTACCTGAGTTCTCAAAGCTCATCGCAGAGATCAACGAGCTTCTTGCAGGCGAGAATACAGCAAAGTTCAACGCACTTCCCGACTGGGATGCTAAGTACAAGTTCATCGAGAATGGCCTTACGAAGGAGTCCATGTCCGTATTTGCGATCCTTCCTCAGCTCATCCAGCAGCAGCTCTTCCTCGAGAGAGATCCTCACGGAAACGTACAGGTATCACTTATCGAGTCTGAAAAGCTCCTGTCCGCACTCGTTAAGGACGAGCTCGAAAAGAGAATGGCAGCAGGAACATACAAGGGCAAGTTCGGCGCTCTCCATCACTTCTTCGGTTACGAAGGAAGATGCGCATTCCCTTCAAACTTTGATGCAGACTACTGCTATTCGCTCGGATACAACGCATTCATGCTTATCCAGTACGGTTACACGGGATATCTTTCAAAGGTTTCCAACCTCAGCAAGCCGGCTGAAGAGTGGGTTGCAGGCGGAATGCCCATTACGAAGATGATGAATATCGAGAGAAGAAACGGTGAAGATAAGCCTGTTATCAGAAAGGCACTCGTAGAGCTTGACGGCGAGCCGTTCAAGTACTTCGCAGCCAACCGTGACAAGTGGGCAGTTGAGACCTCATTCACATATCCCGGTGCGATCCAGTACTACGGTCCTTCAGAGGTATGTGATCTGACAACGAGGACACTTGCTCTTGAGCATGCTTGATCACCCATAGGTTTTCATATTGAACATAATCCTCCGGGGAGAAAATCATCTCTTCGGGGGATTCTCTTTTCACCCGAAGAAAGCTCTTGCGTCCATACCGATCGTATGTCTCAACGATGTCAGAGGGGACGGTTCTTTTTGACACTTTTTGAGGGTTGTCAAAAAGAACCGTCCCTTTTGACAACATTTGCTCCCACATGACCTTTGCGATATGCTCCGCCGGTGCGGGAAACGTGAGCGTATCCTTTATCTGCGAAAGTGTATAGCCCTTGTCGGTAAGATACCTTATCGCGTCAGAGCACGCAGCGTCCATCGTGAAGTTGTGAAGTGCTTTCGCAAACGTGTTGTTTTCACTCATTTTCTTGAGATCATTCGTTAGATAACAGTGTTATGCAATAAAAATATCTTGCGATTTTCACTTAACGTAATTACTATATGTAGTATAATTGTATTTGTCAATTCGACACATACAGGGAGGATTAATATGGGAATTGAACGCATCAGAGAACAGGTATTTTGCAGAGAGGTTGAGAACGAGCTTATTGGGGCGGCAACCAAGCTCTACGGTAAGGATCTTGCACAGCTTGACGACGCGCAGACCTACAACTGCGTTCTGCAGATGACGAAGGATTTCACCCGTGCGGCCAAGCATATAAGAGGCGACAAGAAAGTATACTACATCTCCGCCGAGTTTCTTATAGGTAAGCTTCTTTCAAACAACCTCATCAATCTCGGGATCTACGACAAGGTTAAAGAGATCCTTGCCAAGTACGGCAAGAACATCGCCGACATAGAAGAGGCTGAATGTGAACCGTCTCTCGGTAACGGTGGTCTCGGAAGACTTGCTGCATGTTTCCTTGATTCGATCGCATCGCTTGGTCTTCCCGGCGACGGCATAGGTCTTAACTACCACTTCGGCCTGTTCCGCCAGGTATTTGCCGACAGGCTTCAGACGGCAGTACCGGATAAGTGGATGACCGACAAATCATGGCTCCACAAAACAGACACAAGCTTTGAGGTAAGCTTTGGCGATACGAAAGTAAGATCGGTTCTCTACGATATAGATGTCATCGGCTACGAGAACGGCGTCAACAAGCTTCATCTGTTTGATGTCGAAACGGTTGACGAATCGATCATAAAGAAGGGCATCACGTTTGATAAAGAAGCGGTTGAGAAGAACTTAACGCTCTTCCTCTATCCCGATGATTCGGATGAAGCGGGAAATCTTCTTCGCATATATCAGCAGTATTTCATGGTATCAAACGGCGCCCAGCTTATACTTAAAGAACTTCATGAGCAGCAGATCGATCTTCATGAAATGTACAAGCACGCTGTGATCCAGATCAACGACACACACCCGACGATGGTCATTCCCGAGCTTATCAGGATACTTACCGAAGAGAAGGCAATGTCCATGGACGAGGCGATATATGTCGTGTCGAAATCGTGCGCATACACGAATCACACGATACTTGCGGAAGCGCTTGAGAAGTGGCCGCTTGAGTATCTTGAGAAGGTTGTGCCTCAGCTCATTCCGATAATCAAAGAGCTCGACAAGAGAGTCCGCGCAAAGTACAAGGACAAGAAGGTCTGGATCATCGACAAGGACAAGCGCGTTCACATGGCGCACATCGACATCCACTACGGATTCTCGGTAAACGGCGTTGCCGCGCTTCACACGGAGATACTCAAGAAGACCGAGCTTAACTGCTTTTATAAGATATATCCCGAGAAGTTCAACAACAAGACGAACGGCATTACGTTCAGAAGATGGATCATGTCATGCGATCCGGAACTTTCCGGCCTTATCACGGAGCTTATCGGCGACGCATGGAAGAAGGACGCCGACAAGCTTAAGAAGCTTATGGATTTTATCAATGATGAGGCGGCTGTCGCCAAAATCATGGCAGTCAAGAACACGAAGAAGGAACAGCTGTGTGTCTACATCAAAGATCACGAGGGTGTTGAGCTTGACAGGGATTCGATATTCGATATCCAGATCAAGAGGATGCATGAGTACAAGCGCCAGCAGATGAACGCTCTTTATATAATTCATAAATATCTCGAGATCAAGGCAGGTAAGAAGCCGACTCGTCCAATGACATTTATATTCGGGGCGAAGGCTGCGCCGGCGTATGTTATCGCGCAGGATGTCATTCACCTGTTGCTGTGCCTGCAGCAGATCATAAACAATGATCCTGATGTTTCGCCTTACATGAAGGTCGTTATGGTCGAGAACTATAATGTCACATATGCCGAGAAGCTTATCCCGGCGTGCGATATTTCCGAACAGATATCACTTGCGTCTAAGGAAGCATCCGGTACCGGTAACATGAAGTTCATGCTTAACGGTGCGGTTACGCTTGGCACGATGGACGGTGCGAATGTAGAGATCCACGATCTGGTTGGCGACGACAACATATACGTGTTCGGTAAGGATTCCGACACTGTAATAGATCTGTATGCGAAGAGTGCGTACGTGTCGAAAGATTACTATAAGAAGAGCAAGACAATAAAGGAAGCGGTTGATTTTATCACCGATAAGAAGGTGCTCGCAGTCGGTCATAAGGAGAACCTCAAGCGCCTGCAGGACGAGCTGCTTAACAAGGACTGGTTCATGACGCTTCTCGACCTCGAGGACTACATCGCCGTCAAGGATCGCGCGTTCGCTGATTACGAGGACAGAAAATCATGGGGCCGCAAGATGCTTATGAACATCGCACAGGCAGGCTTCTTCTCGTCTGACCGCACCATCGCCGAATACAATCGCGACATCTGGAAACTTTGACCTCATAAACAGTTCAGTAATTTGGAAGGAGACAATAGCAATGGAAGAAAGACGTAACATATCACGTGTGGATTACAAAGCAAAGAGTGTTATTGTTGTTTGTGACACGGGTGAAAAGTATTTTGTGGAGACCAAGAATGTCAGCCCTCTTGGCATGGGGATCATCATGCCGGGCGATTCTCCGAACATTGTCGGCAAGGACATCATCATAGTGGCAAGCACACTGATCATGTACGCAGACGTTAACCGTCAGGAGAAGAACGAGGACGGAACATACACGGTCGGGATCAATGCCAAGGAATTCACGCCGGATGTGCTGCAGTACCTCTTCACGCACATCGCTGAGGATGATGCAACGAGTCAGAAGTCATAGATCGCCGGTCATTCGATCAGATCTTCCATCCTGCAGCCAAGCGCGCGGGACAGTTGCAGTACCGTTGCGGACGATGCACGGTTGATGTCCTTGCGCCCCTGCTCATACTGCTCGATCATACGTACAGATACTCCGAGATCGCCCAGCTTCATGGCATCTGACAACTGAGAAACTGAAATGGTACCGTTCAGAAAATCCTGTGCGAACGAAAAATAACTGTCGTCGGCTCTGTATCCCTTAATAATGTCGTAAGAATGATAATCGATGGCAAATTCCTGTGATAAATGATCATACAAACCTCCATCTGTAGCTGTACCAATATTATACAGCCACAGATGCACAATAGCAATAATTACAATGTAGAAGCATGAAATAGGATTACATAAAACATCACAAATAGCGTAAAATACGCGGTTGCGTCCCTATATTCTGTATTGTATAATCAGAAGAGATTAAAAATAAAGAAATATTTTGTCATTTTGTAGATTTTGTGAACCTTTTTTATAAAACGGGGTGTCATAAGTTACAGAAGACAAAATAACTGAATCTGATTATTTTAGGAACGCCCGCAACAACGAGCCTAGGAGAATGTCTGATCCCGACGGGGACAGGACATTGTTAGGGGCTCTTTTTATTTGTTGCAAAAGGCGCCCTCGACGCATACGAACATGAACACCGCAGCAGATTGGGAGGAAGAGAATGAAGAGAAACGTTAAGAATGACAAAGTTTTACGTGCAATGGCTATAGGACTTGCCACGATGATCGCTGTAACAAGCACACCGATTACGGTATTGGCTGATGATGGTGATCCTACGGACGGGGACACGAATACAACGAGCAATGAAGAGTCCAGCGAGATGAATGCAGCTGAGGAAGCAACGGAAGAAGCAGAGAAAGCGTCAGATAAACTCGACGGTACAGTTGGGCAGGATGTTAATGGCGAAGATGGAATATCTAAAAGTGATGATAAAACCCAGGAAGCCGTGGAGAACTTGGAGAAATTCGAGGTAACTCCTGAAACGCCTATAGTTATCAATACGATTATTCCTACAGCTGATGTTGACGTTGAAGATAATGAGCAGAATCCTGATAATAGCAACACTATCAAGATCACACCTGTGATAGATGAGGAGAAGGGTACTACAACATTTAATCTTCCTGAAGAGAAAAAGTATGGTCTTGAGGACACAAATGATGCTACTGGTATTTCCACAGATGCCGAGGAATTAAAGGAACTTGTTGATAAAGTGGAAAATGACGCGGAGTCTAAAGTCGCCACAGCCAAGGGTAACGTTACTAACATTAAGAACGACTTGAAAACAATGAAAGGTGCTGAGGGTGATGCACAGGACGCAGAAGCCGCTGCCGGTGATGCGGAATTTGATATGACACAGGAAGACAGGAGGCTTGATAATGATTCTCTTGTTGAAGAAGAAGAAAAAATCATCACCGATCTTAACAAGGCAATCGATGATGTTAAAGGAGCCCAGACTATAGAAGAAGTCAACGGCATCGTTGACGATATAACCAAGAAGGCAGAAAAGGCTAAGGACGACTACGAGATCAAGCAGAAAGCTGCTGAAGATGTACGCAAGCAGTACAACGTTGCCGCTTCAGCTCTCAGTGCTGCTGAAGAGAAGTATAACAAAGCACTGGCGGATGCCCAGAGTAATAAGAGTGGTGCAATGACTGCACTTGCAGAGACTGAGAAGGAACTTGCAGATGCCAAGGATAAGGCACAGGCTTTAAGGACTAAAGCTGAAGCTGCAGGTAAGGAAGCAGCGGCTGCAGCAGCCGAGGCAGAGGCATGGGCAAGCGCTGCCCTTGAAGCAGCAAACGCTGCTAAACAAGCAGCTCAGGATTATGCAGACAATATGAAAACGGCTGAAGGAGAGGCATTAGAGGCCTATAAAGGAGCCAAGACGGCTGAAGGAGAAGCATTAGAAACCTATAAAGGAGCCAAGACGGCTGAAGGAGAGGCATTAGAGGCCTATAAAGGAGCCAAGACGGCTGAAGGAGAAGCATTAGAAACCTATAAAGGAGCCAAGACGGCTGAAGGAGAGGCATTAGAGGCCTATAAAGGAGCCAAGACGGCTGAAGGAGAAGCATTAGAAGCCTATAAAGGAGCCAAGACAGCTGAAGGAGAGGCATTAGAGGCCTATAAAGGAGCCGTGACGACCATAAGCGATTTTGATAAACAGAGGGGTATATTTGAAGATTACGACAACCAAAAAAGATTTGTCCTCGAATATGAGGGCAGGAAGCATATTGTCGATGAGTATGAAAGCGAGAAGAGTATTGTCGACAATAACGCAAATGATAAGAAGTTCGTAGAGGATTATAAATCAGATCAGAAGACTGTTGAAGATTTTAATTCGAAACAAGATTTAATCGATACTTACGATTATTATGGTAAAGTAGCTACAGAATTTAATTACATTCGTTCTGATGAAGTTTCTGATAAGGTAATGGTAGTGTGGTATTGTATGGGATATGACGCTATTGATGAACATACCAAAAGTGTTGTTAGTGTTACAAGAACTCCTAATACTTATTTTTCTGAAATCCAAGAATATTTTGATGTTAAATATGATGATGGAACCACAGAAAAAGTATACCTCCAATCGCAGGGACCATATCATAGCTTGAAAAAGGATGGTCCGGAAGGTGTATGCCTGGGATCGTATAACGTAGAAGATTTAGTTACAGAGATAGATAGCACTATTAATGGCTATGGATTTTGGAGGGGGAGGAATAAGACTAATTATTATAATGCATGTAGTTACGTTCAAGAGAATAGAAGCAAATTTGAGACGGCCAGCGCAAACGTTACTTCCAACAAGAGCAAATATGATACGGCTACGGCGAACATAGCAAAATATGAATCAGCAAGGGCATATATAGATAACAATAATAATAAGAATACTTATGCAGAGTCAAAGTCATATGTAGACGAAAATAAGAGTAAATATAATTCGTCAAAATCATTTGTAGATAAAGACACCAATGAGGGCGATTGGAACAGGGCCAAGGCATATATAGAGAACGACGAAAATAAGAGAAAGTATAACGAAGCAGTACGGGCGAAAAAAGGCTTATTAACAGCTTATCAGAACGCGCAAACAGCGACAGGTGACGCAAAAACAGCCTATCAGAACGCGCAAACAGCGACAGGTAACGCAAAAACAGCCTATCAGAACGCGCAAACAGCGACAGGTAACGCAAAAACAGCTTATCAGAACGCGCAAACAGCGACAGGTAACGCAAAGCAGGCTGCATGCGACTCCGGTAATAAACTTATTGAAATCATTAATACGATCGAAAAATATAACGCCTCATACGCTGAGCATACAAAACTTTATGGTAAACTTCAGGCTGCTGCGGATGAAGAGTATGGCAAGATCGATAAACTGGAGAAAAAGGTAACTGCTCTCAAGGCACAGATCGAAAAGATCAATCTTGATCTGCTCAAGGATTCCGGTGCTGTTAAGGCTGCAAAAGACAGACTTAACGCTCTCGAGGAACAGCTTGGTGCGGCTGAGCAGGCACTTGAAGATGCCAAGGATAATTACGAGGCGATTGACGGTCTTCTGTCAAGGCTGGGAAGTGCATTTGAAGAGAAGAAAGACCAGATAAGCGCAAGCGAGAGTGACGACGATGATGATGACGATTCAAGCTCATCATCAAGTGCAGACACAGGTTCGGGTTCCGGAACAGTGGTAGGTACTGTTGCGTCACTTGGAACAGGCTTGGTACCGGTACCTGTAGCAGGTATTGGCACTGATTCTATCACTCTTACACCTGTAGTAGGAACAGGAACGGGTGCAGCAGGCGGAAGAGGTGCAGGCGTACTCGGCGCAAGAAATCCTGAAGGTAACTCAGATGCATCAGGCAATAATGCAGCAGGTAATGCAGAAGGTAAAGATGTCAAGAATGCCGGCAAGGATAAGACAGTAGTTGCCGACGCAAACGGTAACGGCGGTAACGGTGCTGATGGTACAAATGGCACAAATGGTACCAACGGTTCAAACGGCACTAAGGTTGCAAATCCCGAGACACCGCTTAATGCTACTCCCTTCAGCGAAGAGGGCACAGGCTTCAACTGGCTCTGGTTCGTAGGTGCAGCCGCAGCAGCAGGCGCAGGCCTCTTCGGATACAATAGCCGCAAGAAGTCAGCTGCAGACCGCGATGAAGTAAAGAAGTACAAGAAGAACTGATCACTGATCATCAAAGCGTATCATATGATTTTAACAGCGGGGCATTGCCCCGCTGTTTTGTTGTATATAACACTGCTGATTTGTTGTATATGTCAATTGAAATGGCTGCCTAATGATGATAGTATACTTACGAAAGCCAGAAAGGATGTAGGTATAAAATTTATGAAAAGCTGGGAAAGAGAACGTGAACTGAAGGAAGAAGGCCGAGCTGAAGGTCGTGAAGAAGGTCGTGAAGAAGGTCGTGCTGAAGGCCTGACGGAAGGACTGGAAAAAGGCGCACGCATTATACTTGACCAATTGGTCAGCGAAGGCATAATTACAACCGAAAAAGCTGATAAGATACGCGAGAGCCTATCTGTTTCATGATTTGGCGAATGATTTAAATAAAGTATGCTTTACCAAGCGGGGGCCTTAAGCCTCCGCTTTAATTATTCCATTACTGGATTCCTCTTCGCACATATGCATTTACGATACGAAATGATGCGTGTGAAATTGTATTTAATTATGTACACAGAATCCTGAGCCATTTGCATATATTGTGGTGTCCTTAATAACGAAAACAATCAATAGATTTAGGAACGCCCGCAACATCGAGCCATGTAATGCCTGCTCCTGAAGGAGACGACATCTACCAAGGTTCTTTTTTTATGCAACGAACCGGAAAACCTAAATCAGGGAGGAAAATATGAAGAGAAACATTAAGAATGAAAAGGTTTTACGCGCAATCTCGATCGGACTTGCAACGATGATCGCTGTTACAAGTACTCCGATAACGGTGTTTGCTGAAGAGGAGGGAACGCAGCAGACTGCTGAGAGTGGTAGCGAACAGTCCGAGGGCGATGGACAGACTTCAGAGAATGAGGCATCCGAACCCAGTGAAGAAGTCACTGTTGAGAAGATCGAGAGCATTGAGTCTGATATCACAAGTAAAGATGAAGCCGGAGAAGATCCCGGAGTATCCCAGTCAATAGATAAAGCACAGGAAGAAGTTGCCAAAACCAAAATCCCGGCCTTAATTGATGCAGGTGGTGAAGGAACGACAGCACTGGAAGATCTGAAGGCAGCGAAAAATGCTGTTGATGATAATATAAATGAGACAGGTGAAATCGCAAAGCCCGAAGATAAAGAAACGATGGACTATCTTCAGGACCTTGTTGAGGACCTGAAAGAAGGCATCAAGACGAACAACGCCGCGCAGGAGCAGGCAAAGAAGGATGCTGAAGCCATAAATAATTCCCTTGACAATCTTGTAGTTGCTGAGCTTGAGCCGGTTGTAGGCGAGGATGGCAATCCGGTGGTATCGTTTGACGGTTACGATACAGATGGTAATGCCGTTTACACACCTCAGATGCAGGTGGTTTATAAGAACGCATTCGGGGAGGCTGTTAACAAGATCGAAGGGAATCTGAAAGATTCTGCCGATAACGTTAAGACTGCAAACGGATCCGATTCCGAGGAAGTTGCAAAAGCAGCAGCCAAAGCTGCAAACGATAATCTCAAGAATATGTCGGATGGGCTTGAGGAAGCCGATAAGGCGCTTGATGCGGCTAAGAAAGGCGCAGAAAAGGCGAGCGAAGATCTTCAGAAGAAGCAGAAAGAATTCGAAGAAGCAACGGTTGAACTTGCCAAACTGCAAAAATCATTAGACGGAGCCAAGACCGAATCAAAGAATTCTCATGATGCTGTACTTAAAGCGCAGGAAAAAGTCAATGCTCTTAAGGTTGAAAGGGATGAGGCATTTAAAGAATCTGATGAGGCAGAACTGACTCTTATAGCGGCCGTATATGAGAAATTCAATACGGTCGACGTCGATCAGAAGGATAAGAGCAAAAAATACCACGATAAATTGAATGTGCTGATAAGTGAAAATAAAATAGATCAGTATAACGCCTGGAAGTCCAATAAATCCGTTGTTGGATTAAATGAAGAGGATAGAAAACAGTTTGAAGAAGTAAAGAGACTTTATACAGAAGCAAGTAATGCATATACACAAGCCTGGGTAGAAGCCGGAAATCTCAGTAAAGCTCTCATTAAGTATTATATTTCGCATGAGGACGGATATGTTGATGGAAGTTTCAAGATCAGTGGCGGTATTGACGGAGAAGGATACGAGAATATTGCAAAAGACCTGTTGGGATATTCAAGGAAAATAGGGGATAAAACGTATTATTTCCCGGATAAAAACGCTGAGGAAGGTGACCCCAATAAAGGATTCAGTTTCAGAACTGATACAGGATGGGTTACAAGTCCTAAGGTGGACAACGTAGATCAGCCTAATAATGTTGTAGTTGTAAGATACCAGACTAAGGTTGCCGAGGTTGATGAAAACGGAAATCCCAAGATTAAAGACGGTAGTCCGGTATATCAGACAAAAGATGTGGAAAGATACTACAATGTTAAGCGTGACAAAGGTTTCTGCTTCTTTGAGCGTACAATCGAAGTTATAGACGGGAAGCTCGTATTCAGCACGGACGACCCGAAGGAGGAGGATGTTAAAGATGCTTCCGTCGTAGAGAGCTTTAATATATACCGGAATGCTGTAAGCAAGCTGAATGATGAGCTGAAAGCCGCCAAGGAAGCTGTTGGTGTTGCTGAAGAGAAGACCAGAAAGCTCATGGAGGATATTGCAAAGCTTAAGGTCAGTGCGCCGGAATCAAAAGAACTCGGTGAGCTTGCCGCAAGACTTGAACAGTACAAGAGTTTACTTAAAGATGCGCAGGATCACAGAGATGAACTGCAGAAGCTTTATGAAGAAGCAAAGGATTCTGTTGAAAAAATAGATCTTTCGAGGTTCGCGATCCCTGTTGTTGTGGATGATGACGATGACGACGATTATGATGAATCAGGTTCATCGGCAGATGCAGTCGCAGGTTCGGGAACAGTGATCGGTACGGTTGCTTCGATGGGTACATTACCTTCTGCAACTGTTGGTGCTGGATCACCTGTTGGTGGTACAGGTGCAGGTGCAGGCACAGGCGTAACAGCCGGCGGAAGAGGCGCAGGCGTACTCGGCGCAAGAAATCCCGAAGCTAATGCATCGGGCAATAATGTAGCAGTTAATTCACAGGGAAAGGATGTCAAGAATGCCGGCAAGGATAAAACAGTAGTTGCCGATGCAAACGGTAACGGCAATGACGTTGCAAACGGCACCAAGGTTGCAAATCCCGAGACACCGCTTAATGCTACTCCCTTCAGCGAAGAGAGCACAGGCTTCAACTGGCTCTGGCTCGTAGGAGCTGCCGCAGCTGCAGCAGCAGGTGCCGGTGCATTCGGATATGGCAATCATAGGAAGAAAGTTGCAGCAAACGAAGAAGCGAAGAAGTATAAGAAATAAGCAATAATTATTCTGTCAGGAAATAAACGATGCGACTGCTTTTGAACAATTCTATTATTGGATTGTCCATAGCAGTCGCTTATTTTTTGACCTATTTTTCACCTGTCGTATTGTGACATATTATGTAAAATGTGATTTTATTTTCAAAAAAGTGTTAAGTAAATCCTCAAATGTGACGATAGTAATAATGTGTGAAGAGATAATAAGTCAGTTGGAGGATAAGAAAATGAAAAAAAACATTAAGAACGATAAAGTTTTAAGAGCGATCACAATAGCACTTGCAACAATGATCACGGTTACAGCATCTCCTGTAACAGTTCTTGCAGATGAGAACGCTGAACCTGATAATGATACAAACACATCCGAATCGGAAGAATCCGGCGAGGAGACATCAGCATCCGAAGAGCAGTCACAGTCAGAAGAGACTTCCACAGTGGCTGAGGCTTCAGAGGCTTGCGAAAACGCAGAAGCGATCATCGAAGGCGCAAGCGAAGAAAGTGCTCCCGAAATCTCCCTTACAGAGACAATCGAAGATGCATCCGCAGCAGTTGCAGAAGTTGAGTCGGTTTACGTAGCACCTGCAGAGACGATCGAGCAGATCCAGGCAGAGCTTACAGAGGCAGCAGCTTCCGTAGAGTCAACTGAGGCTGATGTGGATACAGCTCAGACATATATCGAAGCAGCATCTGATGCACAGAGCACGGCTGATACGATCACAGCAGCAGCCGCAGCATCGGTTGAGACCGTTAACAGCGGGATCGAGACGATAAACGAAGCTGACAGCAAGGCAGAAGAGAGCGTTGTAAACGCAGAAAGCTTTGCAACAGAAGCAAATACAGCAGCAACAAAGGAAGAGGCCGAGGCAGCAGCAGAAAACGCATCAGCAGAGCTTGCAAGCGTTGAGGCAGGACTTGAAGCAGCAAACAGCGCATACGAGACTGCATCAGCAGCAGCTTCTCAGGCTGAAGTTGAATATGTGGCAGCAGAGGCAGCTCACGCAAAGGCAGTTGCAGAGCTTGAAAAGGCAAACGAGGCGATCAAGAACGCACAGGGTAATGCAACGGCAGCTCAGGAGCGCATGAAAGCAGCTCAGGCAAAGGTTGATGCACTTGAGAAAAAAGTCAACACGATCGCTGAAAACAAGGAAGCTCTTGAAAATCTCAGCAAGCAGTACTACAACTTCCTCGTTCACTACTACAGAAACGATGCCAAGACAGATGTTTACAAGGCAGACGGAACCCTTGATCTTGAAAAGAGTGCAGCAAAGGCTGTAGCGGAAGGCAAGGCAGTTGATCCCGGTTTTTGCCCCAACACTCTGCTTCTCGGAAGAGATCTCCTTAAGGAACTCGTTTCCCTTAAGCTCAAGATGAACGGCGCTGATGCTGATTCGATCGTTTTCGCAACAGAGGGAAAGGATGCCAAGCAGGCAGCAGCAGGAACTCTTACAAAAGACAATAAGGGCAACGCAAGAGTTGTTATCAACGCAGCAACAGAATATACACAGTACTGGGACAACCAGACCGGCGATAGCGGAAGGAACAACCACGCAAAAGTTACATATACAAAAGACGGTGTAGAATACACAGAGTATTACAACTACGTTGCCAAGGCTTCAAAGTACGAAGACAAATTGGATCTTGAGAACGGAACGATTTTCCTCGCATCAGTAACAAAGGGTGATGACGGCAAGTGGCACGCAGCAGCAGACAACAGCGAATTCAGTTTTGATAATTACGCTAAGCTTCTTGAAGCGATCAACATCGCAGCAGCAGCTTCGGAAGATATGAACGAGTACAACAAGGCTAAGGAAGCGGTAGATGCAGCAACAGCAGAAGTTGACAGACTCAAGAATCAGCTTGACAAGATCAACAAAGTAAGCGTTGACGGCTCCGTGATCAGACAGCTGAAAGCAGCTTTGGAGCAGGCTCAGGCAGATCTTGAAGAAGCAAAAGATACAAGAGACGCCCTTGCGGGCAAAGTCGCACAGGCAAAGGCTATCGTTGAATCCATAGATCTTTCCAGATTCGAAGGAAACGAAGAAACAGTTGAGATCGCAAAAGAAGTGATAGAAGCTACAGCAGTTGCAAACGTTGAAGCAGCAGTTAAGACAGCAGCAGTTGAGACAGCAGCAGTTGAGACAACAGCAGTTAAGACAGCAGCAGCTGAGACAACAACAGTTGAGACAACAACAGTTGAGACAGCAGCAGTTGAAACAACAGCAGTTGAGACAGCGGCAGTTGAGACAACAGCAGTTGAGACGACAGCAGTCGAGACAACATCAGTTGAGACAGAAACAGTTGCAACAGCAGCAGATTCAGCTGAGACTGCCGATGAAGCAGAAGCAACCGGTGAAAATCAGGCAACATCAGGTGTTCTCGGAGCAAGAGTTGAAGATACTGCAGAAGAGTCAGCCGATGAGGCGGTATATTCAGAAGTTTCGATCAAGATCGACACAGACGAAGCAATAGAAGAAGATGAAAACGCACAGGCAAAACTGAACGGAATAAAGAAGCTCGTAAAGATCGAAGATAACGAAACACCTCTTGCAGACATGCCTTTCGAATCAGACGACAACATCAGCTGGTGGTGGCTCCTTGTGATTGCACTCCTCGGAGCAACAGGCAAGGCAATGTACGAAAACCACAAAAGAAAAGAAGAAGCTAACAAATAATCTTCCAAACAACATATTTCTCTTACACACAAAAGGCAGCCCCGTAACAACGGGGCTGTTCTTTTTGATATCTTTTTCTCGGGAAGAATATATGGAGAAGTCACCTTATGCCTGCGGATATTCACGGAGGCGAAGTACCGTTGAGGTGTCAACCAACTGCGCGTTGTATGAGTCCGGGCCGAATGATTTGCCGAATTCGCACGCCCCGTCCTGTGTCGGGAACTTGCCGAGCAGTTTTCCCGTGTTGTTCTCAACAACTTCCCACGGGCAACTGGGATCGTATTCAGGAAGCCCTTTTGCGTTTACTACCATTCCGCCGTTAACCTTGTTCATTTCATCATCTCTTACCCTTGACATTTTCGTACCCTCCCGGCAAACCGCCAATATAGTTTCTGCATTCATTATAATACATTTTCCGGATCTGATCTTCTTTTCTTTCTTTTTTCTGAACACGTTATAGCATATGATCTGTCACAGAAGAATCACAGAGCCTTCAACCAATGAAACCGAGGTGTGGATTCGCTAAATGTTGCGGCGGCATCGGCAGTCACGTTTTGGAAATTGTGTAACAAAATGTGATATCGCAAGTTAAAAGTGACAAAAAAACGAGCCTAAAGGCTATAAAATATTAGCAAAAATCACGAAAAACGCGATTTTACGGCGACAGCGGGCATTTCCCCGCTGTTTTTTTGAACCTTTTTAGAAATTATTGTTGTCTTTATAGTTAAGAAGAGGCAAACAGAAGCCGATACTATAATTGTGAAAATAATAAATGATTTGAAATGTAACATTTCATACTGCCAGGTAAAACTGACGGGGAGGATCAAAGAATGAAAAGAACAATCAAGAATGACAAGGTTTTAAGAGCAATCACGATCGGACTTGCGACAATGATCGCAGCTACAAGCATGCCGATCACAACCTTTGCAGCTGAAGAAGGCGAAGAGGGTGAAGCTGGTGAAAGCAGTAGCGGATCTACTGATACTGATGTTTCTGAGGCTGATGATGTATGTGAAGAAGCTGCTAATGAATCAGGTGATGCCGAGAATCACGAAGGTGAAGCACAGGATCTTATAAATGATGCATCTGAAGCTGTTGAGGCTATCAGCGACTTTGAGGCTGCATTCGATAATTCGGGTCTTGAAGTGCCCGCAGAACCTGCCGCAGAGCAGCCTGCACCGACAAGTCAGGATGATCCTGCCCCTGTGAATCCCGATCCCACTAATCCTTCACCGGCTCCTACGGTGAATTATGATGAGAACACAATACAGCAGAACCTTACAGGAGCTTTGGAAGCGGTTCAGCAGATTAATAATGATCTTACAACTCCGGTTGGACAGCTTGAAGGTACTGAGGATAACAAGAGTGTTAAGGAACATCTTGTAGCTGCGGCTACGCTTGCAGGACAAGGCGATGATATTGTTTCAGATGCAAATAAAGAGGTAGCAAAGGTTAACGAACAGATAGAGGCGTTTAATTCAGCTGATACAGCTGCCACAGCTGCTGCAGGCTCTGCTTCATTAAATGCTTATACGGCTAATGACATAAAATCATCTGAGAAAGAGGCTAAAGAGGCAGCATCTCAGGCGCAGTCTGACCTGAATTCGGCCAAGAGTAACCTTGATACCGCAACCCAAAAACTTGAAGCGGCGAAGCAGGCTGTTGATGCCGCTTTTGAAGCTAAAGAAAAAGCCGCAAAGGATGCTGAGGAAAAGTATAATGAAGCTCAGAGTGAGCTTGATGCAACAAAGAAACAGTTGGGCAATGCCGAGATAAACGCTACGGCAGCCCAGGAGCGCATGAAAGCTGCTGAAGCGAAAGTTAAGGCTCTTAAAGCGGATGCGGAGGCGCATAAGGAAGAAGCTAAAGAGCTTAAGGCTATTCAGGAACAGTATTATGCGTTTATGGTTTATTATCTTAGCACGGATAATAAAAGTTATGTCTTTGGGAAGGACAAGGATGAGAACGGAAATGAAATAGATGTTCTTGATGTGGCTGAGACTGCAAAAAAATGGACAGAGTCACAAGTTAATGCCAGAGCGATACAAAATAAAAACGAAATGTTTGCACTTGGAAGAAACGTAACCAGGCTTCTTGTTGAACATCTGATAAATGGTTATGAAGATGTTGATCCGGAATCTGCCAATATTGTTTTTGGTGCGGAGCTTGATAATACTAAATCGAAACCAGCAGATATTAAGGCCGGAGAAGTAGATGTAGATGTTTCAAGTAAAAAATGTCTTGTTAGTCTGAGCAGTTTAACAGATGAAGACGGAAAAAAACTCTTTAAAAACGACAAGTTAAAATGGTATACGCCTGATCAGAATAATGTTAATGGCCGTAGCAATTATGTTATTGTTACATATAAGGATAAAAAAAATAATCCTCAGGTAAAGAGATTCAATTACGTATTTAAGAATTCCAATATTACTTATGCCGATGGCACGAAAGAAAAAACTGATATTGAAAACGGGGCTTTCTATCTCGCAGAAATTGGCACTGACGGAACCATAACGAGAGTCATCGACAACAACAACTTTGACAATTATTCAAGACTCACCGAGATGCTCGATGCCATCGATAATCTTAAGAAGTATGAAGATGCCGTTAATGCGGTGGTTGCAGCAAGAGAAAAGGTTGATGCTCTTAAGGCGAAGATTGACAGCCTTCAGAACATTGTCATAGACAGAACCTCTATCGATAATCTTAACAAAGCATACCAGGCTGCACTTGATGATTATAATACAGCCAGTGGCGAAAAGACCAAGCTTGAAAATCTGGTTAAAAAGGCGGAAGAAGATGTAAAGAGCATAAACCTTTCCAGATTTGATAAAAAGGAGAATGAACCTCCGAAGGATCCTGGTACGCCCCTTGTTACGCCTCCTGTGACACCGGCTAACGAAGCAGGTACAACTGGCACAACGGATGCGGTTACTGCAGACGATGATGATGACGATGACGACGCAGCTGATGTTGCTACAGGCGAAGGATTCACATATGACCTTGGATCAGCTTCTACATCGATCCCTACATATGATATTTCATCAACAGGAGCTCCTGTTGACGCAGCAGCATTTGACGATGCAGGAACATTCGGAGATGCAGGCGTTCTCGGAGCAAGAGTACCTGAAGGCGGATCAACAGGCGGCGATGCAAACGGCGCAGGCCTTGAAAATAACGGCGGCATAGCTCCGGTAGCAAACTTCAATACAGTTAAAAAGGTGCTCGGCGCTAAAACACCGGTTGTTGGCAAGAAGAACAACAAGAAGGGCGTAAGGGTCGCTGATCCCGTAACTCCTCTTGCAGCAATGCCCGAAGAAGACGGCTTCAGCATGAACTGGTGGTGGCTCCTTGTAATCGCACTTCTCGGTGCAACCGGTAAGAAGATGTACGACGAGCACAAGAAGAAAGTTGAAGCCCGCGAACAGGCCAGGAACAACATTAACGACTGATATTGCTAAATATCTGATACCGTGATATAATCTTTACACCTTTGGATGAACTTTTATTTGAAAGGACAGTAATATGCAGGTCGGAGCTGTAAGTATGGCAATGCCAACGCCGTACATTTACAATACGAACAGGGTCGACAGGACTTCGATGAACAAGATAGAACCGATAGAGGATGACCTTCTCGAATCCAAGACGGATTTTTCCGGACTTACACAGGAGAACACAAATCCCCTGGCAATCGGTGAGACGAAGGATTTCGCATCAGTGCTTGATATGCAGATGCAGACAGGTTTCCAGAATGCCGCAAGACTCGGACTGTTCTAGAGGGATGGAAGACAGAAGATCCTGAATATCGTAAATAAAACGGAGAGACGATTGTCTCTCCGTTTTATTGTGCTCATATTAATACTAAGCTGATCAGGTGATTTATTTCCACTTAAACCTTGCGATGATCTCATCGAGGTTATCAACAGAAGCAAGCACAGACTGCAGCTTGTTGTGGCCGTTTTCGTTAGCCTCCTGCATTTGAGTGGACTTGTCGGCGATATCTCTTATTCCGTCCGCCGAAGAAGCTGTCATGCTGTTGATCATATCCGTAGCTGTCGATATTTCGTTGATGTTATTCTCAAGAGCTATAATACCGCTTCTTATTTCTGTCATTACATTTATGAAGTAATCTGCATCTTCACGGTACTTTTCGCCGGAATCTGCAAACATCTGATAGTCGGAGAGCACGCTGCTTTCAAGGTAATTCATAACCTCCGATATACAGTCGCTCATTGCGGAAACGGCCTGGTTGACTTCGACTACCATATGGGAGATATTGTCAACGGCACTTAATGTATCGGCAGCAAGTGATCCGATCTCCGTAGCTACGACTGCGAAGCCTTTGCCCATCTCACCGGCTCTTGCGGCCTCGATCGAAGCGTTGAGTGCGAGCAGGTTGGTCTGTGAGGAAATGTTTTTGATATCGTCTGTAAGGGCATTGATCTTTGATACGGCCTTGGCCTGTTCAATGGCTGCCTCACTGCGGCGCTTCATTTCATTGTACATGGTGTGCGTCTGTTCCATCGAATTGTTGCTCTGACGGCTCATATCATTGGCACGCTGCTGGATCTCCTCGGAATTGTTCTTGCCTTTTTCCGCAAGACTGACAATGTCCTCGGACTGCGAGCGGATAGCACCGATATTGTCAACGATGTTGGCTGTGTTGTCGGCTGCATCCTGCATACCCGATACGAGATTGTTCGTTGCCATGCCGTTCTCATTAGCCAGACGTGTATTTTCTTCCATAATATTGTTGAGCTCGTCCACGTTGTCCGTAACCGTCTTCTCAACTTCTATGAACGAATCAACCATGTCGCGGAAAGCATTACGCATACCGTGTACTTCCTTGGCCATATGACCGATCTCATCGCGCTGCAGCTGGAGCGCATCCGATTTGCCTGAAGATGTAAGATCGAGCTTGGCTGTCTGCTCAATGATTCCTGTAAGGGTGTTGATCGGTCTTGCCATGCTGTTTCCGACAAGCAGGCCGACAAGTGCACATATCACGAGCGCAAGCAGTGCCACGCCGAGTATGTAATACAGAAGCGTTTTCGTGTTGGCAAACAGCTCGGATGATGGTGCAGTAAGTACGAGGTATTCGTTGTTGGCGGTAGGTTTGGCAACCATTGTCATTTCCTTGCCGTCAAGCGTGTATGTAAGTGAGGATTCACCTGTCGATGAAGCGAGGAATGTCTTGAATCCTGCAAGGCTCGGATCCTTGGTTGACAGATCGGTTCCGCTTTCAATGGACTTGTGATGAAGTATACTTCCTTCGCTGTTTGTAAGGAAAGCGTATCCGCTGTCGTATAGCTTGATCGAGTCTACCATATCGGTCAGCTCTGAAAAAGCGATGTCCATTCCGACGATACCGACGGATGTTCCGTCCTCTGCGTAAAGGGGAACAACATATGAGATCATGTATACGTTGATGTTGCTGTTAAGATACGGATCCATCCACAGAGGAGCTCTGTTCTGGACCGGCAGATAATACCAGCCGACGTGCTCGAGATCGCTCGGATCGTACATGGAAAAATCAGTCGGCGTAACCGATTCGAAAGGCTCTGAAAGAGAGTTCCTTGTCAGGAATATACCGGATACCGGATTGGAGTAATCAGGATTATATCTGACGTAACATGTAATGGCGCCTTCCGTTGCCTCGGCAAATCTTATAACATCATCAATGATCCATCCAGTGAAGCTGTCTGCGTAGTTGACATCCTTCATAAAACGGGTGGTGCTCATACGTGCCATGGCGATCGTTGCCAGTGTGTTCACCGATTGCTCGACACATTCGATCTTCTTATCCAGATCGTTTGTAACCGCGTCGGCACGGAAGTTCATTGTCTCGATCGCATCCGTGCGGGTCACTTTGGTCGTGTTGGCTATAACAAGCGCACTTATTATAGCAGCGGTGAGCAGAGAACACAGAATGATACCAATGATGATCTTGGTCTTGATGCTCTTCATGATTGTAGTCCCTCCCAAATAGTATTGCGGAATCAATAATCTCCAAAAAGATTCCTACTGATTATTATATTACCTTGAACTTCCCATTTCAATGACCTAAAATGCTATATGTGACGTATATTTCTGCATTTGTGATGAGGTGATCCGGGTGATCAGCATTTTATCTGTTGAAAATATGAGAAAGAGTGATGCTGCCACGATAGAGGCGGGTACGCCGGGCAGAGAGCTTATGATGCGTGCGGCAAAGGGTGTGTTTGATTCCGTATCGTGGAAGGCGCCCGTGGCAATTGTCTGCGGAAGCGGCAATAACGCGGGAGACGGCTATGCGCTTGCACTTCTTCTTGCGGATGCAGGTACCGACTGCACGGTATTTTGCGTATACGACAGATTCTCCGCGGACGGACGCTTCTATTACGACAAGTGTATTGATGCAGGGGTTAAAATCATATGCCCGGCAAATGATGGTAAAGCCTTGGATAATATCGGTTTTAAAGGGTATGAGACAGTTGTTGACTGCCTTCTCGGAACCGGTTTTGCAGGTACGGTAAGACCTGAGCTTGTAAAGGTGATAGATGCGATCAACGAAAGCGGTGCATATGTTGTAAGTGTTGATATAAACAGCGGACTTAACGGTGATACCGGAATGGCCGAAAAATGTGTTATTTCCGACCTGACCGTTTCGGTCGGAGACTATAAACCCGGACACTTTCTTAATATGGCCAAGGATGTCATGAAAGATAAAGTAAACATTGACATAGGGATCAGTCCGCAGGATCCGGCATACAGCCTTATTGAGGCCTGCGATGTGCGGCAGGCTCTCGGCATACGCCTTAATCAATCCAACAAGGGAACATACGGATATACGGCACTTATAGGAGGGAGCACACGTTACAGCGGAGCCATAAGACTCGCATACCTTGCAAACGCGGCAATGCGAAGCGGAGCCGGTGTTGTAAAAGTGGCACTGCCTTCATCCCTTGTTCACGATGTTGCGTCTCATATTCTGGAGAGCACTCTGTTCCCTCTTTCAAATGAGAACGGAGACATCTCATATGTCCCGGAAGAGATCAACGAACTGACTGCAAATGTCAGGACGGTTGCATTCGGAATGGGTATGGGAACGAGGGAAGGCGCAGGAAGAATACTTGAGCATCTGCTGACGAAGTTCAAAGGCTGTCTGATCATCGATGCGGACGGTCTTACACTATTATCCCAAATGGATCGAAGTGTATTAATAGAAAGAGAAGGCGTAACCGTGCTGACTCCTCATATCAAAGAATTCTCGCGATTGACCGGACTGGACATGAATGAGATCCTTGCGTCTCCGATCGACATATCGCGCGATTATGCCGCCGAAACCGGCACGATCGTCCTTTTAAAAGGGCCATCGACGATCGTAACCGACGGCGACCGCGTATTCATCACCGACAGAGGCTGCCCCGGAATGGCCACAGCCGGAAGCGGCGACGTTCTCTCCGGCATCCTTGCCGCAATCTGCTCCTACGTCTCTGATCCGGCCCTTGCCTCCGCCTGTGCCGCTTACATAAACGGTGCAGCAGGCGAGCACGCATCCCGCGAATACGGTGACATCTCCATGATCGCAAGCGACACGGTCAATTCGATCCCCCACGTGATTTTAGGTCTCTGATTCGATAATCCATCCGTCCGGCGAATTCAGCCAATATCCAATTAACTTGAAATTTCATGAAAATTGTACAAATTTGTGGAAATATGTGACAAATTCCACAATATATGGTAAAATGTCTTCGGACGTGTGATTTACCCCCACCTCTGACCGGTTCGGACAATCGGGCAATCGCACATCCGCAGGGGAAAATGGGAGTATAGAGTAACTGATTAGGGAAGTGTTTTACAGTGCCTGAAGAAGGGAAAAAGGGCCAGGGCTTCATTACAAAAGTATGCGCATTCATCGTGGACAAGAGGAATCTTTTCTTTCTCCTCTTTATATTGCTCACGATCTTTTCTGCATTCTCGAGGAACTGGGTTAATGTCGAAAATTCTTTATCATATTACCTGCCTGAGACGACCGAGACGAAAAAGGGCATAGACCTCATGAAGGAGGAGTTCGTAACATACGGCTCCTGTACATTCATGGTCGCAAACGTTTCGTACGATCAGGGAGAGAGTCTTGCAAGGACCATCAGAGATATGGATGGTGTCTTCTCCGTCGATTACAAGGATACGAGTGAATACTACAACAACGGTTCCGCCAAGCTTGCGGTTACGTTTGACTATCCCGAGGATGATGACAGATGTCTCGATGCTCAGGACAGGATCAAGGCGTTTTTGTCCGACAAGGATTATTACCTGAGTACAACGCTCGGTGATATCGACGCCCAGCTGATCAAGAAAGAGATGAGTACCATCTCGATAATTGTCGTTATCATCGTGCTCGGAGTATTGCTCATCACGACGGAAGCATATGCCGAGATCCCGGTACTTCTTATCACGTTCGGCGGCGCCGCGGTCCTGCAGATGGGAACGAACTATGTGTTCGGAACGATCAGTTACGTTTCGGATTCGGTCACTATAGTCCTGCAGCTCGCACTTTCGATCGACTACGCGATCATATATCTTAACAGATACAAAGAAGAACATCAGACGATGGAGCCGCGCGAAGCTGCCATAGTCGCTCTTACCAAAGCTATCCCCGAGATCTCGGGAAGCTCCCTTACAACGATCGGCGGTCTTATCGCCATGACTTTCATGCAGTTCCAAATGGGTCCCGACATGGGTATCGTGCTGATCAAGGCAATCATCCTGAGTCTTGTATCGGTATTTCTTCTCATGCCCGGTGTCATCATGCTGTTCGCAACTCCGATGGAGACCACGAAGCACAGGAACTTCATCCCGAAGATCACTCCAATCGCGAAGTTCGACTATGCAACGCGATTTTTCATCGTGCCGTTGTTTGTTGTAGCGATAGTTGCGGGGTTCCTCATTTCGAACAAATGTCATTACGTATACGGGAACAGCAGCATTCATCCGCCGATCAAGAATGAGGATCAGATCGCCAAGGACATGATCAAGGAGAACTTCGATTCGAAGAATCTTGTTGCCGTCATAGTTCCCGCAGGCGATTATTCCAAGGAAAAAGCACTGCTCAAGGATTACGAGGCGTGCGACGAAGTCGATCATGCAGTAGGACTGTCGAATACCGAAGCACTCGACGGATACACGCTGACGGATGAGCTTACGCCGAGGCAGTTTTCCGAGCTGATAGATCTTGATTACGAGGTTGCGGAGCTTATTTATACCGCATATGCGATCAACGACAAAGATTATGCGAAAGCGATCAACGGCCTTAAGGAATACAAAGTCCCCCTGATCGATATGTTCATGTTCGTTCACAAAGAAGTTGATGAAGGATACGTTACGCTCGATGATGAGACGCAGGAGACTCTCGACGATGCGTACAAGATGATGAACTTTGCCAAGACGCAGCTTCAGGGCGAGAATTACGTGCGCATGCTCGTATACCTCGACATGCCCGAGGACAAGCAGGATGACATTTACAGCTTCATCGACAGGATGCATTCGATCGCATACAACTACTACGACGAATGCCTTGTATGCGGCGAGAGCGTCAGCGAGTACGATCTGAAAAAATCATTCAGCCGTGATAACCTTGTCGTTAATATAGTATCCATACTTGCTGTACTCGTGGTTCTGCTCTTTACGTTCAAATCGGCCGGTATGCCGGTACTTCTGATCGCTGTCATTCAGGGAAGTATATGGATCAACTTCTCGGTTCCGCCGGTTATGAACGATGATATTTTCTTCATGAGTTATCTGATAGTTTCGTCCATTCAGATGGGTGCCAATATCGACTACGCGATCGTTATCGCGAGCCGTTATATGGAGCTTAGGGAGACGATGGGACGAAGAGAAGCGATCATAGATACGATGAACTTATCGTTCCCGACCATCGTAACATCCGGACCGATGCTTGCTCTTGCAGGCATCACGATCGGATCACTCACATCCGATGCCGCAATTTACAATATCGGACAGTGTATCGGCCGTGGTACGATCATTTCAATATTTATCACGCTGTTTGTATTGCCGCAGATTCTTCTCGTTGGCGATACGATCATATCAAAGACGGCATTCGTAATGAACATGCCGCTTAAGAGCATCACGACATCAGGTATCATACGTATCGACGGTCCGATAAGAGGACGTGTCGACGGTATCGTAACCGGTACGATGACGGCGATCGTCCGTGGTAACGTATCGGCATATATCGATTCGGGTAATATCGAAAAGCTCGATGAGAATGACCTGCCGGAAGAGATTGCGGATAAAAATAAAGAGAAGGAGGAACAAAAAGATGCAAAAGCTTAAGAGATTCCTCCTGTGCGTTTTATGCGCATCGACAGTGATCGTTACCGATCCGGCAATAGCTTTTGCCGAAACCGGTGATGAGGCGCAGACGGCTGCCAAGACGGTCAGGGTATCATCCGAAGATGATCAGGATCCGGAAGAAGGACAGTCTGACGCCGAGACGGCAGATAACGAGGACGGTGCTTCCGAGAAGATCGGCAATTACTCCATCGAGAGAATGGATATTACCGAGATGGAAGAAGTCCGTGTCGGCAACTACGATGAATGGTGTGATTTTGCACGCAAGTGCGAGCTCGATACATGGTCGGCCGATAAGTATGTAGTGCTTACCGACGACATAGACTTTAATCTGAAGACGTTTGTTCCGGTGCCGTATTTTGCGGGTGTGTTCGACGGCAACGGACATACTGTCAATAAGGCGGCGTTCACGGATGAACAGAACATGGCCGGAATATTCTCGAAGACTGCAACTACCGCAGTCATCAGAAATGTTAACATCGTCGGAGTCATAAGACCTGCCGGCAAGGCATTTAGGGTGGGCGGTATCGTCGGAGACAACTTCGGCATGATCGCCGACTGTAAATACGACGGCTTCGTTGAGGGATATGATTATATCGGGGGAATAGCCGGATACAACGAGACAACGGGTATCATTTCGGGATGTTCCGTCACGGGGAAGATCACGGGGCTTCATTATGTTGGCGGAATATGCGGTGCCAACGCCGGTCTTGTTACGGGATGCAGCTCCGATGCCGACATCAATACGGTGACGAAGGATGTCGAAAGAGGCATAGGCGACATCAAGGTTGAGGAGATATTCACTTCGCTTATCAATATCGGCAAAGAGGAAGGCAACAAGAAGTCGATAACATCTTCAAATACACCGGTGGATATAGGCGGAATCGCAGGTCACAATATCGGTGAGATCAGCTCCAGTAATAACAGATCCACGGTCGGATACGAGCATGTAGGTTACAACGTCGGCGGAATCGTCGGAAGGCAGTCCGGGTATATTCACGACTGCAGTAATGCGGGGTACATTCAGGGACGTAAAGACGTCGGAGGAATCGTCGGACAGGCCGAGCCTTACATCAGACTTGATCTTAACTCCGATATAATCACGCAGATAAGCAAGAGCATAGACAAGCTGCACGACTCGATCGACAGGACTATCAAAGATACTAACAGCTCTTCGGGTGTAGTATCCGCAAGACTGAACGTCATAAAGGATTTTGCCGATAAGGCGCTCGGTGATACGGGTTATCTTGCAAACAGCACGCAGGACTATGTTAACGGTGTGGTCGGCGTGACCAACGAGATGGTCGGCAGGATAGAGTACGTGATAGATGAAGCGGCAAAGAGTGACGGTCCCGTTGAGGATCTTGCCGATGCCGGATCAAACATTAAGGATGCTGCGGGAGATCTTGAGAAGATCGCCGAAGATCTAAACCTTTACAACTACATGGATGACAGCGAAAAGGAGCAGTACGATTACGCCAAGGATCAGCTTAAGGAATCGACGAAAGAGTTTGCCGGATACTTCAAGGAGAAGAAGGATGAACTTTACCCGGTTTATTACGATAAGAAGTACTACCAGATCCTGACCGGAGCATCCGAACTTCCTGACGAGAGACCGAGCAAAGAGATGATCGAGGAGGCCGAGAAGGATAAGAGCGAGGAAGAGCTTGAAAAAGCCAAGGCCGAGGCGGTGGAATACGCGACGGTCAACGCAGGGGCGGATGCGGAAGAATATGCAAGAACAAAATACCAGTCAAACCACAAAGAGTCTTATGTGGATGATGTCGAGAAATATTCAACCACGATCGCCACTACGATAGATACCTATTCCGATAAGATGACGGAGGATGCAAGACACGACGGCAAGGAAGCGGTTTCCGACATCAAGGAGATGGCAAACGGCATCAAGCATGCAGGATCAAAGCTTCGCGATATACTTAAAACCGTTGCGGATAAGAGTCCTGTCAGATTCCCCGAGCTTTCCGAGGAATACAGGATGCATACGAACAGTCTTGTTGCGAACATTCAGGGAATGAGCGATAATCTCGGGCACCTGAACAATGAGATGGCAGGCTCGACCGATACGGTCTGCAAGGATCTCGAGGGTGTAAACGACGAGTTCGCATCAATGATGCTTCTGTTCACCGACGCGATGGACGGGGCGCTTGATATGGATTATTCCGAAGTGTTCGAGGATGACAGTAACGACGTATGTGAGGACAGTGTCGATGCAACCGTGGCCGGCTGTGTAAATCACGGGCTCATATATGCCGACGTCAATACAGGCGGTATCGCGGGAACGATGGCCCAGGAGTATGATTTTGACCTTGAAGGAGACATTACCGGCATCAGAAATGCAGCGAAGAAATCGACATACAGAACGAAGTGCGTATTTCGCGATGATAAGAATACAGGGGAAGTCAAGGGAAGAAAGAGCTATGTCGGCGGTATCTGCGGACTGCATGAGATAGGTACCGTGCTCCGCTGCGGCAACTATGCCAAAGTAAGCTCCGAGACATCGGATTATGTGGGCGGTATTGCCGGAAGAAGCTATTCGACGATACGTGATTCATATGAAAAGGGAGTGCTTGCCGGAGATACGAATATAGGAGGCATAGCAGGCTGCGGTTCCGATATTCTGAACTGCATTGCCATGCCTGTCGTTACCGATGGAGTCAAATTCACCGGAGCCATTGAAGGTTCGGATGATGAGAGCGGCAAGATAGAGGGCAATCTGTTTGTAAGCGAAACGCTTGCGGGCATTGACCGTGTAAGTAAGGCCGGCAGAGCCGAGCCGATCACCTACAGGGAGCTTTTGGCGATCGAAGGCATCCCGTCCGAATTCTCAATGATGACGATCGACTTCATTGTTGACGGTAATATAGTCGCAACAGTTCAAAAAAGATCCGGAGAGGTTGTATCCCCGAATGATACGCCGGTCGAAACCGAGATAGCCGAAAAGAGCAAAAAGAAATCCAAGAAGAACGACGATTCCGACAGCGATAAAGTAATACTTGAAGAAGATCAGTATATTGACTGGGATTGTGACGAAGAGATACCCGTATACGAGGATATGGAGATAAAGGGCGAGATCGTCAGATTCGCCGGGACGCTTGCGAGCGAACAGCTTCGCGGCAACAAGCAGTCGATATTCCTTGTAGACGGAAGGTTCCTTATAGATGAGCATCTTGCGGTAACATCGGTCAATTCCGGTGATGCCGATGCGGAAGAATACGTGATCCGCATACCAAATGACGGGGCCGCAAGCCACAGGTTCAGATACCAGATGCCGACCGGTGTCAAGGAGGTCAGGATATACGTCAAATCGGGCAGCGATCCCAAATCGGTATCGGAAGCGGACATGGAAGAAGTTGTCTGTGACTCGTTCGGTAATTACCTTACCTTCGAGGTGCCGGGTAATGAAGTGCTGGTAAGAGCAGTATCCGTGGAACAGAGGGATTACAAGCTCATAATGATAATCGCAGGCTCCGTTATCGGTCTTCTGGTACTGGTGTTCATAGCGAGGATCGTTCTTACCAGCAGACGGCGCAGAAAGGAGATCGCAGCCGCCAAAGCAGCGGAAGCAGCAGGCTCCGCCGAAAGCTCCGATGCGTTAAGCGAGGTTGAAGATATATCTGATGACAAGTCAACAGATCTTCCGGAGGAATTGACTTCGCAGGTAACCGCGACAACACAGGCAACGAAGACTTCCGAGAAAAAGAATTGACAGTTGACATAACGCATGATAGGATGTACTTGACCCTGTTGGTCAAGGAGGATAGATCATGAATTCCAAATTCTTTGATGTTAAGAAAGATAAACAGGACGCGATAATCAACGCAGCTCTTAAAACATTTGCGTTAAAAGGCTACAAGGATGCGAGCACCGATGTGATCGTCAAGGAAGCCGGCATTTCAAAGGGACTGCTGTTTCATTATTTTTCAAGTAAACAGGGGCTGTATGATTTTATATGCAATTACAGTACTAAATACATGACACTTGAGCTTACAAGAACGGTCAAGAAGAGCGAAAAGGACTGCTTTGAGCTTATGGCGCAGATCAGCCAGGGGCGTGTCCGTGTAATGCGCAACTACCCTTACATGAACAGATTCCTGCGCACGCTTCCGTATGAGGCGGATCCCGAGGCTGTTGCCGCGATCGGCACATGCGTGGAAGACATGGAGAGAACGTACAGAAATCTCTATGACAAGATTGACAGCAAGAAGCTCGTTCAGCCCGAGAGACTGCCGCAGATCATAGATATTATCGATTGGACATGCGACGGATTTTTACGCGAGCATTTCGAGAACAATGAGGACAAGCCCGAAGAGCTGTATGAGCAGTATTCGGATTATCTGAATCTTTTGCGTACTCACTTCTATTCAAGCGATGGTGACGCTAGGGTTTCTATCGCAAAAGAGGAGCTTAATGAGCGTAACGAGACGGTCATGAAAGAAATGCGAATGGACATGACTTTCGAGGAAAGACTTATGGCAGGTCGTCAGCCGCTTGTTGAGACGGACGATGAAGAGGAAGAAGCCGAAGAAGAGAAGAAGTCCGAAGGTGAAGATGCCGGAAGCGATGATGAATTTGTAAAAAGCGCGGACGGCGAAGAGACTATAGACGATATAATTAAGGAAGCAGAGAAGAACATTCAGGTTGCCGAAAGTTCTCAGCCCTGAATACGTAAGCCCCGGGGGAAGTGATTTTTGATCATGCCTCCCGAAGCTTTGCCCCAGCCGACCGGAAGATTCATCGTACATACAAGGCACCAGCCTTTAAGCGATCTGTCGCAGGGAATGGATAAGCCTTTTAGATAATCGGTAATTTCTTTGGAATCCGGTTCGATATCGATGCAGCACTTTACGTCCGGGCTCGTTACGGCGTGAGAGAGTGCATGATCCGGTTCAAACCGGTTTTTCTTGAAAGTGCCGAGCTTTATTCCGGCACGAATAACTTTCAGTCCTTTTATGTCGGGCATATGACATGGCGCAAGATACAGGCCGTCTCCGAATTTCGTGAGACGGTCTTTGTTGTCGGTTATCATTTGCATTATCCGGCTGTTTTCGCAAAACGTGTCCTTGAGAAAATCACTCAGAAGTGCATCCTCGACAGAAGAAAGAGCTGATTTTGAGCTTTTTTTCGCGTTATTATCCGCATCAATACCCCCATCCAGGTCAATAATCCTCGAAAAAGCGACGGCAAAGTGTCCCTCACCTTTATGGGTGTGCGGATATATGCGGTGCGGATCTTCTGCGATCATATATTCGGGGTGACGTGCCGTAAACCTGTTTGCTGCGCCTTCATCTTCGTCGTAAGAGAAAGTGCATGTGCTGTATACGATGCGGCCTCCGGGAGCGAGCATTTTTGCGGCACAGTCAAGTATCATGTCCTGACGTTCGGCGCACATCTTAACGTTTTCGGGGCTCCATTCACTTACGGCCTCGGGATTTTTACGGAACATTCCTTCGCCGGAACACGGTGCGTCAACGAGTATTCTGTCAAAAAATGAGGGAAATCTGGCCGCCAAAACGGTCGGATCTTCACAGGTGAGAAGACAATTCGTAACTCCCATTCGCTCAATGTTCTCGGACAATATCGATGCGCGCGACGGTACGATCTCGTTTGCGACAAGAAGCCCGATTCCGTTCATAAGATCGGCGATCTGAGTAGTTTTGCCGCCGGGTGCGGCGCAAAGATCGAGAACTTTTAAGCCCGAATCATCCACATTTAGCATAGATACGGGCAGCATTGCGGAAGGCTCCTGTATATAGTAGGCTCCTGCAAAGTGAAGCGGCGATGCTCCGGGCTGCGTATCATCATAATAATATGCCATATCCCAGTGCTTCACTTCTTCGGGCGACTCTTTACCGGTCGCAATCCTGCACATTTGTGCATGATCGACACCATCAAGCTTCCTTCGGTTAAGTCTTACCGCTTTATAGGACGGCATTTCGTAGCTTTTGATGAAATCATCGTAACCGTCCTGCAGCTGATCCTTCATTCTGTTTTTGAATTCTTCGGGCAGATTTATCATACCGGAGATTATATCATCTGTGCGATTTTAGGGAAACATAAACAACAAAATAAAGTGGTCTTTGTTCAAAAATAACAGTTTACACGAACAGACCGCTATGGTATTATCAATCAAGAAATTGTGGGCGAAGCTGTCATAAGCGGTACAATAACACAAGATATTGTATCACAGCGTGATTGATGAGCCCGCGCAAATAATGTTTTATGAGGAGGATGTTATGAAACTGATCTATCAGGTGGAAGACAAGGTCAAGCCGGGACCTCTTCTTGTATTCGCGATCCAGCAGCTGCTCGCGATCATGACGGCGACACTCGTTGTACCTATTATCGTGGGCAATGGAATGAGCCCTGCCGCTGCACTTTTCGGTGCGGGCTGCGGTACGCTCATCTACATTTTGTTCACACAGAAGAAGAGCCCTGTTTTCCTCGGTTCGTCATTCGCTTTCATCGGCAGTATGTGTGCCGCATTCGCCGGTGGAGTATCCGTTTCACTCGGATATCTCGGAATGATAATCGGTGCGATTTTCGCAGGTCTTGTTTATGTAGTTATAGCTCTTATCGTTAATGCCGTTGGAGTAGGCTGGATCAACAGACTCATGCCTGCTGTTGTTATCGGCCCCACGGTTGCGATCATCGGACTCTCGCTTGCAGGAAATGCAGTCGGAGATATCACGACAGGCGGTGTTAAGGTTGACGGAGTTGCAATCGCAAGCCCCATCGCAGCACTTCTCGGCGGACTTGTTACTCTTGCTGTTACAATGCTTTGCAGCGCATACGGCAAGAAGAGCGGAAGACTCATCCCGTTCATCTACGGTATTCTTGCAGGCTACGCTTTCTGCCTTATACTTACACTTATCGGTAATGCAACCGGTAACGATTCGATCAAGCTCTTAAGCTTTGATTCGTTTTCAGCACTTACGGCTGACGGAGTTACGGTTTCAACGTTCTTTGCGATACCGAGCTTTACATTCCTTACAGCGTTCGGAGCTTTTCCGGAATTGTCGGGAACATATATCGGAACGATTTTCGCAGCATATGTACCTGTCGCATTCGTTGTATTCGCAGAGCACATAGCTGACCATAAGAACATTTCATCTATCATCGAGCGTGATCTTCTGACCGAGCCCGGTCTCCACAGAACACTTCTCGGTGACGGTATCGGATCAATGGTAGGCGCATTCTTCGGCGGATGTCCCAACACAACATACGGTGAGTCGATCGGATGTGTTGCCATCACGAAGAACGCTTCGGTATACACGATCATCGCTGCCGCATTCGGTGCGATCATTATATCGTTCATCTCGCCGTTCATCGCATTCGTTAATTCCATTCCTTCATGTGTAATGGGTGGCGTATGTATGGCACTTTACGGATTCATCGCCGTATCCGGACTCAAGATGGTTCAGAGTGTTGACCTTAACAAGAACAAGAACCTCTTCGTTGTATCGGTTATCCTCATTGCAGGTATCGGCGGACTTACACTTAACTTCGGATCCGTTACGATCACAAGCGTTGCATGTGCACTTATCCTTGGTATCCTTACAAACGTAATTCTTAAGAATGCTCCTGAAAAGGACGAATAAGAGATCGGGATATCAAAGGTTTCATAAAATGGCCTCCGTCGATTACGACGGAGGTCATATTGTATGACATAAGGTGTCTGCGAAGCAGACGAAGTCCTAATGTCCACTGCAAAAAGTAATCATAAATTCACATTGACAAATCCCCCGTCCCACTGTATAGTGTTTTCAAACAGCAATTTCAGTTCCCATACTTCGATTCTGGAGTATTCAATCCCCAAGCGATCAGGTTATAAGAACAAGGGAAAAGGACTAGAAAAGTATGATTTTTCAGACATTAAACGGTAAGTGGGTCATGAATGAGAGAGGCTCCGAGGCTTTCGTTGAAGCTCAGGTGCCGGGTTCAGTGCTGTCTTCACTCCTTGTCGGACACAGGACGAACGATCCGTTTTTCGGTGTCAATGAAGAAGAAGCAAGGGAACTGTTTACGAGAGATTATTTCTTCTCGACCGAATTCGAGCTTATTCCTGAGCTTTACGAGCAGGAGAAGATCGTACTGTGCTGTAAGGGTATCGACACTTTATCACGCGTATACATTAACAACATGCTCGTCGGCACGACCGACAACATGCACAGAACATACAATTTCGACGTTAAGAGATTTCTTAATCCGGGCGTCAACATGGTTATGGTGGAGCTGTTGTCTCCGTCCAATTTCATTGCGACGAGACAGCCTACAAGCGGCAAACAGATCGATTACACTCCCGCGGGATGCGCGCCGGGCAATCAGTATCTTCGTAAAGCGCACTGCATGTTCGGATGGGACTGGGGTGCAAACATTCCCGACTGCGGCATCTGGCGCAGCATTGATCTTATCGGATACAGTCTTATCCGTATCGATGACGTTCTCATCACACAGACTCACAAGAAGAAGAAAGTCGTTCTTGATATCGACGTTACGGCCGAGCTCATCAGGCAGGATCATTACATCATTCAGGCAGAGCTCGTAACGCCTGACGGTAAAGTATCCGCGATCACGGAAACGCTTACGAGCGAAAAAGTGTCGCTTTCAATGGAAATAGACAATCCCAAACTGTGGTGGCCCAGAGGCTTCGGCGACCAGCCGCTTTACACGGTCAGCGTCTTTGCGCTTGATATGAACGGTAATCAGTGGGATTCCAAATCATACAGAATAGGACTTCGTACGATGACAGTCTCGACCGACAAGGACGAGTTCGGTAAGGAGTTCTGCTTCGTCGTAAACGGCATCAGAATATTCTCAATGGGTGCCGATTACATTCCCGAGGACACGATTTATTCTTTCATTACGAAAGAGAAGATAGATTATTTGTTAAAATCAGCCGTTAAGTGTAATTTCAACACGATAAGGGTATGGGGCGGCGGATATTACCCGTCGGATACGTTCTATGACCTTTGCGACGAATACGGTCTTATCGTATGGCAGGACATGATGTTTGCCTGCAACATTTACGACCTTACGGATGATTTTGAAAAAGACATCACGGCAGAGGCGGAGGACAACATTAAGAGGATACGTCATCACGCCTGCCTCGGCCTTATATGCGGTAACAACGAGATGGAGAACGCCTGGGTTGAGTGGCCGGAATTCCGCGCACACTCCGACGAACTTCGCAAAGATTACCTTCGCATGTTTGAGGACATCATCCCGAACATTGCAAAGGCTTGCGCACCGCAGGTATTCTACTGGCCGTCCTCACCGTCATCGGGCGGACGTTTTGACAAGCCTTCCGACGAGACACGCGGAGACTGTCATTTCTGGGACGTTTGGCATGGTCTTGCCGATTTCGAGGAATATGAAAATCACACGATGAGATTTGTCTCGGAGTTCGGATTCCAGTCATTTCCTTCCATCAAAACGGTCAAGACATTTACGACCGAAGCTGACCGCAACGTGTTCTCCAAAGTTATGGAGAGCCATCAGAAGAGCGTGGACGGAAACGGCAAGCTCATATTTTATCTGTCGCATAACTTCCTGTTCCCGAAGGATTTCGAAAGCCTTCTGTACTTAACGCAAATACTTCAGGCCGTTGCGATCAAGCGCGCTGTTGAGCACTGGAGAAGGAACAGGGGCAATACGATGGGAACGCTGTTCTGGCAGTTTAACGACAGCTGGCCCGTAACATCGTGGTCGAGTATCGATTACTTCGGCAGATGGAAGCCGCTTCAGTATTTCTCCAAATATTTCTTTGCCCAGATCGCCGGATCCATCAGGCGTACCGGCAATATCATCAGTCCTTATGTCGTTAACGAGACGAGGGATTTTGAGACAAGAAGAGTAAAACTGTCGCTTCAGACGATGGAATTCAGACTGCTCCACGAAGAGGAGCACGAGATCGATATTCCGCCGTTTTCCGCAGTTAAAGTGTGCGAGACCGATTACTCGAACCTTATCGCGGGAATGGAGAATTCGGTGTTCGTCGAGGCGGAGTTCTTTGATGAGGACGGCGTTATCCAGTCAACGGAGATCGAAGTTTTCGTCAAATACAAATATCTGAACCTTGAAGGTTCATCCATTTCATATTCGGTTATAGAACTTGCGGACGAATATGTCATAAGAATGATGTCCGGCGGATTCGCGGCATTTGTAGAGCTTGACCTGCTTCAGGCCGATGCGATTTTCTCGGACAACTATTTCCACTTAACGAGTAAAAGGGAGAAGACGATAAGGCTTAAAAAGAGTGATATCAGATATCTTTCTCCCAACATTCCCGAGATACAGAACAGGTACGATCTCGAGCAGCAGCTCGTGATCAGGACACTAAAGGATACATTCTGATGGATATACCCAAAGATCCGGCAATGCTGCTTAGTTTCGTAAATCTTAAACTGAGGGATTTTTACACAAGTCTTGATGCGATGTGCGACGACCTCGGGGTTGGCCGCAAAGAGATTGAGGATAAGCTCGCGTCGATAGATTACGAGTACGATGAGAAGACCAACCGCTTTGTGTGACAGGCAGCATTTAGAGGAGCTTTTCCAATATGAACGAGTAGATGTCCGCCGACTGGTCGCGCCAGTGATCGCATATCGCGCGTGCGCTGTCTTCGGTAGGCATGTTGATCTTGATGTTGATCAGATCCTCTGATTTTTCCCGTGCGGTGAGATCGGCGACATAATCGCCCTTTGAAGAACGGTAGTAATTGGTCATGACCGATACGTTGTTCGTGATCGCCATGCGGTTTTCCTCGAAGTACGTATTGATATCGTTCTTGATACCTTCGGAAATACGGTTCTGGAAAAACGTCAGAGCATCCCGTCCTTTGTCGGTAAGAGATAAGAACGTCGAGCTGTGAGTAGAAGATGATTCGATGAAACCGTCTTCGGTAAGCTCAAAAGTCGCCTGTGTCAGAGTGAAATAATTGGCATACTCTTTTTCGAGAATGAATTCCTGAATCTGAGCTTTGGTGATCGGAAAATCAACCTTGTCAAGCATGTAAAGCACTATTAACTTTGTCAGGGTTTGTGGTTCGGTCATGGCTATATAATAGCGATACATAATAGAAAAGTCAAAATTGTCAACAATTAGCGTTTTATGGAGGAGGCTGTATGACAAGAGAAAAATACGAATCATTATCACTTGCGGCGCTTAAGGATATTGCGAAAGCGCGTAACATCAAGGGTATTTCGCTTATGAAGAAGAGTGAGATCGTTGATGCGATGCTTGCGCTTGATGCCAAAGATGCAGCAGCAAATGCCAAGCCCGCAAAGGGAGGAGATGCCGAGGAGAAGCCTAAGAAGCCCCTTTCCGAGGAAGACAGAAGAACAGCGGTCGGAGAAGAGTCCGAGCTTTCCGAAGAAAAGAAGATGCTCGATTCCGGCGAAGAAGCAAGGGGTATACTTGAAGTAATGTCGGACGGATACGGCTTCATCAGAAGTGAGAACTATCTTCCGGGCGATGATGACGTATACGTAGCACCGAGCCAGATCAGAAGATTCGGCCTCAAGACCGGTGACATAGTTGTCGGTAACACGAGAGTCAAGAATCCGACGGACAAGTTCGGAGCACTTTTATTCGTAAAATCAATCAACGGACTGTCACCTCAGGAAGCAAGCCGTCGTAAGAATTTTGAAGATCTTACACCGATCTTCCCCGACGAGAAGCTCAATCTTGAGACACCCGGAGGCAGCATCGCGATGCGTATCATGGATCTTATGTGCCCCGTTGGTAAGGGACAAAGAGGTATGATCGTATCTCCGCCGAAGGCAGGTAAGACAACGCTTCTTAAAGATGTGGCCAAGTCCATCACGAAGAACAATCCCGAGATGCATCTTCTTATCCTTCTTATTGATGAGCGTCCCGAGGAAGTTACGGATATCAAGGAATCGATTGAAGGCGAGCAGGTAGAAGTTATCTACTCGACATTCGACGAGCTGCCCGAGCATCACAAGAGAGTGTCGGAGATGGTAATAGAGCGTGCAAAGAGACTTGTAGAGCACGGCGAAGACGTAACGATACTGCTTGATTCTATCACGAGACTTACGCGTGCATATAACTTAACCGTTCAGCCGAGCGGACGTACACTTTCGGGTGGTCTTGATCCTGCGGCTCTTCATATGCCCAAGAGATTTTTCGGTGCTGCCAGAAACATGCGTGAGGGCGGAAGCCTTACGATACTTGCAACGGCACTTATCGATACGGGCTCCAAGATGGACGATGTAGTATACGAGGAATTCAAGGGAACAGGTAACATGGAAATGGTTCTTGACAGAAAGCTGTCTGAGAAGAGAGTGTTCCCTGCAATAGACATACCCAAGTCGGGAACGAGAAGAGACGATCTTCTGCTCGAGCCCTACGAGCTTGAAGCCATCAACGTTATGCGCAAGGCATTCAACGGTCTCAAGCCCGAGGAAGCTGTCGAGAAGTGTCTCGATATATTCGTAAGAACGAGGAACAATGTTGAGTTCATCGAGATGATCAAGAAGATCAGGCTTATTTGATAAGCAAATATCCTTCCAGATTAACGTGTCTGGTTTCTTTATCACTGCTTCGCGAAATGTCCGCATCTGTTATGTAGAGGCGGGCATTTTCGTTTATGTCGATGACACAAATGTCCGCGCACTGTCTTCTGAACTCATCGTTGTTTATGAAACCTTCGTTCATATCATACGCCAGTTCATTGAACTTCTTGCAAAAATCACTAAGATCGACATTTGCCGGATCTGCCGGAGTCCGATCATTGTAATCATCTTTGTATATGTATACGGGAAGGTTTGATGTATCGCACGTTATGTCGGGATCCTGACGTCTGTCTTCGATACGGACATGCATGAGCTTTTTATATCCTTCAAGGTCTAAGTAATCACCGCCTGAAAGCTCCATAAGATCGGCGTAATACCAGCCGTTTTGATCGGGTACGCTGAATATTTCGCCCTCCCGGTCGCTCTTGTTAGCTTTGGCAGAGGCAAGCTTTGCCTTTTCGCGAAGCTCTTTTACGCTGTTTTCGTCAAAAGAGGGGAAGTATTTGGCAAGCCTGTCTTTTCCGAATTCACCGTCCTTTAAGAAACCGTAAGCCGCATTGGCTCGAATGATCTCCTTGTCGGAAATAACGATCCCGGCCTCGGTATTTCTGATGTAGGAAGAAAGAGTCCTCTTGGCTGTTGAAACGGAAAGCGATTTTGCATTGATGCCCGGCACAAATACAACAATGAGTATGAAAGCGCACAGTATGAGGATGACACCGCTTCCGGCGATCTCTTTGTCGAGACGTCGCTTTACCGTGTAGTAAATGATGTAGACAATTTCAAACAGAATAAATGCTATACCGGCGTATCTCTTCGGCGTAAGACCGTATTGACCGATGCGGACAATAACGGTATAGCACTGCATCAGGATGAACGGCGCGAATATGAGAGGACTGTTGTATGCGAACTTCTGAAGTATTCCGGTATCCTCAAACGACGTGCACATATACGTTATGAGCATCGATATGATAAACAGTGCCGTAAGTATGGCGTAGACCGAATTGGACGGTACCGATGTCGTGATCACGAGCTTGATCATGTAAATGTATATGATAAGATATGCCAGTATCACGATGGTTAACATAACATATCTGACAAGTATCTGGAAGAACAGATTTGCCTTTTCGTTGGCACGCGTTATTGCACATACAACCGCCGGTGCGTAAAAAAGTCCGTTTATGAGTATAAGTATCGGCATCATGAATTCAAACGCATCGTCGTATAAAAGGAGTGTAACGATAAGCGTCAGGAACAGCACGCCGACCTGTATAACGGAATATATGATCGAAGTAAAGAACAGGTTTGAATTAATGTTTATGAAGTGAGCGTTAAACGGCTGATCGACAGACCGTTCATAAGAGCAATATATCGCAACAAGAACGGCCAGAGAGAGCAGTCCGGCGATGTACATAAATACGGTAAAGTATCCGAGCCTGTCTCTTAAGCTTATAAGAGTCGTAAATATCCGCAGATGCGATCCGTCGAAAAAATCGGCGATGATAAAGCTCATCAAAATGCTAAGCAGCGCAAAGAAGGAGAATACAGCGATTTTAACACCGTTATTCTTCCAGCGTATCCTGATGCTTTCAAGGCACAGTGAAAATACCGCAAAGAATAACACCGCAAGGCTGATATGGAAAAACAGCTCAAATGGTGCGTAATCCGAAACGGCGCCCATGTGACGCCGTACACTTGTCATTATGTTATAGAGCGCGAACATTATCGTTGCCGCGATCATGCTTATCGCTGTTATCCTGTGTGATGCAAGCAGCATTCCGGGATACGAAAAAGCATTCTTAAGAAAATCCTTAATCCTCTCCATCTCCTACAAAAACCTCCCCGCTTTTAATCATGTCGATCATTATCTGTGCTATTTCCGGATCGAACTGAGCCCCCTTATTCTTCTCAAGTTCGGAAAGAATTACCTCGCGCGTCAGATGATCTCTGTAGCATCTGTCGGAGCTCATTGCATCAAGAGCATCCGCAACACCGATGATACGAGCGACAAGCGGTATGTCCTTGCCGGCAAGTCCCGCCATGTAACCTTTGCCGTCGTAACGTTCGTGATGATACAGCACACCGTCGATTATGCCGTCTATCGCAGTGAATTCCGTAAGTACGCGTTCGCCGTTTGTTGTATGGCTGCGCATTATGTCGAATTCCTCTTCGGTAAGCTTTCCGGGCTTGTTGAGGATCTCTCCGGGGATCGCAAGCTTGCCGCAGTCATGCAGGAGTCCGATATATCCGATGTCACGTACCTCTTCTTCGCTCATGCCGATCTTCTCGGCAATCTTTTGTGCATAGTATGAAACACGTGTGCTGTGACCTTTTGTATACTGGTCTTTTGTATCTATGAAATTCGCAAAAGTGCTCATCGTCTGGGATATGACATTATTGAGTTTGTCGGAGTTCTTCCTGTGCACTTCCTCCCTGTACAGGTACATAAGGAATGCGATCATGGCCGTTGCCCATGCGACTAGCGCGATGAGTATGAGCCAGAACAGGAAGTATTTCGTGATCGGCTTGTACCGGCATCCCGTAATGGTTACGTTCTCGAAATCCATCAGTTCATTGGATATGAGAACCGCACCGAATGTCTGTGATTCGCCGGCACCTATCGTTGCAATACGTTCCTCGGGAGTAAATGTTATTATGTCAGCCTGCTTGTCATAGTCCCATTCACCGTTCCAGCAGCTGTCAATCGTAATGTTCCTTTCGGGAACTGCAATGACAACGCTCCAGTTTACTATGTCATAGTCCGAGTGATTCTCTATCGTGTTGTCATACTGCGCACCGTAGTTCTCCAGCGGGCCGCCGGGATCGTTGAGCCAGTGCTTTGATATGCTGACGTTGTATGTGTATTCGTCTTCGGAACGGACCGAACCGTCGTGATCTTCGATGTCCTGGGAACTTCTGAGATTTTTCTGATCCGTTTCCTCAAGACGCATGCTATATGTGAACGGATTCTTGAGGTTGCTCCTGATGCTGGTCTGAAGTGCACCGAGTCCGGCAAGAAGGCCGAGAAGAATGACCGCAAATATCATCATACCGCGCAAATCTTTGGAATATCTGATACGCATTCGATACCTCCGCTTTATTCGTACATAATATTATATAGACTTTTCATCGGTAAAATCAATAGCTTTATAAAGGCTATTTTACAGTGGATATGCTGACTTTGGTGTGATAGAATATGGGCTATGGATATAAGTATTTTATTTGATCTTGCGATTCTGATCTTCCTTGCGAAGGCGTTCGGGATCGTGGCAAGAAGAATAGGTGCGCCGCAGGTTGTCGGCGAGATAATTGCGGGTCTACTCGTAGGGCCGTCCGTTATGGGCATAGTCAAGTCGAACGACATTATCGAGGTTTTCGCCGAGATCGGCGTAATCATGCTCATGTTCGCAGCCGGACTCGGAACCGACCTTAAAGAGCTTAGAAGATCGGGGCTAAAATCACTCATTATCGCAACCGTCGGCGTTATAGTGCCTCTTATCGGCGGATTTGTTCTATACAGTGCGTTTTACGGATTCGCGGCTCCTCCGTCGAAGGAATTCTACACCGCACTGTTTATGGGAACGATATTGACCGCGACAAGTGTATCGATCACGGTTGCGGCACTTTCCGAGATGGGTAAGCTTACGACTTCGGTCGGAACGACGATAGTCGGAGCGGCGGTTATTGACGATGTTATCGGTATCATCGTGCTTACATGCGTTGTAGGTGGCGCAGGAGGCGGCGGAAACATCGGCATCGTTCTTGTTAAGATAGCTTTGTTCTTTGTCGTTGCTCTCGTGGTCGGCTTCCTTATTCATAAGTGTATGGAATGGCTCGAAGCGCGTCATCCTCATACGCAGAGGATTCCGATATACAGTCTAGCGTTCTGCTTTGCGATGGCATATGTTGCGGAGAAGTATTTCGGTATAGCCGATATTACCGGCGCATATGCGGCCGGCATCGTACTGTGCACGGTAAAAGACAGGGAATACGTCGAGAAGAAGATAGACATCAGCAGTTATATGCTGTTCGGACCGCTTTTCTTTGCAGGCATCGGACTTAAGACCGACCTGTCGGGACTTACGGTAGCAATACTCGGATTCGGATTATGCTTCATACTCGTTGCTCTTGTTACCAAGATAATAGGCTGCGGACTTGCGGCAAAGATGTGCGGATTCGATATGAAGGACAGTCTGAGGGTCGGCGTCGGAATGATGACAAGAGGAGAGGTCGCACTTATCGTTGCACAAAAGGGATTGGCAGTAGGAGTTCTAAGCTCCGTATATTTCCCGGCCGTGATACTTCTGATAATCGTGTCATCCGTTGTTACGCCGGTGATTTTAAAGCTCCTGTTTGCCGACAAGACAAAATCATAAAAAAGTACTTGCGTATTGGATTTTGTTGCGTTATAATCGGACTACTGTGATATGTTAGTTATAGTGAGGTGAATCAAATGAAGGAAGGAATACATCCCGCATACCATCAGGCTACAGTAACCTGCAACTGCGGTAATACATTCGTAACAGGCTCAACAAAGGAAGACATTCACGTGGAGATCTGTTCCAAGTGCCATTCGTTCTACACAGGACAGCAGAAGGGCGCAAGAACCGACGGACGTATTGATAAGTTCAATAAGAAGTACGGCGTTAAATAAAAGATCTTATGATGAGTGCTTTGCACTCATCTTTCTTTTTTATGTGACCAAGCCTGTGTCATATAATTGATCATACAAGGAACACCTACAGATGAAGAAAAAGAAATGCACGCGATACTCAGGGATAGGCGGTCAGGCCGTTCTCGAGGGTATTATGATGAAGAATAAGGACAGATACAGTGTCGCCGTCCGCACGCCGGAAGGGGATATTGATGTTGCCGTTGAGGAGTACGAATCGTTCGCACCTTCAAAAGCGCTTACCCGCATTCCGTTCATCCGCGGCGTATTTAACTTCATCGATTCTCTGATCCTCGGTATCAGGACGCTCAACTATTCCGCAAAGTTTTATGAGGAAGAGCAGGATACCCACAAGAAGGATAAGATATTTGACAGGATATTCAAGGACAATTCCGAAAAGGTTCTGTCGACGATAACGGTGATCATATCGGTTGCAATAGCCATAGGGCTGTTTATCGTTGCACCGTATTATCTCTCACAGCTTCTGTCGAAGGTCATTGTCAGCGACACTGCGCTTGCGATTTTGGAAGGCGTTATCCGCGTTCTGATCTTTATCGGATACATTGTCCTTATCTCGTGCATGAAAGATATCCGCCGCGTGTTCATGTATCACGGTGCGGAGCATAAGTGCATCAACTGCATCGAGAGCGGGCACGAGCTTAACGTTGAGAATGTGAGAAAATCATCCCGTGAGCATAAACGCTGCGGTACAAGCTTTCTGTTCTTTGTAGTGTTTATAAGCGTGATTTTATTCATGTTCATAAGGGTTGAAGAGCCGGTGGCAAGAGTTGCGATAAGGCTTCTTCTTATCCCCGTTATCGCATCGCTCGCATATGAGATCATACGTCTTGCGGGCAGGAGCAATAACATAATTGTAAGAATACTGTCGGCACCCGGTATGTGGCTTCAGAGACTTACGACGCGCGAGCCCGATGATGATATGATCGAGGTTGGTATTGCAGCGGTTGAAGCTGTATTTGACTGGAAGGAATATCTGGGAACATCTGCAGATGAATTATAGCGAACTTTATAAGATCGGCGAGCAGCATTTATCTGACGCCGGTATAGCGGAAGCAGCCTTGGATGCAAGGCTGCTTTTGGAATTTGTAACGGGTAATGATCGCAATACGCTTTATGCTCATCCCGAGACTTTGGTTGCGGAGGCTGATGCCGCTTCATACGAAAAGCTTTTGGCTAAGCGCGCAGCGCATGTTCCGCTTTGTCAGATTACCGGAAGCTGCGAGTTCATGGGAATTGAGTTTGCCGTTAACGAGAATGTGCTCATTCCGCGTCAGGACAGTGAGTGCCTTGTCGAGGAAGCCATGCGGTATGTAAACGACGGTGACTATATACTCGATCTGTGCACGGGAAGCGGATGCCTTCTTCTGTCGCTTATGCATTACAAGAACGGATGCCGGGGAGTCGGTATCGACATCTCTCAGGATGCTCTTGATGTTGCGAGGAAGAATGCGGACACGCTTGCATCATCCGGTGCCCTGAACGGAGGCGAGGTCTCGTTATATGCCGGTGATCTTTATGAGCCGATTACAGACAACGATACGAGATTCGATGTGATCATATCGAATCCGCCATATATAAGACATGATGTGATTGCAACCCTCATGCCCGAGGTTCGCGATCACGAGCCGCGTATCGCGCTTGACGGAGGAGACGACGGCCTTACATTCTATCGCAGAATCGCAGAGTCGGCACCCGCGCACCTTGCGAAGGGTGGACGCATCTTCCTCGAGATCGGATACGATCAGGGTGAGGCAGTTGCGAGCATCCTTGCCGACGCGGGATTTGCCGACATAAATATCGTGAAGGATTATTCTGGCAACGACAGGGTTGTAGTTGCTATCTGCCATCGCTACGCACCGAACAAGAGCGAGAGCGCGTTTTAGAGGAAATATTCTCGACAAGCACCGTATAGAGAAAGGAAATAAATATGTTCGACAAACTTGAAGATTTACTCGTGCGATACGAGGAGCTCATGAGCGAGCTCGGCGAGCCCGGTGTTGCAGACGATCAGGCGCGCTTCACCCGCCTTATGAAGGAGCAGCGTGACCTTGCTCCGATAGTTGAGACGTACGGCGAATACAAGAAGAGCAAGCAGGACATCGAAGACAGCCTCGAGATGCTCGAAGCGGAGTCCGATGAGGAAATGCGCGAGATGTTAAAAGAAGAGCTTAATGCGGCGAAAGACAACGTTGCCAAGCTCGAAGAAAAGCTCCGCGTTCTCCTTCTTCCGAAAGATCCGAATGACGATAAAAACGTCATCGTCGAAATACGTGCAGGCGCAGGCGGCGATGAGGCAGCCCTCTTTGCTGCGGAAATATACCGCATGTACGTGCATTACGCCGAGGATCGCGGCTGGAAAGTCGAAACAATGGAAACAGATGAGATCGGAATCGGCGGCATGAAGTCCGTGACTTTCATGATCACGGGTTCCGGAGCATACTCGGTAATGAAGTACGAAAGCGGTGTTCACCGCGTGCAGCGTGTTCCCGAGACCGAGAGCGGTGGCAGGATACACACGTCGACGATAAGCGTGGCTGTTATGCCGGAAGCCGAGGAAGTTGATGTCGTTATTGACGAGAAAGACGTTCGTATCGATGTCATGAGAGCATCGGGCAACGGCGGCCAGTGCGTCAACACGACCGATTCGGCCGTAAGGCTTACGCACTATCCGACAGGTATCGTCATATATTCGCAGACGGAAAAATCACAGCTTCAGAACAAGGCCAAGGCATTTGCCCTGCTTCGTGCAAAGCTATACGATATGGAACAGCAGAAAGCCCATGACGCCGAAGCGGAACTTCGAAAGAGCCAGATCGGAACGGGCGACAGATCCGAGAAGATCAGAACTTACAATTTCCCTCAGGGAAGAGTCACGGATCACAGAATCGGTCTTACACTGTACAAGCTTGACAAGGTCATGAACGGAGACATTCAGGAGATAATCGATGCGTGCATAGGCGCGGATCAGGCAGCAAAACTTTTGAAGATGAACACGGGAGACTGATCATGATAATGAAGAAACTAGCCCGGTCAATCCGGCAGTATATGGGAAGCACGATAGCAACGCCCCTTCTCGTATCGGGAGAGGTTGTGCTTGAGTGTACGATCCCGTTCTATATAGCGGAGCTGATCAACAGGATCAAAGCGGGAGCGGGAGTTGCGGAGATAGCATCTTTCGGAGGAATCCTTGCCCTTATGGCGGTGGGAAGCCTTATATTCGGTATGCTTGCAGGCATGACGTGTGCCACGGCAAGCTGCGGATTCGGACGCAACCTTCGCTCGGATCTGTATCGCGCAGCCAATGATTTTTCATTCGACAATATCGACAGGTTCTCGACGAGCTCGCTCGTAACGAGGATGACAACCGATGTTACGAACGTTCAGAACGCGTTCATGATGCTCATAAGAGTTGCGGTCAGATCGCCGTTCATGCTCATATTCGCATTTATTATGGCATTCCGTCTTGCGGGAAGAATGGCATGGATATTCGTTGCGGTAGTACCGATACTTGCCGGAACGCTTATCCTGGTTGCATCCAAAGCGATGCCTCTTTTTCGCCGTATATTCAAAAGATACGACAGAATGAACGAATCGGTCGAAGAGAACATCACGGGCATCCGTGTCGTTAAATCATTCGTCAGGGAAGAACACGAAGAGAAAAGATTTGATGCCGCTGCGGAAGAAGTCAGGAAAGACTTTACAAAGGCCGAGAAGATACTTGCATGGAATGCGCCCGTTATGCAGTTTTGTTTGTATGTCGTAATGGTGTTCGTGTTAAGCTTCGGCTCATACGTTGTCATTTCAACGAGAGGCACCGAGTTCGATGTCGGACAGATATCGGCATCTCTTACGTACAGCTTTATGATTTTATCATCGCTGATGATGATGTCGATGATCTTCGTTATGATAACGCTCGCGCAGGAGAGTGCATCAAGAATAGTGGAGGTGCTCGAAGCCAAGTCAACGATCACGAGCCCCGATCCGGAAGTTGCGGTTGAGTCGGTTGCCGACGGTTCGATAGATTTTGAAAATGTCAGCTATGCGTATATCGGCAATCCGGACAACAACGTACTTACCGATGTTAATCTTCATATCGGATCCGGCGAGACAATAGGTATCATAGGTACAACCGGAAGCGGAAAATCATCACTTGTACAGCTTATTCCGAGACTGTATGACGCGACACGCGGAACGGTCAAAGTCGGAGGCGTTGATGTTCGTGACTACGACCTTAACGTTCTTCGTAAAAACGTTGCGATGGTACTTCAGAAAAACGTCCTGTTTGAGGGAACGATAGCCGACAATCTGCGCTGGGGTAATCCCGATGCGACCGAGGATGAGATGAGAGAAGCGTGCAGACTTGCCTGTGCGCAGGAGTTCATTGATTCGAAGGAAGGCGGATACGATTACAGAATTGATCACGGCGGAGTGAACATCTCCGGCGGACAGAAGCAGAGACTGTGTATTGCAAGAGCTCTTCTTGCAAGACCGAAAATCATAATATTCGATGATTCGACGAGTGCGGTTGATACAAAAACCGATGCGATGATAAGAAAAGGAATGCGTGAGTTCATTCCCGAGACTACGAAGCTTATCATTGCACAAAGAACCGCATCGGTTGAAGATGCAGACAAGATAATCGTTATCGATTCGGGCAGGATTGCCGCGGTCGGAACGCATAAAGAGCTGTTAAATAACAGTGATATCTATCGCGAGATCTATGTGTCTCAGAACAAGGGAGGTGATGAAGATGGCAAGTAATCACGGCCCCAGAGGCAGGAGAGGTCCCGGACTTGCGCCCGGCGAGAGACTACAGAAGGGTATAGTAAAGAGAGTAGTTAAGGATGTATTTTCATTCTTCCCGGTAATGCTGCCGGTAGTTATCATATGTATCACTATATCCGCGCTTATTTCTTCAATGCCTTCGATCTTCCAGCAGAAGGTAATAGCGATCATTGAAAGCTCTTATAAGAGCGGAGACTGGTCAGCCGTAAGGAGTGAGATATTCCGCCTGATCATCATACTCGTCATCTTATATTCGATCTCGCTTGCGGCAACGATCGCATTCAACCAGATGATGGCGACTATTACGCAAGGTACTCTCAAGAAGATGAGAGTGAAGCTCTTTAACAGGATGGAGACTCTTCCGATTAGGTTTTTTGACAGAAAACAGGTCGGAGATACGATGAGTCTGTATACGAACGATATTGACGCGCTTCGTCAGATGATATCGCAGAGTTTCCCGCAGATGCTCAACACGTTCATCATGATAATTACGGTCATCTGCATCATGCTCTACTACAGCCTGTATATGACACTCGTGGTCATTTCCGGAGTACTGCTTATGTTTGTCGTAACGAGGATCATCGGTGGCGGAAGTGCGAGATTTTTCTTCAAGCAGCAGCAGGCGATAGGTAAGGCGGAAGGATACATTCAGGAAACGATAAGCGGCGCCAAGGTAGTCAAGGTATTCTGTCATGAAGACGAGTGCGGCGAAGAGTTCGAGAAGCTCAACGAGGAACTGTTTACTGTTGCATCCCGCGCCAACAAATATGCAAATATTCTTGCACCGATACTTAACAACATGGGTAACATCCTGTATGTCATAGTAGGTATCGCAGGAGGATTTTTCATATCGGCGGATATTAACAATATCGGTATAAGCGGCATGCCGTTTTCGATCAGTCTTGTAGTTCCGTTCCTCGGAATGACGAGAATGTTCTGCGGACAGATCGGACAGATATCGATGCAGATAAATGCCGTAGTTGCGGGTCTTGCGGGCTGCGAGAGAATATACCGCGTGATGGATGAGAAGCCCGAAGCCGACGAAGGTTACGTCCATCTTGTAAATGTTAAGGAAGTAGACGGAGAACTTGTCGAGACAACCGAAGATACGAGAATGTGGGCATGGAAGCATCCTCATAAAGAGCAGGGTACGGTTACGTACACGCCTCTTCGCGGTGACATAGTACTTGACGGTGTTGATTTTTCATATGATGGCAAAAAGCAGGTTCTTTTTGATGTTTCGCTTTATGCGAAGCCCGGACAGAAGGTTGCATTCGTAGGATCGACCGGTGCAGGCAAGACAACGATTACGAACCTTCTAAACAGATTTTACGATATTGCCGACGGCAAGATCAGATACGACGGCATCAACATTAACAAGATTAACAAAGTTGATTTAAGACATGCCGTAGGTGTCGTTTTGCAGGATACGAACCTGTTTACCGGAACCGTCATGGAAAATATCAGATACGGAAAGCTTACCGCGACCGATGAGGAATGTATTGCGGCTGCGAAGCTTGCCGGGGCACATGATTTTATCTCCCATCTGCCTCAAGGGTACGAGACCGTTATATCGGGCAACGCTGCAAACCTGTCACAGGGACAGCGACAGCTCCTTTCCATATCGCGTGTTGCGGTTGCCGATCCGCCTGTTATGATACTTGATGAGGCGACATCTTCGATCGATACGAGAACCGAGGCTATAGTCCAGCGCGGAATGGATGCCCTGATGAAAGGCAGAACAACATTCGTGATCGCACACAGGTTGTCGACGGTTAAGAATTCTAATGTTATAATAGTGCTTGAGCACGGTCGGATCATCGAGCGAGGAGATCATGATGAGCTGATCGCTGCCAAAGGACATTATTACAGATTATACACCGGAGCATTTGAATTGGACTGATATGAGAAAACAGATTTTCAGGATCATCAGGATAGGCTATACCGGAGATGTGCCAAGCAGACTGTTTGACATAGTGATTGCGGTATCTATCCTCCTGAATCTGTTTATTATTTTCTTTGAGACGTTTGACGTATCTGCGAAGTACATCGGTATTTTAAGAGTCATCGAGCTTGTAACGGTGATCATCTTCACCGTTGAATACATCTTAAGGCTGGTCACGGCAGATTATGCCTTTCCTTCCGCGAAGACGTTTGCGGGTTCACTCTTTATGTTTATATTTTCCCTTTACGGGATCGTCGATCTTGTATCATTCCTTCCGTACTGGCTTATGTTCATATTCCCGGCGGCAAACGTTCCGCACGGTATTATCGCGTTCAGAATGCTTCGTGTCGTAAGGATTCTGCGCCTGTTTCGTATCAACAGATATTATGATGCGTTCAATGTTATCACGGACGTACTTCGTGAGAAGAAAAATCAGATACTGTCGGCGGTGTTTATCATACTGATGATGGTTCTGGCCTCATCGATAATCATGTATGATCTCGAACATGAGGCTCAGCCGGATCAGTTCAAAAATGCGTTCTCCGGCATTTGGTGGGCTGTATCGACACTGCTTACCGTAGGTTACGGCGACATCTATCCGATCACGAATGCGGGTCGATTTGTCGGCATTATTCTTGCCTTCCTCGGTGTCGGAATAGTAGCCATACCTACGGGTATTATCAGCGCCGGATTCGTTGAACATTACACGAAGATCAAATCAATGGCATACGGTAACGATGACTGTCCGGTCGAGTTCGAGACAGTCAGGATCAAACCGGACAGTGATTGGTGCAACAGACCGGTAGGAGATATAAGAGCCGGAGCGGGTAAAGTCATTACCGCCATATTCCGCGACAATCATACAATCATTCCCGAGGATGATACGATCATTGCGGATAAAGATGCGGTAGTCTTAATGAAAGCCATCAGTGCGGGGGAAAGAATGTAATGAAGTCATGGGCACATTTCACGGCGAAGGTAATCTATAATATCGTTCAGGTGGTTTTCCTTGCATCTGTTGCTTACATGATATGGTTTATCATGACACAAAGGGCACCATTGATTGAGCCGGAACCCGTGCATATAATGAGCGACTGGACATATTTGGATCAGATCACCGGACCTAAGAGGATCACGACACCCGTAAGGATCGACAGGAGAGGCAGGGATGCATTTGTATTTGAATCAACGCTTCCCACTACCATTCCCGACGGAAGTGTTGTTGCATTTTTAAGTAAAGCGGATCTTACGGTAGAGATTGACGGAAAGGTCGTTAAAGATTGGAGGAGAGCCGAAGCTCCGATAATAGGTGGCCCCGCCAAGAACTCATATTTCATTATTCCTGTCAGTATTTTTGATGCGGGAAGAGTGATACGTATCACGATGGGCCGCGACGGATTCAGCGGCAAGATGTTCAATGTATTTGTCGGGGACAAGTATGAGGTCGTCAGATATCTTGAAGACAAGAGCGGATTAGTGCAGTTTGTCATATCGCTTATCCTGATGGCCGTATCATTTTCCATATTCATCGGCGGAATCGTATTCGGTGCAATATACAAATCCAAGTTCAAGCTTACGATGATAGCTCTCGGAATTTTTGCGGCATCAGCATGGATGGTCATGGATTCTTTCGTGTTCCAGTTTTTATTCCGAACACAATTCATAGACGGACTTATGTCATACATGACAACGCTGTGTCTGATCTTTCCGTTCCTCGGATATTTTGATGCGATACAGGAATACAGATATCAGAAAGCGTATTTGTGCATAGGTATCGTGGAATTCATCAGTCTTATTGTGTTTACTACGTTTCATATTACTCGTGTACTGAACTTTTCCGTAACTCTGCTTCCTGTAGATGCCATTCTCGGAGCCGGAATTGTCGCATGTCTTGTCATTACGATAATTGATTTTCGAAGAGGATTTGCAAAGAGCTACAGGTATGTGGCGTACGGTTTTCTAGCGTTGATGGTTCTGGCTATTATCGAGATCATACTCATCAATACGGTCATTGAGCGTGTCGAAGGCGGAATGATCATAACAGGTCTGTTTATTCTGCTCGCATTTGCCGTTGTTCAACAGATATCGGAGATCAGACAGGTACATCTTGAGAGAAACCGCGCCAACGAAGAGGGCGAAGCCAAGACGAGATTCCTTGCAAGCATGTCGCACGAAATAAGGACTCCCATTAATTCGATACTCGGAATGAACGAGATGATACTCAAGGAGAGTTCTGATCCTAACATAATCAATTACGCAAAAATCATTAGCGATTCGGGAACACTGCTTCTGTCGCTTATTAACGACGTTCTAGATTTCTCCAAGATCGGAAGCGACATGGAAGAAATAGTATGCGTCAACTACGATCCCGACAAAATGTTCAAGGTTATATCGGAAATGCTCAGAACGCAGGCTTCGCGTAAGAACCTGACAGTCAAGATCGGCAAGCCCAGAAATCTTCCGAAATGGCTGTACGGTGATGACAAGAAGATTACGCAGATTGTGATCAACCTGGCGACCAATGCAGTCAAGTATACCGATGAAGGCTCCGTAACCCTTACGGGCGAGTGCTTTGAAGAGGACGACAGATACATTTTGTGCTTCTATGTAAGTGACACGGGAATCGGTATTAAGCAGGAGGATCTTGACGGCATATTCAATCCGTTCCAGAGAACCGACCTTCGTAAAAATCAGAACATCCAGGGTACCGGCCTTGGACTTTCGATAGTAAAAGGCCTTGTCGAGAAGATGGGCGGTGAGATTCAGGTAGAGAGCGTATACGGCAGAGGAAGTACGTTCTCCGTAAGAATCCCGCAGAAGAAAGTTGATGAGGCGGATGTTGTCGAAAAATACAATTCCGGAAATGCCATAGAGGATGATATGCTCGAAGGCGTGGACGAGCATTATACCGCACCCGGAGCTCATATTCTTGAGGTTGATGACAACACATCGAATCAGATCGTGGTAAGGGAATTCCTGAAGAAAACAGGTATCACCATCGATATGGCTTCAGAAGGAAAAGAAGCTGTCAGACTGTGTAAGATGAACAGTTATGATCTAATACTCATGGATCACATGATGCCGGGTATGGACGGTATTGAGGCGATGCACACGATAAGAGACGATAAGGACGGGCTTAACACGAAGACGCCGATCATTATCTTAACGGCCAACGCCATAAGAGGAAATAAAGCAAAATATGAGGAAGAAGGCTTTGATAATTACTTAAGCAAGCCTGTTGAGTCATCAAGGCTTCTTAAGATGGTTCGCAAATACCTTCCCGAAGATAAAGTTCAGTCTGCCGGTGGCAGCACGGATCAAAAAGGTCAGGCGTCAACAGACGGTTCTTCGTATGATGTGAGCAGCCTTATAGACATGCAGGCTCTTTGTGCAAGATTTGACAATAAGATAGAGACTGTTAATCTTATTCTTCAGGAAGTCGTCAAGGAAGGCGAAAGAAAGATACCTCTTATCCGCAGCCTTGCCGAGAGCGGAGACATGAAGGGTTATGCAATAGAAGCTCACGGAGTAAAGGGAACTATGCAGAGCGCCTGCATAATGTCTCTTTCGGCAATAGCCAAGTCTCATGAGCTGGCTGCCAAAGAAGGTAATGTTGATTTTGTTAACAAGAATTTTGAAAGTTTCCTTGCGGAATATAGGGAAGTATTGGATTTCATAGTGAATTATCTTGAGAGTATAGGGGAGCAGCAATGAAAAAAGTATTGATAATCGACGGAAACCGCGAAGATGAGGCAAAGGTTGCAGCCGGTCTCGGAGAGTCATATGAGGTAAGTTCATACTCATATCTTGATATAAACAACATGGCTCTTTCGACTGTAATATCCATAGCCAATACTGTTGATTCGCTCGAGGTTTATTCGGGAGGACATTCCCTTCGTGTTGCGGTATGTGCAAGGGATATTGCCAAGAATCTCGGATGGGATGAACGTAAATGCCAGAATATTTATTTTGTCTCGCTCCTTCATGATATCGGGATGATATCGGTCAGCGAGTGGGTTCGCAACAAGCCGGGAAGACTTACGCCGGAAGAATTCGAACTTATCAAGCCGCACACCGTTAAGGGAGATGAGATGCTAAGAAGCATTGACGTGCTTGATAATCTTTCGGACGGCATAAAGTATCATCATGAACGCTGGGACGGGAAAGGTTATCCGGAAGGACTGTCTGGCAGCGATATTCCGGTATTTGCAAGAGTGATAGCCATAGCGGACGCGTATGATGCGATGAGCTCCGACCGTGTCTACAGACCACGTCTTTCGGTTGATAAAATCATATCCGAATTCACAAGATGCAGGGGCACACAGTTTGATCCCGAGATCACGGATGTGTTCGTGTTTATGTTAAAGGACGGATATACGGTTGAACCCGGTATTGAACAGACCAAAGAAGCAAGCGAAAGAGCGGTTAGGGACAGCGGACTTAAAGAGCTGTTCACACCGGTTGCATCGGATGATAACAGAGCTGATGAGATGGATGCCCTCACAGGGCTGTTTACGAGGTCATATCTTAATACAAGAGTCGGCAACAAAATATCTGAGGAGCGCTCCGGTGCGCTTATGATAATTAAAATCACAGGATACGGTGATCTTTCGGACAGATTCGGAAGCGGTGTCGCCGATGAAATGATCAAGAGATTCTCGCAGGAACTCAAATCGGTATTCAGAGGTGAGGATATCGTATGCCGTGTTGAGACGGATATGTTCGCGGTATTCGTAAGCGGTGAGTCGGGCAAGGGAGTCATAGAGAAGAAAGCACAGTCGATAACCGCTATGCCTGATTTGGAAGAACTTAAGAACAAATACGAAGGAATTCTCGGAGTGGGTATAGGCATTTCGATGTGTCAGGAAGACGGTATCACCTTCGAAGAACTTTACGGGGCTGCCCTCGATGCGCTTGATGAGGCCGGACGCGGCAGTGACAATACATACAGCTTCAGCAGAGGAGTACAATGAACGAATATCGTATCGGTTTACATGCAAAACTGAATCCGGAGGTTTTGGAAGAGTACCATTTAAAAATGAATGACGGGGATGTTCTCTTCATTGACAGATATGGCAAAGGAATTGATTTCCAGAAAGAGGGGATCATGCTCAGGAATGCGGGATTCGTCAATATAGTACAGAAGAGGAAAGCACCCGGAAAAGGTACATATACAATCAGCTGTGTCAGGAAAGAAAAAGAGGACATGCTTCTTTCCGTTATCGTTCCTCTTTATAACGAGGAGAATACAGCCGGTGTACTGTTGAAACAACTGATCGACAGAAAGTGGACGATGCCCGTTGAGTTTGTTCTTGTCGAATCAAATTCAAAGGACGGTACCCGAAAAATAGCGCAGTCATTCGCAGACCGCCCCAATGTAACGCTTGTTCTTGAGGACCAACCCCGCGGCAAGGGAAACGGTGTCCTTCTCGGTATAGAGCACGCCAAAGGCAATATCATTGCGATACAGGACGGAGATCTGGAATATGATGTTGAGGATTACGATAAGCTCTTACAGCCGCTGATCGACAGACAGACGCTGTTCGTGCTCGGTAGCCGTCACCGGAAAGATAACTGGCACATGAGACAGTTTAAAGGCATAGGCAACATGCTGGCTGATTATCTCAACATAGGACAGGTGATTCTCACATGGCTGCTTAATACGGCATGCGGATGTTCCCTTACGGATCCGTTCACGATGTACAAGATATTCGACAGGGACTGCATGTACGGCATCAATTTCAACGGAGGCAATTTCGGCCTTGACTGGGAACTTGTTATAAGGTTCATCCGAAAGGGATATCGTCCCGTGGAGATACCGATATATTATAAAGCCAGATCGTTCGAGGAAGGCAAGCATATAGCACTGTTCGCCACACCGCTAGAAGGCCTGAAGGCATTGTGGAGATCCCGCTTTGCCTCGGATGTTTACGATTACGGTGACGAATGATAATAGTATACTGACGGACTGATGCCCCGGGAATATCCCGGGGTATTTTTTTGCGTTAAAAAAACAAAGAATATGTTGACATAATACTGATCATAGGGTAGAATAACCTTGTTATGTAACAAAGATGTGTAACATTGATGTGTAACGAGGATATGTAACAAGAATATATAACGACGATACATAACAATGTTATATTGAATGAAGTGCATTGCGGGAAGGTTGGAAATGCCTCCAAAGGAGAAGGTATCAAAGGCAAAAGTGTCGAGCACGGCCTTTGAGATGACAAGAGAATACGGATTCTCCGAGGTGACCGCAAGGAAGCTGGCCGAAAGACTCGGATGTTCCACACAGCCGATATTCCGGGCATATGAGAACATGGACGAACTCAGATGCGATCTCTTCTACATGAGCACTGATTTCTTCATCGAGCGGATGCTCTCTAAGAAGGGAAAGAGCCCCGCGTACATGGGATTGGCACTTTCGTATATCGAATTTGCCAGAGAAGAAAAGAATCTGTTCGAACTCATCGCCTCGGTAGATGATTTCGGAACACAGACGATAACGGAGTTCCTAAAAAGCGAAGAAGGGGCGGGCATATTGAAGAAGATATCGCAAGACAGTGATATGCCCGATAAGAAGAAGCAGGAGCTCTTCACAATGTTTTGGATGTTCATTCACGGAATGGCATCGCTTATTGCCGGAAACAGAGTGGATTTTACGGACAGGGAAATCAGAAATTATATCAGCAAAGCGTATGAGGGCTTTGTAATGCAGATAGGGGAGTATAAATAAAAGGGGGAATGTAAATGAGCGCCGGTCAGAGAAGAAGGATGAGGCGACGTAGGAAAGTCATCAGGGGATTCAAGAAGACTTTTATCAACATCGTGTTTGCACCGACAAGGATTCCGAAGATCAAGCGGGACACATGTGATTTTTTAATGAAGCTGTGCGAGATTGCAGCACTTACGTTTGTATCAATGCTCGTACTTCATATGGCAGTACCGACAATGGTTAAAACAGGCATAGTCGTATTTACCGGAGCAGCATTTGTTATATTGCTCGGACTTATCAAACTATCGGATTACCAGGAGAAGATGGAACAATACAGATATTACGGATTCAGGATATGAAATTAAGAGCCAAGGAATAGGGGCCAAGGCTCTTTAGACGATGAGGGTTAATATATACATTTGAGGGGCGTTGCGTAAGGGGAAATCGCAACGCTTTCTTCATGCAAAAAATGCTACAGCTCGATTGCGATGTTGTATACGTCGGGATTGAGCTCTTTTATGCAGTCCATGTGTTCGTTGAGAAGATCAATATCCGCATCGTAATCTTTGTGGAAATACTTAATCAGATTGAAGTATGCCCATGCACTGTTTGAGTCGGGATAAACTATTGCTTTTTTGAAATACTGTTTTGCAAACGGAATATTGATGTAATCATGTAGATATACTTTGTCTCCGAATGATGAACGTATCTCCCCGATCATGTAGAAGAGTCCGAGACGGTTGGCCGCATAGGGCTCATACCTGTCAGCGGATATCGTCAGATAGTGTATGAAATTGTTGACATGTGTATCAATATCGTCGGTGCCGTGAACGATAATATCAGCCTCTTTGGCAGCGAGATTGTTACATGCATATACATAGCCGCCTTCAGCCGCATCTTCAAAGCACTCTTCGGACGTCATTTTCTCATCAAGCTTTTCGGCCAGTGACGGGTTCTCGTTTATTATCCTGCCTATCAGATTAACGGCAGCAGGAGATCTGACGGCGCGTATCGTGGCAAGTGCCAGATCGAGTGCAAGACTCAGCCGATCCTCGCGTGTCATAGATTCTATCTCATCTATCGTTTCACATTTTTTCAGTATTGATTCGCTTCTGTAATTAACCAAATAATAACCGATAAAATAGAACGCGAGCGGGGTGCCGTTTCCGCCGCATGATATTTTGCCTTCCGAGAAGGAGATATCCGCAGCCTGACAGTACAACGGGAAAGCTTTTCTGTAATTATTCCTGCAGTTGATCTTGCGGTAAAAGAGAAGATCGGCATATGATTTTAGCGCAGCTTTATTTCCGGTAAAAGCAAGGCAGATCGTTTCGCGTTCGGCGGAAGGAGAACTGTATCCGTATCTGGCGAACACCGTCTCGTTCAATATCTGTTCATCAGTCTTGTATGTGTTGTTACATGTGATGTTCATCGTCAGTATCTCCTTTCAAAAGGGTCATGGATATTATGAGTGGCAACAGACAAAAGAGCGAATACACGTATCTGAATTCCGAAAAAGCGGGAGTGGATACGAGGAGCGACAGGATTATCGCCAGTGGCGGTATCGTCGTCATGAGCGCAGCGCGGTTATTCGATACGATATTTCTGTACAAAGCCAGAAGGAGTACCCATCCGGCCAGTCCGAGACTGACGAACACCTCGAATATGGGATCATTATAAAACAGCCAGAGATATTCGCCGAGTGCTGTATCGATCCGTTCATTTCCTATAGTACGTACTATTCCGAGATCGTTATTTTCAACTCCCCAGTACCAGAGCATATACCCGTAACCACCGTTCCAGTACCCCTTGGTCTGATCGACCCATGCGAGCATGTATTCAAGCGGGTTGTGTATGAAAGTCCTTATATACATGCTTATGAAAGCACCGCTGTTTTCGGATATGAACTGCTGGTTTCCGTGATCCCTTATCATGTTCTTGATCGGATCAGAGACACCGGGATCGTATTCTTCAATAGCTTTGTCTATATCTATGATATTGCTTATCAGTTCGCGGTCCTCATCGGTTACGTTGCCGTTATCCACGAACACACGTGTAACCTGCTGAAGAGGTATGCTCAGCTTTTCGACGGTATCTGGCGGCGTAACGGAAAAATACGGGAATACACTGTGCTTTATCAGAAGCGCGACAGCAATGGATACAGCCATTATGATGACAAGTCTTCGCTCTTTCTTCAGAACAAAGAAGGCAACAACGGTTACGATGACGAGCGCAAAGAGTCCGTTGCTTCGAAACAGGCCAAATGCGAGTGAGGAGACTGCAAAGCCGATAAGATCAAAGAGTTTGTGCTGCTTAGTGGCAAGAAGCCTGACCATAAATATGACAAACAGTGTAACGAATGCTCCGAAAACAACGTCCTTCCATATCGTGAAGGAGAACATTATATGAAACGGCATGACGAGATAGTAAATACATGCAGCGATCATTGCGCTCCGAGGCATTTTAAGGTCTGCCATCGTCTTTACGAGAAAAGCAAAAACAGCGGACAGGAATACGATCTGAAATATTATATAGGCACTTATGGCGCGATTGATGTCTCCGGTCATCGCCAAGGCCGGAGCAAAGATCATTTTTATGAACAGTGTGTGCATGAGCGGATGATGGTTTGAATACACGCCGCTCAGTATCTGGGATACCTGGTCTATTGCATCAATCGACATAATCGCAGGATAATAACAGCACAGATAGAAAAACGTGTACACGACTATCATGGATATGAACGGTATGAGAAATACAAGGAACGGATGAGATGACTCTTTTGCGCGGTCGCACTTAACGAAATTGTCTTTTCTCTCGGTAATGAACATGAGTATATTCATTACTCCAACCCCGCTTCCTGCGAAAATCACGAGTATGATGAACAGCTTATACAGTCGGTAGAAAACTGCTGATCTTACATCGGGCATCGCGGGACGAACCCATATATTGTGATTGGCAAGAGTGATCATCATTCCGATGAAGGCTGACAGAAGAATAATAGCGTAAAGCGATTTTTTGCTGATGTTCCCGGAAGATGATCTGTTATTAAACAGGGTATAAAGCGCAAATGCCGATGCGAGAAGATACGGGGGATAATATGAATCGGTTTGTTTCAGGCAGACAACGCCTGCAATGACAAAGGCAAGCTGTACGTAAAACCATCTTTTATTTGAGAAAAGGGATCTTTCGTTCATGATTATTTACTCTCGCAGAAAACCGGTTTGAGATCAGAGAAGATATTCCGGTCAAAAACCCAGATATAAAGGTTATCATTATATTTGATCTCCTCGATCTTGTGTTTCCCAAGAGTGTCGGCACAAAACTCCATATCCTCCCCGTCAACAACAACAAAGTATCGGTCAAGACCGGGAACATCTTCATATTCCCATGGTTCTGATTGGTATTTACGAACCTCGTAAGTTCCGTCCGGATTGAAGACGATCGGGCTTACGACTATCTCTCCGTTACTTAATACCGTTGCTGCATTTGCGGAATTCCAGAAGAAGGAATAGCCGCGGGTTAAGCCATGCTCTTTGAATACTTCGATGAGTGAATCATTCTGATTGTAGTTGAGTGCAGACGGTATTTTTTTTACATCGAGCATGCTTACAAAAACGCAGATGGCTATGACGGGAACGATAAGAATGAACCAGCGGACAAACCGCGCTTTCTTGAGCATATATACCGTATAGAGCAGTGTCAGTATGAGCGCGCAGCATACAAGACCCGCAAGCCGCCAGGTCTGAACGGCAGCATAGCTTACCGAGTATGTAAGCATTGTCATCGCAAACATTAGCCAGTAGTGGATTATGAAAAGGCGAAGGATTCGGTCTTCGATCTTCCGGTATGAAAGAATGGCAAAAAACGGTACGATCAGAATGACAAGTGCAAGCATATACACAGAGAGCATCCGGATCCCTTCAAATGACTTGGCCATGACGTCGCCCGTTGAATTTCCTATAAGTACCTTGATCCATTCGAGAACGAACGGGTTCTGATTGAACAACCATCCGTCCAACGGAAGAAGGGCGGTTATCGAGTCCTCATACTCGGTGCTCGAAAAGAAGATCATCTTGATGATGTATCCGGCGATCCCGCCGCCCGCAAACCATGCCAGATTCCGTATGAGCGGAAGGTCTCCTTTAAATGAGATAGGGCGCTTGTCAAAGTATCTTTCCGCCACGAGTGATCCGACAAAAGGTATATAGAACAGTATGACGGTAGCCATGCCGTTTGTTGTACAGAGCATGCACCAGATGGCAATCAGGATCGTGTAAACACGGGAATGTCTGCCGCCCGGGACAAAGACATCCGACCGCTTGAGAAGACTAAATGCAACGCACGCAAATACGATCGCCAGACTGTAATGAATTACATGCCCGTAGAAGATCATGCGCGTTATCTGAGAAGAGCACATGAGTATCATCGTAATGCCGGACAGCGCAAACGATTCTCCGACGGTGCAGTTCTGGGCTCTCATGAATGCGAACAGTGCTGCCGCAAACAGAAGGACGAATATACTCATTCCGAGCTGATGGGAAAAATAGGACAATCCGAATGTGGCGACTATCGGTATCATGATAGGGACGCCTGAAAACGGCAGAAAATATGCATACCAATAATCGGGATTGAAAAAATGCCCGCTCTCAACAGCTGCATTTGCCCAGAGTATCGTGTCTGTATAGTCGGCATTGAATTCCGCGCGACACCGTTTGAAAATGAAAAAAAGAACGACGAAAAGCGCAACAAGGAATATTCCGAGTCCTACGATCGTCTGTATGGCTTTTTTGTGCTTTTTGATCATATCCATAATGGAACTATTTTATCATCAGAAAGCAACTCTAACAAGGGGCATTGTGGCTGTGGCGATTATGAGATATAATATCAAAGTATGTTTTTACAGACACGGAGACTACTATCATGAAGATTTCTGAATTATTGAAAAAAGAAGGAAACAGAATGTCATTCGAGGTGTTTCCTCCAAAGACGAGCGATAAATACGACAGTGTGCAGAGTGCGACCGAGAGCATTGCGGCCCTTCATCCGGCGTTCATGTCGGTAACGTACGGCGCCGGCGGCGGAACGAGCAAGTATACTCTTGATATTGCAAAGAATATCGAGAAGTCGCACGGTGTACCGTCATTGGCGCATCTGACATGCGTCAATTCCACGAAGGAGACTGTTAAAGAGCGGATCCGTGACATGAAGGAAGCAGGCATAGTAAACGTCATGGCACTTCGCGGAGATCTTACTCCCGAGATGGAAGGTACCGACAGGAACACATGGGATTATCGTCATGCTATAGAGCTGATCCGGGATATCAAAGAGAGCGGTGATGATTTTTGCATAGGCGCCGCATGCTATCCCGAAGTTCATCCGGAGAGCCCCGACCAGAGAGAGGATATCAGGCATCTTAAAGAGAAGGTTGATGCGGGTGCGCAGTTTCTTACAACGCAGATGTTTTTTGACAACAACCTCTTCTACAACTTCTTATACAAAATACGTGAGGCCGGCATCACATGCCCGGTGATTCCGGGTATCATGCCGATCACGAACGCGAATCAGGTCGCACGCGCGATAAAGCTTTCGGGCTCGTTCATGCCGCAGCGTTTTAAGAGTCTGGTTGATGCGTTCGGCAACGCTCCCGAGGCAATGTGCCAGGCGGGAATAGCATATGCGACCGATCAGATAATTGATCTTTATGCGAATGGCATCAGGTTCGTTCACGTTTACTCGATGAACAAACCGCACGTTGCGAAAGCTATACTTGATAATCTGTCGGAAATAGTTACAAGATGAGTGCAGTAGGGATAAAATCATTTGATGAGCCGGAATACAACCGCCGGGAGATACTGCGTTATGCAATGTGTCCGGGGTGCGATGAACCGGGCATGCTCTCCATCATGGAAGAGTGTATGGAAGAGTGTAAGAAGTTTGCAGCTTTTTCGTACAGGATCAGTTATATAGCACTTCCCGTATTATCACTTGATACCGCAAGCGGGGATATAGATCTTGATCTTATGAAGGTTACGAGCAGATCGCTTGCGGCCAATCTTGAAGGCTGCAAAGAGGTTCTTTTGTTTGCCGGAACAATCGGTCCGGGCATTGACAGGCTGATCAAAAAGTATTCGAAGCTTGATCCGGTCAAGGCGCTTTTTATGCAGGCCATCGGCGCGGAAAGAGCGGAGACTATGTGTAACCTGTTTTGCGATACGTTCCCTGTAAAGCTTCGCCCGCGATTTTCCCCGGGCTTTGGGGATCTGCCGCTTTCGATACAGCCGGAGGTTTTGGCAATAACGAACGCCAAGAAGAATCTGTCGATCACGCTTGATGATTCGTTCCTGATGTCACCGAGCAAATCTGTAACCGCTTTTGCCGGATATGCCGGTAAGGAGGAGACGTGAATTTCAGAGATTTCTTAAGAGACAATTTTGTGATACTCGACGGAGGGATGGGTTCCCTTCTTCAAAAGCGCGGGCTCAAGCCCGGCGAGAAGCCCGAGACGTTTAACGTGCTTCATCCCGAGATCATCATCGATATTCAAAGATCATACTATAACGCCGGATCAAACGTTGTAAACGCGAACAGCTTCGGCGCCAATCCGTTTAATTTCCCGGATGATGAAGAGCTTAAAACACTCATAGAAGCCGCTATTAAAAATGCAAGGATCGCGGCGAAAGAGTCTGAGGAGGCGGGACATACGCAGCCTAAGTTTGTGGCTCTTGACATCGGTTCAATGGGACAGCTTTTGAAGCCGTACGGACAGCTCGAATTCGAGGATGCGGTCGCTGCGTTTGCGAAGATAGTCAGGTTCGGCGCGCAGGCGGGAGCGGATCTTGTTACGATAGAGACAATGAACGACTGTCTCGAGACGAAAGCGGCACTTCTGGCTGCCAAGGAAAACTGCGAGCTTCCGGTTATCGTAACCGATGCTTTTGATGCAAACGGTCAGCTTATGACCGGAGCTAATCCGTCGGCTATGGTTGCGATGCTTGAGGGCATGGGTGCCGATGCGGTCGGAACGAACTGTTCGGTTGGTCCCAGACAGCTACATGCCGTAATGGAGGAGTTTTTGGAAAAAGCGTCTGTTCCGGTAGTGTTCAAGCCAAACGCAGGACTTCCGAGAGTCGAGAACGGCGAGACTGTATTTGACATTACACCCGAAGAATTCGCGGACGAGATCATATTGCAGATGAAGGCCGGTGTCAGAGTCGTAGGCGGATGCTGCGGAACGACACCCGAATACATACAAAAGATCACCGATCGCGTGGCTGCGGAAGGGTTGAAGCCGCTTCCGGTTACCGATAAGGGATTGTCGGTCGTAAGCTCATACACGCATGCCGTGTATTTCGACAAGGATCCCATACTTATCGGAGAACGTATCAACCCGACCGGTAAAAAGCGCTTCAAACAGGCTCTTATAGAGCATGATATGGATTATATATTGAACGAGGGACTTCGTCAGGCGGAAGAGAAGGTTCACATTCTTGATGTCAACGTGGGCATACCAGATATCGATGAGCCGGCGCTTTTGACTGAAACGGTCAGAGAACTTCAGGCCGTAACAGATGTACCTCTCCAGCTTGATACGTCTGATCCCATCGCGATGGAGGCGGCTCTTCGCGCCTACAACGGCAAGGCGATGATCAATTCTGTAAACGGCAAGGAAGAGGTTATGTCCGCCATCTTCCCGCTTGTTAAAAAATACGGTGGATTTGTAGTTGCGCTTACGATTGATGAGAACGGTATTCCTGATACGACCGATGAGCGTATGAGGATTGCGAGGAACATAATCAAAACTGCCGAAAGCTACGGTATCTCACGTAAGGATCTTATATTTGATCCGCTCTGCATGACGATTAGTGCCGATACGACGGCTGCGCTTACGACACTTGAATGTGTAAGAATACTTCGTAATGAGATGGGCGTTCATACATCGCTCGGTATCAGCAACGTGTCATTCGGTCTTCCGAAGAGAAGCATGATCACTTCGGGAATGTTTGCGGCGGCTCTTGAATGCGGACTGTCGGCAGCGATAATGAATCCGTTTTCTGCCGAGATGATGACTACATATCATTGCTTCCGTGCTATTCATAATCTTGACAGTAACTGTACCGATTTCATTCAGTTTGCCGACGGATTCGACAGCAAATACGGTGCTCTTACAACCGCAACCGCCGGCGCTGCGCCCGCGGCAAGCGCGACGTCTTCAGACAACAAAGATATGACGGAGCTTATGAGCGCTATAGCAAAGGGACTTAAAGAGCAGGCGGCAAAGATCACGGAGCGCTTCATCAAGGAAGAGGGCAAGGATCCGCTTGTCATTGTTGCCGAGGAGGTCATCCCCGCGCTTAATATAGTCGGCGAAGGCTTTGAGGCCAAAAAGATATATTTGCCCCAGCTTCTTATGAGTGCCGAGGCTGCCAAGGAAGCGTTCGTAATAATAAAGGCGGAGCTTGAGAACAATAAGGGAGACGGAGGAAAATCACGCAATTCGGAATGCAGAATTGTGATCGCAACCGTTAAGGGAGATGTTCATGACATAGGCAAGAACATTGTTAAGCTTCTTCTTGAGAACTACGGATTCGATGTTACCGACCTTGGCAAGGACGTTGATCCCGAAGATGTTCTTAAGGCAGTTATCGATCTTAAGGCGCAGGTATGCGGTTTGTCGGCGCTTATGACGACAACCGTTCCCGCAATGGAGGATACGATAAAGCTTATCCACGAAAAGGCACCGTGGTGTAAAGTCATGGTCGGCGGAGCTGTTCTTACGCAGGAATATGCCGACAAGATCGGGGCTGATGCATATTCAAAGGATGCGATGGGTTCCGTTCGATATGTCGAACGTTTGATAGAGGAAAATAAACTGTAAATTGTATTGATTTTTATACAGGATATCAGTATCATAAGTAATATGACAGGTTTTGATTTTCTCGACCAGGAGGTCGGTCTTGAATATTGTGCGGGAGACGAAGAGATCTACCGCGAGATCATCGAAGGTTACCTTGAAGAGGACAGACGTGCCGAACTTGATGAGAAGTTTAAAGCATGCGATCTGCCGGGCTACAGGTTAATTGCGCATGCGATCAAGTCGACAAGTCTTACGATCGGGGCAACGGAGCTTTCGAACAAGGCGAAGTCACTTGAGTATGCTGCGGCCGACGGAGATGAAAATTTCGTTCGCGAGCATAATGATGAGCTTGTGGCGATGTATTCAGATATTATCGAGAAGATCAAAGCGGCATTATGATATCTCAGATAAGCATTTCCGTACGTGGGCTCGTAGAGTTCATCCTCCGGCATGGCGACATTGACAATCGCCGCAAGGCTTCATCGGGGCCGGATGTCATGCTCGAGGGTGCCAATATCCATCGCATGATCCAGCGAAGAATGGGCGCGAACTATCATGCGGAAGTATATCTTAAGACAGTAATTACCCGCGGCGACGTCGAGATAACGGTCGACGGCAGAGCCGACGGAATAATAGTTCCCGAAAGGGGCAGATCATACGATCTTACATTTCTTGAAGACAAGTCGGAGCGCATTGCGGCGCTTGATCTGTCTGATCCGGATGATGCGGATCTTCCCACTGTTGCAATTGAAGATGTGATCCCGAAAATGGACGACTCAGGTGTCGACCTGACAGGTCTTGTTGTAATTGACGAGATTAAGACCACCTACAGGGATCTTGAGAAAATCAGACAACCCGAGCAGGAGCACCTTGCCCAGGCGATGTGTTATGCGTATATGGTTGCGGATATAGCTGATCTCCCGGCAATCGGAGTCAGGATTACGTATTGTAACACCGAGACGAAAGAAATACGCTACTTTGACAACGCGTACACGAGGGAAGAGATTTGCCTGTGGTTTAAGTCTCTTATGAAGTCGTATGCCAGATGGGCGGACTTTGAGACCGGTTGGAAGAAGATACGCAACATGAGCATCGAAACGATGGAATTTCCATACGTTTACCGCGCCGGTCAACGCGAGCTGATGGCGCAGGTATACGGTTCGATAGAAAAAGGCGAGCGGCTCTTTGTTATGGCGCCGACCGGAGTAGGCAAGACGCTTGCCAACGTTTATCCTTCGTTAAAATCACTTGCGATGGATAAAGCAGACAAGATATTTTATCTTACCGCCAAGACGATAACGAGAACCGTTGCAAGCGACTGTGTTAACACGCTCCGATACCCTGACGGGAAAAAATCGGAGTCTCTTAAGCTTAAGTCTGTAACACTTACCGCCAAAGAGAAGATATGCCCTCTTGATTCGTGCGAGTGTAATCCTGAAAAATGTCCGTATGCAAAAGGTCATTATGACCGCATCAATGATGCAATGTACGATCTTTTAGTTCATGAAGATGATTTTTCAAGAGAGAAGGTAATGGAATATGCGAATGCTCACATGGTATGTCCGTTCGAGTTCTCACTTGATATGTCGCTGTTTTCCGACATGATAATATGCGATTACAATTACGTTTTCGATCCGAACGTATATTTAAGACGATTCTTTTCGGAGACGGCATCCGGGCGTTTTCTGTTTCTTATTGACGAGGCGCATAATCTTGTCGAGCGCGCGATGAAGATGTATTCGGCAAAGCTTGTAAAAGAAGATTTTCTTGATATGAAAAGACTTGTCAAGGATACCGACAGGAAGCTTGCATCCGCACTTGAGAGCTGCAACAGAAATCTTCTTGCCCTAAAGCGCGAATCGGATGAGGTCAGAGTCGTGGATGATTTTGAAGGACTCGTTGCGCTGCTACTTCGTCTTAGCGGCAGGATTGAGCAGTTTCTCGATGATCATGAACATTTCGAGCATTCCGATGAACTGCTTGAATTCTATTTCAAGGTCAGACATTTTCTTAACATATACGAGAACATGAATGAGAGTGATTACGTTTTGTATACGAAGCACGATGAGAGTATGAACTTTGAAGCAAACCTCATGTGTGCCAATCCCGCACTGCCGGTTCGAAAGTGTACCGACAGGGCACTCTTTACCGTGTTCTTTTCGGCAACGCTTCTTCCGATAGATTACTACCGCATGATGCTCGGCGCCGACTCTTCGGATCCTGCCGTTTATGCGAAGTCGGTGTTTGATCCGGCAAAGCGTGCGCTGTTTGTTGCCAAAGACGTTACGAGCAAATATACGAGAAGATGCGATTCTGAGTATGACCGTATGGCATCGTACATTTCTGCCGTGGTATCCGCCAGGGAAGGTAACTACATGGCGTTCTTCCCGTCGTTTGCAATGCTTGAGCGCGTGCATGAGATGTATATGATGCGTTATCATGACGATGCCACGCAGGAAATACTCGTGCAGTCTTCGGCAATGTCCGAGCGTGAACGTGAGGATTTTCTGTTAAGGTTTACGGATGATACGGAGGACAAGAATAAGAGTACACTCATAGGATTTTGCGTGCTCGGAGGGATTTTCTCAGAGGGAATAGATCTTAAAAATGATGCGCTTATCGGTGCGATGATAATAGGAACCGGTCTTCCGATGGTGTGTGATGAGAGAGATCTTATGAAGCGCTGTTATGAAGATAAGGGGCTTGACGGATTCGCGTACGCGTACCGTTATCCGGGAATGAATAAGGTCCTGCAGGCGGCGGGCCGCGTGATCAGGACCGAAGATGACAGAGGTGTTGTTGCGCTTCTTGACGAGCGTTTTCTCGGACGCGATTATTTGCGTCTGTTCCCACGGGAATGGGAGGAGTACACGGTATGCCGTGCAGACGATATCTCGGAATCTCTCGAAATATTCTGGAATGAAAGATAGGCTCCTGTCCGTTGCAAGGCATATCAGGGCTTATACGCGCGTATCCTTGCAATTTCCTCTTTATAGGGCGGCTCTTTTTTATCGGGATCCGAAGGGTCTGAGACGTATGGCGTCTCAAGGATTTTCGGAACCGAAATAAAATCATTATGATACACAACTTTGCATATGGTATCAAAACCGATATTGCCGTCACCGATGTTGGCATGACGGTCTTTGTGTGAGGCAAGACCGTTCTTCGAATCGTTGATATGGAATACGCTTATTCGCTCTTTTCCGACAATCCTGTCGAATTCGGCAAGTACCCCGTCAAGGTCATTTACGATATCATATCCGCTGTCGAACACATGGCATGTATCAAAGCATACGCGAAGTTTGTCGGAACACTTTACGCCGGCTATGATCGCAGCGAGTTCTTCAAATGACGATCCGATCTCGCTTCCTTTTCCTGCCATGGTCTCAATGGCGATTTGGCAGTTTGTATCGGGTGTCAGAATCTCGTTAAGACCGTCGATGATATTTGATATCGCAGCTTCCCGCGATGCTCCGACAGCCGAACCCGGATGCAATATCAGTGTATCGCTGCCCATCGCTATCGTGCGCTCTATCTCAACTGCAAGAAAATCTTTGGCCAGTTTATATATCTCGGGCTTTACGGTATTTCCGAGATTGATGATATAAGGTGCATGTATCACGAGCTTTTCTATCCCGTGATCTTTCATGTACTGATGTCCTTCATCGACACGAAGCTCAGACACGTCTTTTCGAACGGTATTCTGGGGAGCTCCGGTATATACCATCATCGCGTTGGCGCCGTACGATGCCGCTTCCTTTGCGGAGCCGAGAAACATCTCTTTACCGCTCATTTTACAGTGTGATCCGAGTAATATTTCGGCCATGATCTACCTGCCTTTCTGTTCACGGATTTTGCCGATAATTCTTCAATACTATACCATTTACGCTCAAGCCGTGTCAAAATACGCCCGATCGCAAAAAAGGACATAATACAATCATTAAAAGAACATAAAATGAATTGACAAAATGGTTTTATTGGAGTGTAATATGTCATTAACTTTCTGTATTGAAATTCGATCAGGAAAGGTCAGACAACATGGATAAACTGGTTTGGACCGAGCCGACAATAGATATTTTGAGTGATTTTCGCTCATTGCCTTACCGCGGGAGCGATACGTCATGGGTCAATCTGTTTCTGCTCAGGAGAAAATATAAACTGGAAATAGCCGTACATGACGGCGTACTGTACCGTTATTATCACGGAAAGAGCCCCAACCGCCAAGGTTACGGCTTCCCGCTGTCGGTAAAAGAATTTGATCCCGAAAAGGTGTTTAAGATGATAAGACAGGATGCAAGGGATCGGGCGGGCATAAGGTTCTGCCTTTGTGATGAGGGCCAGAAGGAAGTGCTGTCGAATCATTTTGACATAAAATGGGAATCCGAACAGGGAGACAATGATTATATTTATGAAGGCGAAAAGTGGCTGAACTTTTCGGGGAGAAAATATCATCATTTAAAATACCGTTTAAACAGTTTCAATCGTATTCATACCGATATATCGTATCATCCGATAGACAGCGCAGACAGACTGAAAGATGCGATGAAGGTGTCGCAGATATGGCAGGATGAGCACGAAAATAAACAGATGCCGGATGAAGACCTGAAAGAAGAATTAAAATGTATTACAGAAGTAGCCGATCATTGGCAGGAACTTGGTATGGTAGGAGGCGTGTTGTATGTAAAGGACGCTCCGGTTGCCATGACCATGGCCTCTTTTCTGTCGACGGACTGTGTTGATTTTCACTTTGATAAGGCGGTAGGTCAATTTGCATCCACCGGTGCTACCGTTGCATCGCGTCGTCAGTTTGCGACCGTCGATGTAGCACAGGGCAGGAAATATTTTAATCTTGAAGAGGATATGAATATACCGGGTCTTCGTCAGTCGAAGGAAACCTATCGCCCCGTGTTAAAGCTTGCCAAGTATTATGGAGGAAAGATATATGTTAGAGACGGTATTATCGCCTTCGGATTGCGCAAAATGTGAGTTCTGCTGCTCGTTTCGCAAGCAGAGCTTGAATCTGACTCCTAAATTTGCGGCCGAAAGTGTTGAGGAGATTTGCAAACTGTACCCGGAAGCGAAGTTTAAGACCTTACCGAACGGTGCCGTAACTATCGATCTTGATGATAAATTTATATCGGATGACAGTTCGGAGGAAGCTTTGTGCTATTTTAACCGGGAGGGCTGTAAACTGCCTTTGCATCTTAAGCCTTTTGACTGCGTGCTATGGCCGTTCCGTCTTATGAGGGAAGGAGATTCGCTTTGTCTGGCACTTGTTCCGAGCTGCCCGTGGATCGATAAAAGTGATATGACAAAGCTTCGCAAGGTGGCTGCTGAGTTATCAAAAGAGGCTCTTAAATATGCCGCAACCCATCCGGAGATAATTATAGATTACAGAGAAGACTATGAGATAATAATAAGATTGTCAGAGTAGAGCATTTTTTGTCAAAATATGGTACAATTGTGACCGAAAGCATCAATATGTGGAGGGCCGGCTATGATCATATATGTTGATACCAATGCTAAAGCATACGGTGACGGAACGAAGGAGCACCCTTACAAGCGGATAGGTGATGCCGCGATGGTTGCCGCAGCGGGCGACGAAGTGCTCGTGTATCCCGGAATATACCGCGAGGATGTAAGTCCCGTATATGCCGGAACGGCTGACAAGAGGATAACGTATAAGAGTGTTGAACCGCTCAAAGCTGTAATTACCGGTGCCGATGTTTTCTCCGGTTGGGAGAAGTATGAAGGCGACGTATGGAAGCTTTCGATTCCGAATGACTACTTCGGTAAATACAATCCGTACACGACATTTGTATACGGTGACTGGCTTCAGGAAGGTACATATGCGCATACGGGAGAAGTGTTCCTAAATGACAGGTCTCTTTATGAACAGGACAGCCTTGATAAAGTCACAAGCCCCAAGTACTACGACAAGTCATGGGACAGAGAACATACGCTTCTTACATGGTACACATGTCAGGATGATGATAAGGATGAGACGATCATCTATGCCAATTTCCAAGGTGCGGACCCCAACAAAGAAAAGGTAGAGCTGAATGTTCGACCGCACTGCTTCTGGCCTGTAGCGGAGCATGTCGATTATATAACCTTGTCCGGCTTTACGGTATGCAAGGCCGCAACGCAGTGGGCACCGCCTACGGCACTTCAGGAAGGCATGATCGGACCACACTGGTCAAAGGGCTGGATCATCGAAGGCTGTGAGATCTCACATTCCAAATGCTCGGGCATATCGCTCGGTAAATATCTCCAGCAGAACAATAATAATAAATGGTCGAAAGAAAAATACAAAGACGGATCTCAGACACAGAGAGACTGTTCTTTTATCGCACAGCTTGACGGGTGGAGTAAGGAGACGATAGGCTCGCACACCGTCAGAGGCTGCAACATCCACGACTGCGGACAGACCGGTATCGTGGGCAATCTCGGCTGTGTATTCTCGGTTATCGAGAACTGTCATATTCATCATATCAGCAACAAGCGCAACATCGCCGGAGCAGAGACCGGCGGTATCAAGTTCCATGCGGCTATCGACGTTATTATCAGGAATAATCATATTCATGACTGTGTCCGCGGTATTTGGCTTGACTGGCAGACGCAGGGAACGCGCGTATCATCCAATCTGTTTCATGACAACTGCATGCCTCATGACCATCTCCTGTTTCCTGAGAGCAAGGAAGCCCTCGGACTCGGAGAGGATATGTTTATAGAAATAGCTCATGGTCCGGCGCTTATCGATAACAACATAATGATGTCGGAGCGAAGCATTAAGATACCGACACAGGGTCTTGCGTTTGTCCATAATCTTATTTGCGGTTCGATTGCCGCTGTAGGCAGGGGCGTCAAGAACGGTTCCAAGAAATACGATTCGACAAGGTATACCCCGATACACAGACCGCACAGCACGGATATAACCGGTGTCATGTCGGTTCTTCACGGTGATGTGAGATTCTACAATAATGTATTCCTTGCACTTCCGGTAAGGGATAAGCTTGCCGCCATATGTGAGGACGATCATGAGTGGGATGACGGTAATCTCGGATGCGGAACGTTTCCGTTTAAAGGGTTCATGAAAGAGGACGAGTGGAAGAGTTATTTCGAAGGCTTCTGCGGAGAAGGGGATGCTTCCGGCAGAGACAAGTATTATATGCCGCTTCCGGTTTGGATGGGAGGCAACGTGTATTTTAACGGTGCGAAGCCTGCCGATATCGAAGAAGGTGCGACTGTAGACAATGAGCATAAGGTAACGGCGAAGCTTGTTGAGAAGAACGGCACCGTAACGGTTGAATGTGATTATATTAAATATCTCCCGAAGGCAGAGCTTATAACATCCGATACGCTCGGGATCGCATTTGAGCCCGAGGAGAGGTTCGAGACACCGGACGGGGAAGATATAGCATTTGATGTGGATTATTACGGCAATAAAAGGGAGGCTGTCTTTGCCGGACCTTTTGCAAAATAAACAATCAGAGTGGAGGAATTAATATGTGGGCTTATGAATCGGTTTTTTATCAGATCTATCCTTTGGGATTTTGCGGTGCGCCGTTTGACAATCCGGGTTCACCGATTTGTGCGGAGGACCGAAACGCCGGAAAGCGTCCCGAGCATTCGGGGGACAATCATTCCATCTTAAAGGTCATCGACTGGGTTGACCATCTTAAAAAGCTTAATATCAATGCGATCTATTTTTCACCGGTGTTTGAATCGGATACCCACGGATACAATACAAGGGACTATACGCTGATCGACAGCCGTATAGGCACGAATGATGATTTTAAAAAAGTTACGAAGGCGCTTCATGATGCCGGAATAAGAGTAGTGCTTGACGGTGTGTTCAATCATGTCGGACGCGGATTCTGGGCGTTCCAGGATGTGCTTAAGTACAGATGGGACAGTATATACAAAGACTGGTTCAACGTTAACTTTGACGGCAATTCGAACTACAATGACGGTCTGTGGTACGAAGGCTGGGAAGGCAACTATGATCTTGTAAAGCTGAATCTTTGGAACGATGCCGTTGTTAATCATATTTTCGACTGTATAAAAGGTTGGGTAGAAGAATTTGACATCGACGGATTAAGACTTGACGTAGCATACTGTCTGCCGCCCGAATTCCTCAAAAGACTGCGCTCATTTACGAACGGCTTAAAGGATGATTTTTTCCTTGTCGGTGAATGCCTGCACGGTGATTACAACCGCTGGATGGGCGATGATATGTGCCACGCCGTTACGAATTACGAATGTTACAAAGGTCTGTACTCGAGCTTTAACAGCATGAATATGTTCGAGATTTGTCATTCGCTTCAGCGTCAGTTCGGACCCGAGAACTGGTGCCTTTACAGGGGACGTCATCTCTTATCGTTTGTTGATAACCATGATGTTACGAGGGTTGCAAGCATATTGTCTAACGGGGCACATCTGCCGCTCATTTATTCACTCGCGTTCGGAATGCCGGGAATACCGTGCGTATATTACGGAAGCGAGTGGGGAGAGAAGGCCGACAAGTCTATGGGTGATCCGGCACTTCGTCCTTGCTTTGACAAACCGCAGGAGACGGAACTGTGCGAACACATATCAAAAATCGCAGCGGCAAAAAGAGCCAGTCGTGCGCTTTGCTACGGAGACTATAAGAACACGGTTCTTACAAATCATCAGTGCATAATCGAGAGACGATGCGACGACGAGAGAGTGCTCGTGTGCATCAATGCCGACGGTAACGAATATGTTGCGCACTTTGATGCCGGATGCGGTACCGCCGAAGATCTCATCACGGGACATAAGATCGATTTCGGAGGCGGACTGCGTATGCCTGCGTATTCATCTATGTTCCTCAAGATGGAACGTTAATACAATCACTTCAGAACTAGTGCAAAATCAACAAAAATGTATTGTTATTGGCACGATCTTTGTGTATAATTTATCAATATCCGGCATATATGTGATTTTTGCTTGTAAAAAATGTTGGAGAAGAGAGGGTTAATTACATGGCAATCAATGATGCAAAAAAGGGTAAAGCTACCCCCAAGAAACCGGTCAGCGATAAGGTTTCATTCATCAAATCCATCGCGGCCAAGATCATGCTTCTCGTGTTCGTATGCGTAGGCATTACCGTTACTGTATGTACGATCATTTTTGTGAAAAATGCCAACAAAGAGATCACGGAAGTTACCATGAGATATATCAAAGCCGAGACGGTCGCTCAAAGAGATATGCTTAACCGTAAGAGCCCCGGCGGCGTCAACCTTGATTTCTATGCGAATGCGCTTAACGGGGTGACGGTCGACGGTATCAGCGGATCATACGCTTACCTTGTAGCTGCCGACGGAACGATGCTTTATCATCCCACGGCGAGCAAGATTGGTTCACCTGTTGAGAATGATGTTGTAAAAGGTCTTGTTTCGCAGCTCCAGTCCGGATCCACTCCGGAGGACGGCGTTTCGAGATATTATTACAAGGGTGCCTACAAATATGCAGGTTATGCGGTAACGAAGCTTGATCAGATACTTGTTATATCGGCGGATGAAGATGTTGCACTTGCTCCGATGAACAGGATCAAGAATATCGGCGTCATGATTTCGGTAGTGATGCTTATCATATCGCTTATAGGCGCATATGCGATGAGCGTGATTATCGTACGTCCGATCAAACAGATCACGGATATACTTGACAAGACAAGTAAGTTCGATTTCAGACACAATCCCAATTCCGCCAAGCTGTGTGCACGCCATGACGAGAACGGTGTTATGGCAAGAGCCGTTCAGGCAATGCGTACAAGCCTGCGCAGAATGGTAGCAAGCATAGAAGAGGCATCTACAAAGATCAACGTGAATGTCGATCAGCTTGAGGATGTTACAAACGTTGTTAACTCAATGTGTACCGACAACTCGGCAACAACCGAAGAGCTTGCAGCAGGTATGCAGGAGACAACGGCAACGACCGAGAGTATATATGCGAATATCGGTTACATGAAGACAGGTGCGGAAGATATTCAGGCACTTTCGGAAGCAGGCGATACACTTTCAAGAGAAGTTATGGAAAGAGCTACCGAGCTTCATGATAAGACAATGGCGGCTACGAACAAGACAAGAGAGAAGTACGAATCAGTCAAGATCCGTTCCGACAAGGCCATCGAAGATTCCAAGGCTGTTGAAAAGATCAATGCTCTTACGGATGCTATCATGGCGATCTCGTCACAGACATCACTCCTTGCTCTTAATGCATCGATAGAGGCTGCAAGAGCCGGCGAGGCAGGAAGAGGATTTGCCGTTGTTGCTACCGAGATAGGTAATCTTGCTAACCAGACATCCACAACCGTTGCGGATATCAACAATATTGTTAATGAAGTAAACAGTGCGGTTTCAAATATGTCGGGCTGCCTGTCCGAGACCGGAGCATTCCTCGAAGAGACTGTTCTTGCGGATTATGCGGAATTTGCACAGGTCAGCGAGCAGTACAACGACGATGCTGTCAAGTTCAAAGAGAGCATGAACGACGTACACGAGTCGATCATCAACCTCACCGAATCGATCGCGAAGATCAGCGATGCGATGTCAGGCATCACATCAACGGTCGGAGAGTCGACGGTCGGAGTTACGGATATCGCCGAGAAGACCACGAACATGGTTACCCGTACGAGCGAGACGAGCGGACTTGTCGAAGAGAGCAAGACCTGCGTTGTACAGCTTCAGGATATCGTCGGAGAATTCCAGATGGATTGATTTTTATAAAGCTGTTTTCAAAAAGAGGAGGCATAAACGCCTCCTCTTTTTTTACTATATCTAGAGCCTTTTTTACGGCATTCTACAACATCTTGTAAAAAATCAGACAATTAACAATACTGGTATATATTTTCTGAAATTTATCCTTACATTTTTCCGGAATATGTAGTAAAATACCTTTTGAACGGCTTTTTTGGTTTTTTCAAATAATACAGGAGGCAGATATGTTCCATATAGGTGATACGGTTGTTTGCAGTAACGGTGTTTGTCGGATCGAGAAGATCGGACCGCTTGCGAATATGGGCAAGTCCGTTGCCGACAGATCGTATTACACGCTGCGTCCGTATTTTGACAACGCAGCGACCATTTATGTGCCGGTTGACGGAGACGACAATGCGCTTCGTTTTGCGCTCGGCCGTGAAGAAGTCAACGAACTGATGAAGGAGATAGATGATCTTGATGAGATCAGTATATCCGACGAGAAGAAGAGAGAGCTTGAATACAAGAATGCTGTCAATTCCAAGGATCCGAGAAAGCTCATACGGATCATCAAGACGATGTACTTCAGGAGAAAAGCCCGTATCGAGAGCGGTAAGAAGTCAACAGCGATCGATGAGAGATATTTCAGAATAGCGGAGAACAGACTGTACGAGGAGTTTGCACTGGCACTCGGAATTGATCGGGAGGAGATCAAAGACTATATCAGGAACTATATAGAGAAGAAATAATCGGATTATACAAGAGATGCGATGGGTCGCATCTCTTTTCATTTGAGCGGATGTATATATTTTGATATAATATACAAGTTATGAAGAAAATGATCCTCACATATTTTTCGTTCATACTTGCGATGGCTGCCCTTATAACGTTAAGGGTGTATGCCGAAAAGCTCGAACCCAAACAGAGCGTACAGCCGGCTGTGGCAGAGGTGCCCGAAGAGGTGGTGCCGGTTGAATCGGTAAAGACCGTTTATTCGGCACAAGAGGAAGAAGAACCCGACGAGCTGCCAACGCCCATCCCTGACGAAAGAGAGTATCTCTGGCACGGGGATTACGAGCCTGTAGGAGAGTTCCACGGAATGATACCGAGGATAATATGCTGGGGAGATTCACTGACGGTTTCGCTTGATAATAAGAGTGCATTTCCGGATATTTTAAGAAGTCTTTCCGGATGCGAGGTTATCAACTACGGAGTCGAATCGGAAAATACCGCGATGATCGCGATGAGAGAAGGCGGTGTCCGCGTAAACGTCAAGGCTACGGTCATTCCGGCAGATGCCAAGCTTATCCCGATATTTCTTAGAACCGAAAATGACGGTCATGTATTCTTCCTCGATAACGGCGACGGGGGAGTCAACCCGTGTTCGATATGCGGAATAGAAGGAAATCTGCAAAAGCTCAACGGATCGTACTATTTTGAACGCTCCACAAAAGGAGAGAGGATCTCCGTCGAAGAGGGTACACAGTTTAAGACGTTTGCGATGCAGGATGCATCTCCCGACGATATTCTTGTGATTTTCGCGGGAACCAACGATCTTCCCGATACAAGAAGCGTGCGCAATATCATCGACATTGAAAAGAAGATGATTGAGAGCGCCGGGTGCGATAAGTACATAATCATCGGACTTACGTACGCGGGCGGCATACCTGAGATAGACAAGGTCAACGAAGCGCTCGAAAATGAATTCAAAGAGCATTTCGTTGATATTAGAAAATACATGCTTAATTACGCCCTTAATGATCTTGGCATAACTCCGACAGCGGACGATATTGCCGATATTAAAAAGGGTGAGATACCATCCTCACTCAGAAAAGACTATGTTCACGGTAACAAACATTATCATTCCGTTATAGGTGAACAGGTTTACAGGAGGATGATGTATCTGGGCTACCTGCCCAAACAGGAGGGTATATGATCTACACACTTACTTACAATCCATCCATCGACTATCTTGTTACGGTTGACAGTCTCGAGATCGGAAAGCTCAATCGCATGACAAAGGATACGTATCTTTATGGCGGAAAAGGGGTCAATGTTTCGCAAATGCTAAAGGAGCTCGGCATAGACAATACCGCACTCGGTTTTGTTGCGGGCTTTACCGGAAGAGAGATCGAGGAAGGACTGCGTAAGCTCGGCATACATACCGATTTTGTGCACCTGCCCGAGGGACATTCGCGTATCAATATTAAGTTCCACGGAATAGACGAGACGGAAGTAAACGCTCCGGGACCGTTTGTTGATGCTGTCAGCATGAGAAGTCTTCGTGACAAGATTTCACAGATAGACAAAGATGATATTCTTATCCTTGCGGGAGCTGCGACCGCGAACATGGAAAACGATACATTTGCAACGTTCATATCCGAGCTTCCTTACAGGGACACGAAAGTAATTCTTGATACGACCGGGGAAGCACTTGTAAACGCTCTTTCATACCATCCGTTCCTTATCAAGCCGAATATAGAGGAGTTGTCGGAGTTGTTTCATGAACAGTTCAATCCGTCGGATTCAAGAGGAATCGCCAATGCCGCCAAAAGACTGCAGGACAAAGGCGCCAGAAATGTTCTTATTTCTATGGGAGAAGACGGTGCAATACTCGTGACCGAGGACGGTGACGTATATTCAAGACCTGCACCGGCGGGAATCGTAGTCAATTCGGTAGGATCCGGAGATTCAATGGTGGCCGGATTCCTTGCGGGCTATCTTGAAAACGGAAATATGGAAGATGCGCTGTGTCTTGGAATTTGCGCGGGAAGTGCGAATGCGTTTAACGAAGGTTTCCCACGCGGCGATGAGATAATGCAGTTATACAGACTGTGCAGATAGATTCTAGTATACTCTTGCCGGGTTCGGGAAATATCTGACCCACGCTTTTCCGAGTATTTTGCTCTTATATACGTAAGGACGGTTCCAGTATCTTGAATCCATGGAATTGTTCCGGTTATCCCCCATCATGAAAAACGCTCCTTCCGGAACTTCGTAGGGGCCAAAATCACCCAGCGGGGTTGCGCTGATGTACGCAGACTCGTCCAAAGGCTCGGTCGAATCGTTGATGTAGACCTTGCCCTGTCTTATCGTGACTTTTTCACCGGGAAGTCCTATAACACGCTTTATGAAGTATTCTTTCTCGTTATCCGGGAACAGGAAAATGACAACGTCTCCGCGCTTCGGATCGTCATTTAAATAAGCAAGACGATTACCGATTAGACGGTCGCCTGTCATGATCGTAGGTTCCATTGAAGCGGAAGGTATTCTTGCATTTACTATGATGAACTTGTCGAGCAGAAAAGCGAGTACGGCCGATATTACTATTACCATGACCCACTCGAACAATTCATGTGCAATCGATGATTTATTCATAAGTCTTTTCCTGTTTTGTTTTGGTTCTTTTTGTTATCAATACCGCGCATCCGTCGGCATTTACAATTACAACATCGATACATTATAATATAATAGTTTATCCGATACAAGGTCGGTGTTAGTTTTTTACGGAAATCAAAGATGACTTTTAATTCAATACCATTTATCATACTGTTTCCGCTTGCGGTCATCGCATATCGACTCATACCGCAAAGATTTCGCTATATCTGGCTGCTTGTGTGCAGCTTCGCTTTTTGTACTCTGATCGGCAAATCATTTCCGGTTCTTCTTCTGTTTATTGTTTTGATAACTTATGTCTCAGGTTTTGCAATTGCGCGCATCGGATCGCACGCAGGTAAAAAAGCCGTTACCGCGGCGGCGATCGTAATTGAGATAGGTACTCTTTTCTTATACAAATATCTGGACTTTGCTCTTGAACTTACCGGAAGCCGTGTGAGGTTCAATCTGCTGCTTCCCGTCGGAATTTCGTTCTTTACATTCAGGGCGACATCCTACGTGATAGACGTTTACCGCGGCAAGCTCGATCCGGAAAAGAACATATTAAAGCTTGCACTTTACATATCGTTCTTCCTTACTTTCCTTTCAGGTCCGATAACGCGTTCCACGGATCTTATCCCACAGTTTTCAAATGCACCGCTTCCGTCATATGAAATGACGAAAAAAGGAATCCAAAAGATGCTGTGGGGTTATTTCTTAAAGCTTGCGATAGCGGGAAGGCTTGCGATAGTCGTAGAGAACGTATATAAAGATGCGGCATCATATTCGGGAGCCGCAATCGCGTTTACCGCGCTTTCATATTTGTTCATGCTCTATTGTGATTTTGAAGGATACTCACAGATCGCGATAGGAGGAGCAGCACTTTGCGGGATCGAAATGAAGGAGAACTTTCTTCATCCGTTTTGTTCGGAAAACATGGGACAGTTGTGGAAGAAGTGGCACGTATCTTTGTATGAGTGGTTCCGTGATTACCTTTATATACCTTTGGGCGGTTCGAGATGCGGGATCGCAAGAAAATATCTTAATGTATTCATCGTTCTTCTTGTGAGCGGTCTGTGGCATGGTGCAAACATGACTTTTGTCATATGGGGAGCGCTTAACGGTGCTTACATCATTCTGGGACAGATACTAATTCCGTACAGAGATAAAGTGTTTGCAAAGATCGGAGGAGACTTTGATAGGATCAGAACGTTTGCAAAAAGAGTGGGAGTGTATATCCTCGCATCGTTTACGTTCATCTTTTTTGCAAACGAAAACGTAAAGAGCGCATGGCTTGCCGTAAAAGGCATCCTGCTTCGCTTCGTATCCACCAACCCGTTGGCGGAGTTGTCATCTCTCGGCCTCGGAAGGTTTAATCTCGCCCTTACCATGATAATGGTACTGTTCGTTCTTATAGCTGACAATGAAGCGGAGAAAAGATCGTGCGACACGCCTTCGCTGATCGTGCACATACCGACGCCTATCAGATGGATTATATATTATGCACTTATGTTTGCAATACTGTTTTCCGCAAACCTTACCGGAAAAGAGTTCATATATTCGAAGATGTAGGGAGGAGCCCGTAAGGTGGGAAGAACCGTTAAAATCATCGGCAAGTTCATACTGGCATCGGTTCCTTTACTCGTACTGATTGCATTTACTGTTTTGTACCCTGTCTGCTACATGGATGAGGAATATGAAGCGTGGAATTATGCAGCGCTTGTAAGTTCGGGCAAAGAATATGACGGCAAAAGCTTTGATACTGTGATACTTGGAGACTCCGGCGCAATGAGCTCGATCATGCCGACGCTTTTTGAAGAGTCATGTGTCAACCTTGCGGTCGGAGGGGCGACATCGATCGAGATGTACTATACGCTCGAAGAGTATATTCAAAATCACGATGCCCCAAAGAACGTTGTTATCATGTTTGCGCCGTTTCACTACTGGCATATAGACAATTACAAAACAAGGACGCTGTATTTTAAGGCGATACCGATTTCAAAGCTTTGCGAACTTTATAAGAACGCCAAAGCCTGCCGGGCCGAATCGGTATGGTATGACGGCGTCATAACCGATGAGATTTCGGCAAGATTTGGTCTTCCGAACAAATATCTGCCGGCAATAACCGCAGCCCGCTTTATCGGACGATACGACCGGAACGCATCACAATATGCAGACCTTGTTGCGTCATACGGGTGGGGAACATTCGGAGAACTGACGGAATGTTACGACGAGTCGTACGAGACTTCATACGAAGACATGACGATCAACGGTGATGCCCGTCTCATCGCCCTTTACATGCAAAAGCTTCTTCGCCTTTGCAATGAAAACAGCATACACGTACGCCTCTTGCAGCCCGCGGTCAACACTGCCACATTCGACAACCTCAATCCGCACTACTACGGCACCTACAGAAATTACATCAAGGAGATGTCGACCATATGCGATGACATCGAATACGAGACGGATCTTCGCGTCTACGACGGAAAATACTTTGCCGATACGTCACACCTGAACAAATCGGGAGCAGTGAAGTTTACACAGGAGATCTTGAATAACTAGGTCGCACAATTACATACAAGTTATATATGTCAACGATATGTTGCTGTATAAATTGTGCAATTTGCTGGTGACATCCACAGCATGTTGTGGTATAATCTCTCGAAGATTGGTGTTATAATATCCAAAGTTTAAACATCATTGTTTATGCAACAAGTTTTAGGAGGTTTTATAATGAAAAAGAAAATTATCCTTCTTCTTGCAATATGTTCTGTAGCCGCTCTTGCAGGCTGCGGCAAAGAAGAGGAAGAAAAGCCCGCAGCATCTGCGCCGCAGATCGAGGTTGTTAACAATACTCCTGCCATTTCCATCGAAGAAAGCGAGCCTGTAGACGACGGATCGCACGAGGGAATGTACAGAAGCGAACTTACCAATGAATGGATCAGCGAGGATCTCAAAGATCAGAGACCTATCGCTGCAATGGTAGATAACGAGAAGACAGCTCTTCCGCATTACGGTCTTTCACAGTATGCCGATGTTGTATACGAGATGACCAATTCACTTGCCAATGACGGAATCACACGTCTTATGGTACTTGTTAAGGATTGGGAGAAGATCGATCAGCTCGGAAGTATCCGTAGTACACGTCCTACCAACCTTGTTATCGCACCCGAGTGGAATGCGATCGTTTGTCATGACGGTGGTCCTTTCTATATTGATGATTATCTTGCTAAGCCTTTCGTTGACAACTTCTCAGGAACATTCTCGAGAGTTGACAACGGTAAGTCAAGAGAGTTCACGGAATACATCTGCACAGGCGATCTCGACAAGAACTTCGAGAGCAAGTCAAATGTTTCCAAGACATACAATGAGTACTACAACGGTGGCCCTCACTTCCAGTTCGTAAAGAGCGACAACGAGATCAATGATCTCAAATCAGCTCCGAGCTCACAGGACTGCACCAAGATCGAGCTTCCGTTCAAGCATAACGGATCAAGACTTGAGTACGATCCCGGATCACAGCGTTATATGTATTGGGAGTACGGTCAGAAGCATATCGATCCCGGCAACAACGATGAACAGCTCGGATTCACGAACGTGCTTCTTCAGAACACCAGATACGTTAAGTTTGACGATAACGGTTATATGATGTTCCATGCTATCGACTTTAACCGTGACGGATGGTATATCTCGGAAGGAAAGGCTATTCCCGTGACATGGTCTAAGGAAGATGAAGTAACGCCTACACGTTATTTTGATAAGGACGGCAATGAAATAGTTCTTAACACAGGTAAGACATACATCGCCCTTATTCCGGACGATAAGTGGGGCGGACTCTCTTTGGATTAATTATTTGATTAAGATCCACTATTTTGTTCACCAATGATTTTATAAGGGCGCGGACTTATCGGTTCGCGCCCTTTTATGATAACAGGGAACCTGCGATTAGGAGACTGCAATGGCTATAGATTTGTTCAGTATAGGAAGATTCACGGTTCACGGATACGGACTGATGATAGGACTCGGATTCATGGCGGCGGTGCTTGTCGGATGCTATCTGGCAAAAAAGCGCGGTCTTTCGGATTCCGATTTTACGAGCATTGCTATATATGTGCTCGTGTTTGGGTTTGCCGGAGGTAAGCTTCTTCATATTATAGTCGAGTTTCGGACGTTTCTTACGGATCCGATGTCGGTTATAGGCTCGGAAGGGTTTGTTGTATACGGCGGTATACTCTCGGGTATAGCGACTATATTTTTATATTGTAAGATTAAAAAGCATGGTTTTCTTGAGTATATCGATCTGTTCGCAACGGTTGTTCCGCTCAATCAGGCGCTCGGAAGAGTAGGCTGTCTTCTTGCCGGATGCTGTTACGGAAGAAGAACGGAATCTGCATTCTCGCTTGTATTTCCACAAGGCTGCATAGCACCTCACGGAGTAAAGCTTATTCCTACCCAGCCGATCATGGCTGTTGGCAATTTCATTATTTTTGTAACTCTTACGATATTATATCTTAAGACCGTTTCGAAAAAAGAAAACGACAATGTTTCGCAAGCAAAGACAAAGTATATTCCGGGTCTTGCAACATCGCTGTATCTTATAATGTACAGTGTGGGACGTTTTATAATTGAATTTTTCAGGGATGATGAAAGAGGCGCCGTGGGTTCGCTTACAACATCGCAGTTTATCGCTTTGTTTACGTTTGCCGCGGGCATCGCGCTCCTGTTTACGGTTGTAAAGAGATCCCGGGTACGGGAATCGCAGATAAAATAGTATCGATCACATCGGACAATAACAGAATACGTGCCGTGGTCAGATGATGAGTCTTGCGATCAGATATATGATAAACAGATGAAGCGGATAGAATACGTAGAAAGCGTATTTATGCTTCGGACGTATCGTAGGATCGTAGAAGTATAACAGCAGGAACGATGCGGGGGCGTATTTTTCCCAGCATACCGAAGCGGCGCCGGCAAGGAGCCTGAAGGCACCGGAACTTCTTGCAATATACAAAACGGATACGAGCAGCATACATTTCCACGAGTAATCGCAGTATATAAGACTGGCCGCATCGGCGAAACCGATGACCGCACATACTGTAGCTATACATATCAAAGGACGGCTCAGTCCCATTGCATTTTCTTCAAGATACTTAAGGACGATGAGCATAAGAAGAGCGATGAAGAATGTCAGTATGATGTTCTGGTGATCCCACTTGAACATCACGCCGAACAGTCCGAGATCAAACGGTATCTCCGACAGGACGGCGAATATGCCGAGCCTTACGGCATATTTGGTTATACTTCGGGTACGCATGAACCCTTCAACAAGAAAGAATCCGAATATCGGAAAAGCCAGACGGCCGATTCCGTCGAGCACATTATAGATTTTCTGCAGCATTATATATGTTTCTGGCAAAACATCCATTGCATGTGCTATCATGTAATTGTGGATGATGCCGAATGCCACATGATCGATGAGCATTATGATACATGCGATGAACTTTAATACATTGCATGACAGATGTATTTCAGGCATTTTTATCTTATTTGTATCCATATCAACACATTTTATCACACAGATGCGGATTATGAAACCAAAAATCATTTCCAATTTAATATTTGCAGTGACGGCGGGAGTGTTGCTTACAGGTTGCAACAAGACCGAGACAGCCTGGCAGAACGCGATCAGATCGATAGAAGGCGGCGATTACGCGACGGCCGAATCCGTTGCGGAAGCGGCTATTTCAGCGGGCGGCGGAGATAAGCTTACGTACCGTGCAAAGGGTATGGCTCTTCTTGCGTCAGGCGATTATCAGCGTGCAATTGATTCGTTTACGGCTGCGCTTGCGTGCTCAAACGGTATTGTGGAACAGACAGATATAGATATTTCCTATTATCTTGCAGTAGCGGAGTTCAAAAAGGGCGATCCAGACGGTGCAAAGATGACAACGGATGCGATAGTGGCACTTCGTCCCAAGGACGACGGAGCATATTTTTTGCGCGGCAAGATCGAGCTTGCACTCGGTGACAAAGAAGCCGCACTGAGTGATTTTGACAAGACAATAGAACTTAATCCGGAGAATTACGACAGGTACGTCGGTATATATGAAGAGCTTCACTCCAACGGTTTCGATGACGATGCGTCGTCATATCTCCAGAAAGCGATGACGGCGGGGAACAAGCTGTCCGATTACAACAAGGGCGTTCTCGAGTACTATCTGGAATCGTACACTGATGCCAGAGGGGATCTTGAGAATGCGAAGAAGTCCGGCAACAATGAGAATCTGACGCTGTACCTTGGTAAGACATACGAGGCTCTCGGGGATCCGTCCTATGCGATGTCACTGTATTCGGAATTCATACGCGAGAATTCATCCGCGGGAAGAATATACGAGCAGCTCGCCAACTGTATGATGGCCAACGGGGATTACGAGGGCGCGCTTGATACTATAGAGTCCGGTTTGAGCCTCGGAAACGGCGAGGGTGTCAAAGGACTTATGTTTGACCGCGTGGTGGCACATGAGCGTCTGTATGATTTCGAATCAGCCAAAAAGGACATGGAAGAGTACCTCTCGCGCTTCCCGGATGACGAGGTTGCCAAGCGCGAATACGTCTTTTTGAGCAGTAGGTAAAAAATCAGGCTCAATTTTTGTGCATGGTTTACAATAATTCATAACAACCCTTGATTTTTAGGCACAATATCTTGTGGTTTGGTCAAAAAGTTAACATAAGATATTGTATTTTCGGGTTGACTTCCCTATTCTTCAATGATATACTTCATTTCGGATGTTGATAATGACGGTTCCGCCTAGGAATCGTCTTATGTTGACTATAGTAGACGATATTTTCTGTTTGCTTAAACATATCAATATGCACATCAAATATTCTTTAAGAGGGGTCTGATAAGGGTCTTATTAGGAAGGGAGTAGTCAAGAATGTTCAGCGTAGTAAAAAGAGACGGGGAATTAGCGGATTTTAATATCGCAAAGATCAACGATGCGATAATGAAGGCTTTTAATGCCTGCGAGAAGCAGTATACCAACGATATGATCGAGCTTCTTTCGCTTCGTGTAACGGCGGATTTCCAGACGAAGATGAAGGATAACACTATCCAGGTCGAGGATATCCAGGACAGTGTGGAGGTTGTTCTGGAGCAGGCAGGTTACAACGAAGTTGCCAAGGCATATATACTTTACCGTAAACAGCGCGAGAAGATGCGTAACATGAAGTCAACTATCCTTGATTATAAGGACGTTGTTAACAGTTACGTTAAGGTTGAGGACTGGAGAGTCAAAGAGAACTCAACTGTTACATATTCGGTAGGCGGACTTATCCTTTCCAATTCAGGTGCGGTTACAGCCAACTACTGGCTTTCCGAGATCTATGATGAGGAGATCGCGGAAGCACACAGAAACGCAGACATTCATATCCATGACCTTTCGATGCTGACAGGCTATTGCGCAGGCTGGTCACTCAAGCAGCTGATCCAGGAAGGACTCGGCGGCATCAGTGGCAAGATCACATCGGCTCCGGCCGCACATCTGTCGGTTCTTTGCAACCAGATGGTCAATTTCCTCGGAATAATGCAGAACGAGTGGGCAGGCGCTCAGGCTTTCTCATCGTTTGATACATATCTTGCTCCTTTTGTTAAGGCTGATAACCTTACATACAGAGAGGTTAAAAAGTGCATCGAGTCGTTCGTATACGGCGTCAACACACCGAGCCGTTGGGGAACGCAGGCACCTTTCTCCAATATCACGCTTGACTGGACGGTACCGGCTGATCTTGCCGAGCTTCCCGCACTTGTCGGCGGCAAGGAGATGGACTTCAAGTATAAGGACTGCAAGGCTGAGATGGACATGATCAACAAGGCGTTCATCGAGACCATGATCGAAGGTGATGCTAACGGAAGAGGATTCCAGTATCCTATCCCCACATATTCGATCACTCGTGATTTTGACTGGTCCGATACCGAGAACAACAGGCTTCTCTTTGAAATGACAAGCAAATACGGCACACCGTATTTCTCGAATTATATTAATTCCGACATGGAGCCTTCGGATGTCCGCAGCATGTGCTGCAGACTGCGCCTTGACTTGCGGGAGCTTCGTAAAAAGACGGGAGGCTTTTTCGGTTCCGGTGAGTCAACGGGCTCCGTTGGAGTTGTTACGATTAATATGCCCAGAATCGCATATCTTGCAACAGACAAGGATGATTTCTACAGAAGACTTAATCGCATGATGGATATTTCCGCAAGGAGTCTTAAGATCAAGCGCGGTGTTATCACGAAGCTTCTTGAAGAAGGACTTTATCCTTATACAAAGAGATATCTCGGAAGCTTTGATAATCACTTCTCGACGATCGGACTGATCGGTATGAACGAGGTCGGACTCAATGCCAATTGGCTTCGCGCAGACATGACCGATGTAAGAACGCAGGAGTTCACGAAGGAAGTACTTAACCATATGCGCGACAGACTGTCAGATTATCAGGAGATGTACGGAGACCTGTACAATCTCGAAGCTACACCGGCTGAGTCGACAACGTACCGTCTTGCCAAGCATGACAGGAAGCGTTGGCCGAACATCAAGACGGCAGGCAATCCCGGAGATACACCTTACTACACGAATTCATCGCATCTGCCGGTTGATTTTTCCGCAGATATATTCGATGCTCTTGATATTCAGGATGAACTTCAGACTTTGTATACGAGCGGTACGGTATTCCATGCATTCCTCGGTGAGAAACTTCCCGACTGGAAGGCTGCGGCAGCTCTCGTTCGTAAGGTTGCAGAGAACTACAAGCTTCCTTACTACACATTAAGCCCGACATACTCGGTATGTAAGGAGCACGGTTATCTGGTCGGTGAAGTTAAGACCTGCCCGCACTGCGGAACGACGACCGAGGTTTACTCGAGAATTACGGGATACTATCGTCCGGTTCAGAACTGGAACGACGGTAAGAGCCAGGAATACAAGAACAGGCTTGTATATGATATTGCGAACAGCAGCATGAAGAGACCTTTGACTGCCGTGGTCAAGATGACCGGAACCCAGCCGGGATCCAAGGTTGAGGTCGAGCCGGTAGAGAATGTGAAGTACCTGTTCACTACCAAGACATGCCCTAACTGCAAGCTCGCCAAGGAATATCTCAAGGATGAGAGCTACATACTCATAGATGCCGAGGAGAACACGGAGCTTACTCAGCGCTACGGAGTTATGCAGGCGCCTACGCTTGTCGTTGTGAGTGGCGATAAGGTCAGAAAATATGCCAATGCGTCCAATATTCGCAAGTATGCCGAGACCATGAAGGCCGTTACGGTATAGTTTGGGAATTATCAAATCCCGCCTGAAAGGGCGGGATTTTTTAAGGATATGACATTTTTTAAGGAGAACTCAAATGATTTCAAAGCTCATCGAAAAAATCAGAAAGACGGAGGCGCCGATCGTAGTCGGACTTGATCCGATGTTATCGTACATACCGAAAAGTATAGTGGATCGTGCCATAGCAGAAAAGGGAGAGACACTTGAGGCTGCGGCATCTGCCATACTCGAATACAACAAAGGTATAGTCGATGCGGTATGTGATCTCGTTCCTGCAGTTAAGCCGCAGATCGCGATGTACGAACAGTTCGGAATACCCGGCCTTACGGCATTTACCGAAACGGTCAATTACTGTAAAGAAAAAGGATTGATCGTGATAGGAGATGTTAAGCGCGGAGATATCGGATCAACGAGCGGGGCATATGCGACCGCGCATCTCGGAAGCGTTACGGTAGGCAGCACTTCTATTCCGGTATTTGATGAGGATTTCTGTACAGTCAATCCGTATCTCGGATCTGACGGGATCAAGCCGTTTATAGATGAGTGTAACGCATATGACAAGGGTATATTTATTCTCGTCAAGACAAGCAATCCTTCAAGCGGAGAATTTCAGGACAGAGTGCTCCTTGATGAAGATTCAACATTATATGAGACGGTCGGATTCAAGGTATGCGAGTGGGCGGCCCTTTCGATGGATGGGTCGTACAGCAACGTCGGGGCTGTCATTGGCGCAACATATCCTAAGATGGGCGAGATACTTCGCCGCATTATGCCGAAGTCATTCATCCTCGTTCCGGGTTACGGAGCGCAGGGCGGTACCGGCAAGGATTTAAAGCCGTTCTTTAATTCCGACGGACTCGGCGCGATTGTCAACAGTTCGCGTGGAATAATCGCCGCTTACAAGAAAGATAAGTACGCGCACTTCGGTGAAGAGGGTTATGCAGATGCTGCACGCGCCGCAGTACTCGACATGAAAGAAGACATACGCACCAACGCATTCGTATAGAAAGAGGTTTAATATGGACAGATACAAGGAAGAATTCATTGAGTTTATGGTCGAGTCGGACGTTCTTAAGTTCGGCGACTTCACACTCAAGAGCGGCCGCAAGTCCCCGTTCTTCATGAACGCGGGCGCGTACGTTACCGGAAGCGCTCTAAAGCGTCTCGGAGAGTATTACGCGAAGGCGATCCACAACTGCTACGGCGACGATTTCGACGTGCTGTTCGGACCGGCATACAAGGGTATTCCGCTGTCGGTTACGACCGCAATAGCTTACAGCAGCCTGTACGGCAAAGAGATCAGATACTCGAGCAACCGCAAGGAGATCAAGGATCACGGAGATGCCGGCATTTTGCTCGGAAGCGGTATGAAAGATGGAGACCGAGTTGTTATAATTGAGGATGTTACTACATCCGGCAAGTCGATCGAGGAGACGTTCCCGATAGTAAAAGCGCAGGGCAATGTTGAGATCGTAGGCCTTATGGTATCGCTTGACAGAATGGAAGTCGGACTTGGAGGAAAGAAGCCCGCACTCCGCGAGATAACGGACAAGTACGGATTCGCTGCAAACGCCATCGTTACGATGTCGGAAGTTACCGAATATCTTCACAACAAGGAAGTTGGCGGCAGAGTTGTAATTGATGATACAATCAGGGCGGCGATAGACGAGTATTACAAACAGTACGGAGCATAAATGGGCAAGCCGGTCAAGATCCACAAAAAGAATAGCTTTATGTTCACGACGAGGCACTACTCGCTGATGAGCATAGCCGGAATACTGATTGGACTGTTCTGCATATGCGTGGCTGTGACGCTTATAATAAACAGCTACAACAATGCCGGCAACGTAGGCAGAAGCTTCGGCGGTGTAGGACTTTTCGCGGCGCTTCTTAACATCATCGGTATTCTTTGCGGAATATCCAGCCTTAGTGAGCGAGACATATACATTTCAGCATCGATTGTAGCTATATGTATCAATTCGGTCATGTTGCTTGCGTGGATACTTATGATAATTGTTTCAATGATTTAAATGATGGAGATATAGATGACCACCTGCACTGATGAAGAACTGCTTGAAGAACGCTACAGACTCATAACGGACAGAATACGACAGTCGATAGGAGAGGATGCCTTAGGGGAGCCTCTTTTGTCGTTCTTTGACTGCTGTTCCGAATTCATCGTATTCCTGTCAACCATACTCGACAGATCGCTGTCGGGAGGTATCGGTAAAATGTCTGTTGATGAGCTTGCGCGTGAAAATCACAGGCTTTACGAAGATATTCTCCCGAGCAACTATGACAAGAGTTATGCCAATCCCGAATATACTTATTCGGTGTTTGATAGTGCTAACGTGCCCGATGCTCAGAAGATGGCACGCAGTCTTTCGTTCCTGTATGCGGAAGTACGCGGACTTATCCCGTATGCCTTTGAAGGCGACAAAGAAATATTCACGCTTGTACTCGAACTGTATATGCAGATTTACACAGCGTTTCGTCTCTGCGCCGCGGATGATTTTTATCCCGAAGCCGATGACATAAGGAAAATGATCTACTGGTTTGAGCACGATAACTGTGAGATAATTATTCCACGAAATGTGGCGTACAAGATAGATCCGGCCAATGATTTTCTGAGAAGGATCGTATGCGAAGAAGATCTTTCGGATGACAGGTTTTTGTATCTGTCAGGCGAGTATGTTACGGACGATGAGATCGCAACCGCGCATTTTCTCAATACGCTTTCCGAAGATGACATCAAGGCCATGGCGCATACGTTCACCGAAGGCTATAGGATCGGATTCGTCAAGGCGGGCAAGCCGCTTGATAAGAAGACGAGTGTCAATATCAGGTACAGCCTCGGATTCGAAAGAGTCGTAAGAGCTGCAGTAGAAGAGTTTGGGAAGATGGGACTTGAGTCGGTGATATACAGGACGGGATCATTGTCGCTTACCGGATCCGGCCCGCGCAAGATCGGATTCTACGGTGCTGTACCGAACAAGCAGTACGATTACGATCATAAGGATGATATCGCACTGTATCTTGATGCGGATCTTGTAACGAGACGCCTTGAAGTGTTAGAAGCTGGTTACAAGGACAGAAAATCACTCGCAAACGGTCATGCAGGTCCCGCGGTAATTGAAGTGTTCGGTGAGCCGCCGTTTGCACCTGTAGTTAAGGATAACGCAATACACCACAGTGATAAGACGCAGAAGCTTTCACTTGAGTATACGGCCAAGGCTTCGCAAATAATAAACAGATACATAATCGGAGAAGAGAGAAGCTTTACGATAATCGCATATCCGATGCCCGTTATCGGTAAGGATTACGAGAAGATATTTGCTGATACCGTAAAGCTAAATAATCTGCCGTATGATAAATACGAGAGGATTCAGCAGCATATAATAGACGCACTTGATACGGCGGATTATGTTGAGATCAAAGGACGTGGCGATAACAGAACCGATATTCGCGTAAGCCTGCATCCGGTTACGGATCCGGCACATCAGACGAAGTTTGAGAACTGTGTTGCCGATGTTAACATACCGGTAGGGGAGGTATTCACTTCACCGCGTCTAACCGGAACAAACGGTGTGCTTCATGTTACAAAAGTGTATTTAAACACTCTTTTGTATAATGATCTTGAGATCACTTTCAGTGACGGTATGATCAGTAATTATTCATGTGCCAATTACGATGATGAGGCGCAGAATAGAAAATATATCAAAGACAATCTTATGTTCAAGCATGACACGATTCCGCTCGGCGAGTTCGCAATAGGAACGAATACGACAGCATACAGGATGGCAAGGGATTACAACATAGAAGGACTGATGCCTATTTTGATCGGTGAGAAGACCGGCCCGCACTTTGCGGTCGGTGATACGTGTTACAGCCATGAAGAGGATGTTGTTGTATATAATCCCGACGGCAAGGAGATAATAGCAAGAGAGAACGAGGTGTCGGCAAAACGTAAGGAGAATGAAGAAGAAGCATATTTCCAGTGCCACACCGACATAACGATACCATATGACGAACTCGGCTACATACGTGCGGTTAACGACGAAGGATACATTTCGATAATAGAGGACGGACGTTTTGTGCTGCCGGGTACGGAGGAACTTAACGAGCCACTTGAAGGGATGAACATCAATTGATAATCATCCGCAATATATGTTAAAGTGTGTAAGTGTTTGCAACAGATGAAACGGAGGATGTTATGGCAACAGTAGGAATAGTTATGGGTTCTGATTCGGATATGCCGGTAATGAGCAAGGCATGCGAGATACTCGACAGATTCGGTATTGATTATGATATAAGGATAATATCTGCTCACAGAGAGCCCGATGTATTTTTTGAATATGCAAAGAGCGCCAAAGATAAAGGAATGAAAGTTATAATTGCCGGAGCAGGAATGGCAGCACATCTGCCGGGAATGTGTGCGGCGATTTTCCCGCTTCCCGTAATCGGAATACCGATGCACACAACATCGCTCGGAGGCAGAGACAGCCTGTATTCCATCGTGCAGATGCCGTCGGGAATACCTGTTGCGACCGTAGCGATAAACGGCGGAGCAAACGCCGCACTTCTTGCGGTTAAGATGCTTGCGATATCGGATGACAGTCTTCTTGCAAAGCTCGAAGAATACTCCGAAGAGCTTAAGAATGCTGTAGTGGCCAAGGACAACAAGCTTGCCGAGGTCGGATACAAGAACTACACAAAATGATCGAGTAAAGGAGAACACAATGGATTACAGATCAGCCGGAGTTGATATTGAAGCGGGATACAAGTCCGTGGAACTCATAAAAGGATTCGTAAAGGAGACGAACCGTCCCGAAGTCATCGGAGGACTCGGAGGATTCGCCGGAGCATTTTCCATGGAAAAATACAAGAGCATGGAAGATCCCGTGCTTGTGTCCGGAACCGATGGATGTGGAACGAAAGTTAAGCTGGCGTTTCTTATGGACAAGCATGACACGATAGGAATTGATGCGGTTGCAATGTGTGTCAACGATATTATCTGCGGCGGAGCGGAACCTCTGTTTTTCCTTGATTATATAGCCTGCGGCAAAAATCACCCCGAGAAGATCGCTCAGATCGTAAAAGGTGTTGCGGAAGGCTGCAAGCAGTCGGGCTGCGCGCTTGTAGGCGGTGAGACTGCAGAGCATCCGGGACTTATGCCCGAGGATGAATACGATCTTGCGGGATTTTCCGTAGGGATCGTTGATCGGAAGAAGATAATCGACGGAAGCACTCTTTGCGAAGGAGATGTACTTATCGGTATTGCTTCATCGGGGGTTCATTCAAACGGTTTTTCACTGGTAAGAAAAGTATTTGATATGACCAGGGAAAGTCTTGATACATATTATGATGAGCTTGGAGGAAAGCTCGGAGATGTTCTTCTTACACCGACGAGAATATATGTTAAGGCACTTGATAATGCTGTTCGTGCAAACGTTACGCTTAAGGCATGCAGTCACATTACAGGCGGGGGATTTTATGAAAACGTTCCGCGTATGTTGACGGACGGAATGCATGCGGTCATTCATAAAGATTCATACGAGGTTCCTCCGATATTCAAACTTATGAAGGACAAGGCCAACCTTGACGAGAAGATGATGTACAATACGTTCAACATGGGGATCGGAATGGTCGTTGCTGTTGATAAGAACGATGCCGATAAAGCCATAAAGGCTTTTGAGCAGACCGGTGACAAGGCATATGTGATCGGTAACATAACCGCAGGAGAAAAAGGAGTAACCTTATGCTGAAGATCGCCGTGATGGTGAGCGGAGGCGGTACTAACCTTCAGGCCATCATTGATGCAATTGATAACGGAACACTTAAGGATGTGTCGATAGAGACCGTTGTTTCAAACAAGCCTGACGCATATGCACTTACAAGAGCGGCAAGTCATGGAATAACATCGAAGTGTTTTTCCGTAAAGGATTATGATAACAAGGAAGAATACGGCAGGCACCTTGCGACGTATCTTAAGGACATGAAAATCGATCTTGTCGTACTGGCAGGGTTTCTTGTTGTACTTCCGAAGAATTTCATTGATGAATTTGAAGGAAGGATAATCAATATACATCCGTCGCTCATACCGTCGTTTTGCGGTGACGGCTTCTACGGACTAAAAGTTCACGAAGCGGCGCTTGAGCGCGGTGTCAAAGTCACGGGAGCAACTGTTCATTATGTCGATGCGGGAACCGATACAGGCCCCATAATTATGCAGAAAGCCGTGTACATAGAAGACGGTGATACGCCCGAGACTCTTCAACGTCGCGTCATGGAACAGGCGGAATGGATAATACTTCCCGCAGCGATCCAGAAGATCCAAAAAGAAAAAGACATATAATAATTTTCGGATAAATCTATTTGCTATACGCGGATTTTGTGCTAATATGCTCTTTGTAGGGGTATGTTTGCAGTACAAACAGGGGTATAAATATTATGATGAATCCGAAGAAAAAACTGATCACGCAGTACGCAGTTCTTATCTCTGTGTTCGTTGTAACGACGATCGCTATTTCGGCGATAGTTACTTACTTTGCGCAGATGAATCAATACAAGGAGATTTGTCAGGACAGGATCAAAGAAGTGGGGGATCATCTTGTCGGACAGATCATGGAAGATCCCGGAGATTTTGCAGATTACCAGCGTTTTTACGAAAAGCATTATCAGGATATCCGTATCCCCTGTGATTTTACGGAGTGCGTTTCGGCAAGAGACGAGTTTTTTTCCGAGTTTCGTAAGGAGTATCCCGACAAGACATTCAGAGTAAACGTTCAGAAGGATGAAATGTCCGAACGGCTTCAGACCCTTTATTACACCTATCGTCACGAGTATTGGATACTCGCGTTTGAGCAGGCGAGAAAATCATACAGCCTGCCATATACTTACTATCTCGTTCCCGACGATGAGACGCACTATACGATGTACATGATCGACGGAGAACGTACGGAGGACAAAGAACACCCCGGTTATCTGTACATGGGCGATTCATATTTCGAAGAGCCCAGTGAACATACACTTTTATGGAATACGTATCATAACGGGATCAGATATGACGAGGTGTATGAATGGGACAATGACTGGGGTAATACATACAGTTGTTATACTCCGCTTGTGATAGACGGTCAGTGCCTCGGTCTTGTAGTAACCGAGATCAATGTGTCGGATGTCAACAGCATGATACTGCAGAACACCGCGCTTCTTATTCTTCAGCTTTCTTTTCTGCTTGTATTCCTTACGGCGTTTCTTCTGTATTTCATCAATAAGAAACATATCAGCAGGATTGACCATCTGTCGGATCAGATCAATAATTTTTCATCAACAAGAGCATACGATACGGTGGAAGCCATAAGGGAATACCCTTACGGTGACGATGAGATCAAGATGCTTGCGGACAACACCGCCGACATGATCAGGGAGCTTCAGATCCATGAAGAAAAGGTGGCGCAGGTTGCTCAATTTAAGAGTGATTTTCTTGCCAACATGAGTCACGAGATCAGGACTCCGATGAACGCCATTGTCGGTCTGTCCGAACTTGCCATGACCGAAGAAGATCCTAAGAAGAAAAAAGATTTCGTCAGCCAGATCAATTCATCGGCCAATACGATGCTCGTTATTATTAATGATATACTTGACTTCACGCGTCTTGAGGCCGGTAATGTAGAGATCGTTCCTATCGATTATGATGTAAGACAGGTGCTCCGTGATGTTGTAAACGCCGCATCCATGGGACTTAATGACAAGCCGGTCAAGATGAGTCTTAATATTCCGCCCAATGTACCGAAGTACCTTCGTGGTGACAGTGCGAGGATCAGACAGGTGCTCGGAAACGTCATTTCGAATGCCGTTAAGTTCACCAAGGAAGGCTCTATCACGATCAACCTTGATTACGATACCATTGATGATAACAATATCGATCTGAAGTTCCGCGTTGCCGATACCGGTATTGGTATCATGAAACAGGATTACGAGATGATCTTTGAGTCATTCACGCAGGTTAACAGCAAGAGAAACCGTGATGTGGAAGGTACGGGACTAGGTCTTGCAATTACGCAGCGGCTCGTACGTCTTATGAACGGAACAATTGAGGTTGAGAGCGAATACGGCGTCGGAAGTGTATTTAGGATATGCATTCCGCAGAAAATCGCTGAGACCGCGGAAGAGAGCACGAATGCCGTTACGAAGATCCGCAAGCTCCATGCTCCTGGTGTTAACGTTCTTGTTGTTGATGATAACAGTGTCAATCTGTTTGTTGCAAAGAGTCTTCTTGAAGTATGCAATATCAAGCCGACATGCGTAACGAGCGGTGAGCAGGCACTTAAGGCGGTATCAAAGAATATGTTCGATCTTATTCTTATGGATTACATGATGCCGAAGATGGACGGAATAGAGGCCACGAAGAGGATTCGGGAGCAGTACCCGCAGTACAAGGATATACCGATCATCGCTTTTGCTGCAAATGCTGTCGAAGAAGCAATAGACCTTCTGCTTAAAGAAGGCATGGATGATTTTCTGGCCAAGCCGCTTAAGGGCTCCGAGCTTGAAGCTATGCTCAGGAAGTGGCTTCCCAAGGAAAAGATTGTTCAATAATCCGATATGGAGGAAATATAATGAAAGTACTAATAGTTGGCGGAGGCGGAAGAGAACATGCAATAGCTGCCGCCGTGGCAAGATCGAAACAGGTCGACAAAATATACTGTGCACCGGGTAATGCGGGCATCGCCGCACTTGCCGAGTGTGTTCCGATTCCTGTTATGGAGTTTGAAAAGCTTGCCGCTTTTGCAAAGGATAATGCAATAGATCTTGCAATTATCGGTCCTGACGATCCGCTTGTGGGCGGTATTGTTGATGTGTTTGAGGCGCAGGGAATCAGAACTTTCGGCCCTCGTAAAAATGCTGCAATCCTTGAAGGAAGCAAGGCGTTTTCCAAGGATCTGATGAAGAAATACAACATCCCGACGGCTGCATACGAGAACTTTGATAATCCTGAGGATGCGCTCGCATATCTTGAAACTGCCAAAATGCCGATAGTACTCAAGGCCGACGGCCTTGCTCTCGGAAAGGGCGTTCTTATATGCAATACTCTCGAAGAGGCAAAAGAGGGCGTCAATACGATTATGGTCGACAGAAAGTTCGGCAACAGCGGCAATACCGTTGTTATAGAAGAGTTTATGACGGGCCGCGAGGTTTCGGTGCTTTCGTTTGTTGACGGCAGTACGATCAGGACGATGTCGTCCGCGCAGGATCACAAGCGCGCCAAAGATAACGATGAGGGACTTAACACCGGCGGAATGGGTAACTTTTCACCGAGTCCCTTCTATACAAAAGAAGTTGATGATTTTTGTCAAAAGCACATATATCAGGCTACGGTCGATGCGATGGCGGCTGAGGGAAGGCCGTTTAAGGGAGTTATCTTCTTTGGCCTCATGTTGACTGATGAAGGTCCGAAGGTGCTTGAGTTCAACGCAAGATTCGGCGATCCGGAGGCACAGGTTGTTCTCCCGAGGATGAATAACGACATCATAACGGTTATCAATGCGTGCATTGACGGTAAGCTTTCCGATATCGATCTTGATTTTTCGGATGAGACTGCTGTGTGTGTAGTACTTGCAAGTGACGGATATCCCGAACACTATGAGAAAGGATTCCCCATCACCGGATTCGAAGCGTTCGAAGGTAAGGACGATTATTTCTGCTTCCACGCCGGAACGAAGTTTGACGGCGACAAGATTGTCACAAACGGAGGAAGAGTTCTTGGAATAACCGCGCTCGGAAAGGACATTGCTGAGGCAAGAAGCAAGGCTTACGAAGCGACAGGCTGGATCTTGTTTGAGAACAAATATATGAGGAGCGATATAGCAAAGTCGGCGATCTGACAAGCCGAATGCTTACAGGGATAAGTAACGACAAATATGGAAGACAGAGCTTTATTATCAAGGAATATACACATACCACGCGTGTGCGAAAAGTGCGGGAAAGATAGCCCCAAATACATGGGTGTCGGTGAGTACAAGTGTGAAGGCTGCGGTTTCGTTATGTACGATGATTTCGGCATAGTTCGTAATTACCTCGAAGTACACAAAGGCGCTACTTCATCAGATGTATCGAAGGCCACCGGCGTTGCAATGGAGACAATCCGCCAGTTTCTTAAAGAGGAGAGGCTTGAAATCACAGCCGGCTCCGGAGTATTTTTGGCGTGTGAGATTTGTAAGGCGCCGATCAGGAGCGGAAGATATTGTGAATCGTGCGCTAAGAAGGTCGATGAAATGAAGAGAGCCGAGAAGGCTTCTTCACATACCAAGGAAAAAATGCAGGGATTCGGCATGACACGCGGCGAAACGGGTGCCAAGAGATACACGAGATGATTTTTTCCTGTCCGGAAAGGTCTTTCCGATAAATTTCCAGTTGACATAAATCGAATACGAATGTATTATTATAGTAGATGTTATAATTGACTTGGGGAGTCAATTATTGACAAGGGGTCTTGATATACTTAGGGGGAATAGGTATATTATGCAATGTCGTTATACCATGGGTATGGTTGCCGCAGTGCTTCTCGCGGGAAGCATTGCGACAGCGTTCCCGGTACAAACATACGGCGCAACCGTATCATCCGGAACGGTCAAAGTCAAAAGCGGTTTCGTAAGATCAGCCGCCAGCGGCAGTTCGGCCGTATCGTTCTGTGTTGCTTCGGGGAACGAAGTAGCTATCCTCGGAGAGGAAAAGGGTAAGGACGGCAATACATGGCTCAAAGTAGCCGTAGGTAATTCCGTCGGATTCATCCGCTCCGATCTTGTTTCCAAGACCGACAAGAAGTTAACAGTAAGCGATTCGCTTGTGAAGAATTCACAGGCTCCTTCGACTGCGTCAAATACATCAACAAAGGTTACCCAGGTAACCCCGACAAATGACACCAAGACATCCTCATCTACGGGAACTGCAACACTTTCCGGATCATCGGGAGTAATAAAGGGTACGTCGGTTCGAATGCGTAAGAACGCATCGCTTGATTCGGGTGTTGTAACATATCTTAATTCCGGTGATGAAGTCAGTATCATAGCGGAAGGGAAAGCGAGCGACGGCAACGTTTGGTATCAGGTCAAGTCAAATGACCAGACCGGTTTTATAAGAAGCGATCTTGTAAATAAGACAGGAACCACAACAGTAGCAACGGCTTCTGCATCAAATACAAATTCAACAGAAGGATCGACATCGACCTCAACCTCGACATCGAATTCTTCGAACAGTGGAACGGTTAAGACGATAGAGCCCGGAGCCGGACTTGTAAAAGGAGTCAACGTAAGAATAAGAAGTAATGCCAGCACGGCAGGCGATGTGGTTGGAACGGTAAGTACCGGAGCAGAGCTTAAGCTTCTCGGAGTCGAAAAGGCAACGGATCGTGACTGGATAAAAATAGAAGCAACGCTTGAGGGGAAGAGCGTGAGCGGTTATATAGCAAGAGATTTCGTCACAGTGACCAAGGAAGTCAAAGAGGTCACTCAGACGACGCAGACTTTGGTTGGAAGCGATACGACGTCTTCCGGAGGTACATCTACAACGGTGCAGACGTCAACATCAACATCCACAACCGCGTCTACCGATTCCAAGGAGTCGACGAACAAGACGGTAAGTGACGCCGATACGTCGAAGAACGATACCGGACCCGGGTCGGGCGCCGCCTCCATAAAGGGGGTCGGCGTTAGAGTCCGACAGGAGCCGGTTGACGGCGATGTGGTCTGCCAGTTGTCATCAGGACATCCGCTGACCGTTAAAAAAGAAGAATCCGGAAGTGACGACTACACCTGGTACCAGGTGTCTTTTTCGTATTTGGGAAGTGAACGTGAAGGGTACGTAAGAAGCGATCTCGTAACGATCGCAGAAAAGGTTGACGAAGAAGCTCCGAAGGGAAGCGATGAATTCGAAGAGTCGATAGAAGACCTTCCGGACAGTTACAAGAACGCGCTGAGGGCGCTTTATGCAAAACATCCGGAGTGGAAGTTCGAAGCCGTTGATACTGAACTTGAATGGTCTGATGCTCTCAAAGCCGAGTCATCGGTCGGCAAGAACCTTGTATCCAAGAATTCCATAGCTTCGTGGAAATCAACGGCGCCGCAGGCATACAATCAGTCGAGCAACCAGTGGTACACGTTCGACGGAGGAAGCTGGGCGTCCGCTTCACCCGAGCTTATTGCATACTATATGGATCCGAGGAATTTCCTCAACGAGAGCGGAATATACATGTTCGAGAAGCTTGATTACTCGGATACGCAAACCAAGGAAAGCGTATCCAAGATGCTTACCGGAACGTTTATGAGCGGTGAGGTTAACGATACCGACGGAACTACGTTCAATTACGCCGAGATGTTTAAACAGGCCGGCGAACAGACCGGAGTCAGCCCGTATCTTCTTGCCGGAAGAGCGCTTCAGGAGCAGGGTATCAGAGGATCGAGCCAGAGTATTTCCGGATCGGTATCCGGATACGAGGGCTACTTCAATTACTTCAATGTCGGCGCATATGCATACAACGGCAGAAGTGCGACGATCAACGGGCTTATATACGCAAAAGGTTCGGACGAGGAAGATATGCGTCCATGGAACACGAGGGCCAAATCGATATACGGCGGCGCAAGATATCTTGCCGACAAGTTCCTGTCCAAGGGACAGAACACGCTGTATTTCCAGAAATTCAATGTTGTAAATCACGAGAATACGCTTTATTCTCACCAGTATATGTCAAATATTCAGGCTGCTTCATCCGAAAGCTCAAGATTGCAGCTTGCATACCTGGGTGACGACGAGGTGCTTACATTCAGGATTCCTTACTACAGGAACATGCCCGATACACTTTGCGCGAAGCCTACATCGGATTCCAATCCGAACACGTATCTGGCATCGCTTTCGGTCAGCGGAGGAGAGCTGACACCTGCATTCTCGGGTGTTACGGACAGATATACGGTCACTGTTGACAAGGATCAGGAGTCAGTCGAGATAAGTGCGACAGCGGTTTGCGAGTCGTCATCCGTCGGAGGAACGGGAACGTATCCGATAGAACCCGGCGAAAATACATTGTATGTAGGCTGTAAAGCCCAGAATGGATCAATAAAGGCATACACCATAACGGTTTACAGATAGGAGGAGAGTATAACAGATGAAACATTCAGTAAAGATCATGAGTATCGCGGCAATCTTCGCTGCAGTATTTATGTCGGCAGGTCTTGACGTATATGCAGACGGCCTCAGCGTGTCGACAGACAAGGAGACGTGCGAGATCGGGGACAAAATCACGGTGACGGTCGATACCGGCGCTGCCGATGCAGATGTCCCGCCCGATGTTTCGGTTGAGTTTAATTCTAATCGCTTGAATTTTGAAAACTGCTCGGCTGAATACGGCGGAGGCGGTGGCGGACTCGTAACGTTCAAGGATAGCAAGGCTACGATCGAGTTTACGACTCTTTCGGGCGGCAATGCCGAAGTTAAAGTATCGGCAACAGGTGAAGATGCGGCCGAGCCCGAGTCGGCTTCGGTTACGATATCGGTAAACGGTGAGGACACTGCAGGCGATTCGGATGCATCATCGGAGAGTACAACGGGCGTAGCCTCCGGTACGATAGATATCGGTGACGGCAGAATGATACAGACCGTGTTTGCGGATGAATTCAAGCCCGTACTTTTCCACAAGGAAACAACCGACTATCAGGGTCAGACGGTTGAATGCGCCAAGTTCGACATGGGTGACATTACGCTTTTGTACACGACTGATTCATCGGGATCAGACGGCAAATTCATGATATATAACGGCTCCACCGGGGAATTCTCTGATTTCAGAATGATCCAGGGGATAGAAAATCGTTTCATCATCGTTTTGGCCGATTGCGAAGGTGCCATTCCCGCAGGCTACACGAAAGCCGTTCTTGAGTGGAACGGACAGACGCTTACGGCGTTTATGGAAGAGAGTGTTGCCGCAGGTAATACAGAGGCTGTCGACGGTATCAATCCGGGTGATTTTTTCCTTGTGTACGCAATGAGCTCGGAAGGAAACAAAGGCTGGTACAGATACGATAAGAACGAGGGAACATACCAGCGTTTTATAAATACAGGTTCGGAAAATGCAGAAAGCATTGACAATGAAGATGATTCCACCGACAATGAATCGATGGGATTTATTGATGACTATATCCCGAAAAACATACAGACGATAATACTCCTTGTATGCGCTCCGCTTGCGCTCATACTGCTCATTACGGTTATAATACTTGCGGTCAAGCTCAGGGATTACTCCGATGAGCTCGACGCCATCTACGAAGGGGAAGACTATTACGGGGACGAAGAAGACGACGAAGAGGAAGGGGAATACTACACCGAAAGAGCGGCAAGAGGCGGTGCGGTTACCGCAGCCTCCCTTGTAGGACGCTCGATGTCCGAAGATGAGGATGAAGAGGAAGACGACGAAGAGGATGAGGTAATATACCAAACCGCGGAGCCGGACGACGAAGAAGAGGAAGAAGAAGTATACGAAAGACCTCTTACGAGAAAAGAGCAAAGAGAACTTGCACGCGAAGAAAAGTGGCGCCTTAAGGAAGAAAAGAAAGCCGCCAAGAGACGTGCAAAAGGATACGAGGAAGCAACTCCCATGGACTGGAGCTCATTCGAAAAAGATCGTAAGGATGACGAAGATGTGAAAGTCTATAAGAGCAGCAAACCTCCGAAATACATGGAAGAGAACTACGAAGCTCCGGATGAGCCGGAAGAGACCCAAGAGGAACCGAAAAAGGCTCCGCTTCCTCCGCGCAAGAAGGTCGTACATCCCGAGGAGAGTGAAGAAGCACCGCGCGTTCTTCGTGAAGAAGAGCAGAGAGAGAAGCAGCGCAGACTGTTTGAACAGCAGCAGCGCATCGAGGAACAGCGCCGGATAGAAGACGAAAGACTCGAAGAGGAAAGACTTAAGGAACAGCAGCAGTTTATCTCGTCCAAGGTCGACGATGAAGAACTTGACGAGGATTTCCAGTTTGAATTCTTAAATCTGTAACACAAAAAGGAGATACTTATGGCACGCAAGTACACGGAAAAAGCCTGGCTTGTACTGACTCTGGCCAAACAGCGGTCGGAAGGTTTCAAGCACGGATATGTCGGGAGCGAGCACCTGCTTTTGGCCCTGTGCGGGGAAAAGAGCGGTGTGGCCGCAATGGTGCTGGCTGCAAACGACATAGATGAAGAGAAAATAATAAAGCTTATCGACGAGCAGATCGCCCTTCCCGGCAATATTGCCAAAAAGGAAAGGGAAGGCTTTACGCCGAAGGTCGAGTCGATACTCGATCTTGCTCAGGAACTGGCGGAGTCTTTTGACAGTGAGGAGATAGGCACCGAGCACATTCTGCTTGCGATAATATCTGACGGAGATAATCTGGCACTCAGGCTCATCAATACGCTCGGCGTCAATCCGCAGAAGCTGTTTGCCGACACGCTTGTTGCCATGGGAGAGAATCTTGAAGATTACAAGGAGCAGATAAAAGCATCGATCAAACATCAGGGAGCCGGATCACAGATGCTTATCGACCGCTACAGCCGTGATCTTACCGCACTTGCCGCCGAAGGCAAGCTCGATCCCGTTGTCGGCCGTGATGTGGAGATCACGAGAATGATCCAGACTCTCTCAAGAAGAACAAAGAACAATCCGTGTCTTATCGGTGAGCCGGGAGTCGGTAAAACCGCGATCGTGGAAGGCCTTGCAAGAAGGATAGTAGAAGGCTCCGTTCCCGAAACGGTTGCGGACAAGAGACTTCTTACACTTGATCTTTCGGCGATGGTTGCCGGAAGTAAGTACAGAGGAGAGTTCGAGGAGAGGATCAAACGGGTGATCAGCGAGGTCATTTCCGAAGGAAATATTCTTCTGTTCATGGATGAAGTGCATACGATAATCGGCGCCGGCGGTGCGGAAGGCTCAATAGATGCGAGCAACATCCTAAAGCCGTCGCTTGCCCGCGGAGAAGTTCAGCTGATAGGCGCCACAACATATGACGAATACAGAAAGCATATCGAAAAAGATGCCGCGCTCGAGAGAAGATTCCAGCCGATTTATGTAGAGGAGCCCTCGGAGAGCGACTGTATACAAATACTTCGCGGAATTGCACCTGCATACGAGAAACACCACGGGGTAAAATATGACGATGACGCACTTGTCGCAGCAGCCAAGCTGTCGGCACGTTACATCAACGACAGATTCCTGCCCGATAAGGCAATCGATCTTATTGACGAGGCAGCTTCTTCGGTGCGACTCGGAACACTTACCGATCCTAAAGATATCAACGAGCTGAAGGATAAGCTTGCAGGTATTGAACGCGAAGAGGAGGAAGCGCTTAAGAACAACGATATTGAGACGTTTTCAGCCAAGAAGAAAGAGGCGCAGAAAGTACAAAAATCGATAGATTGCAAGACGAGCCGCGCGAAGTCATCAAAAGGTCCTGTCAGCGTCACCAAGGAGGATATAGAGAGGATAGTCGCATCGCTTACGAAGATACCTACCGAAAGGCTGTCGGAGTCCGAGAGCAGTAAGCTCGTAAGACTTGAGAGCGAGCTGGAGAAATCGGTTATAGGTCAAAGTGAGGCAGTAAGCGCTGTAGCGCGTGCAATAAAGCGCGGACGCGTCGGCCTGAAAGAAGCCAACAGACCGATAGGATCATTCCTGTTCCTCGGACCTACGGGTGTAGGTAAAACGGAGTTGTCCAAAACTCTTGCAAGAGTATTGTTCGGAACCGAGAATGCTCTTATACGCGTCGATATGTCCGAATACATGGAAAAACACACGGTTTCGAAGATGATCGGTTCACCTCCGGGATATGTCGGTTTTGAAGAAGGCGGCCAGCTGTCGGAGAAAGTCAGAAGGAATCCCTACTCCGTCGTATTGTTTGACGAGATTGAAAAAGCGCATCCGGACGTATTCAATATACTTCTCCAGGTGCTCGATGACGGTCACATAACCGATTCGAACGGACGCAAGGTCAGCTTTAAGAATACGATCATAATAATGACGAGTAACGCGGGCGCAAACAGGATCATAGATCCGAAGAAGCTCGGGTTTATTACACAGACCGATGAAAAGAGTGATCACGACCGCATGAAGTCGGGTGTTATGGAAGAAGTCAAGAACACGTTCAAGCCTGAATTCATAAACCGTATCGACGAGATCGTGGTGTTCAGAACGCTTAATGACGATGATCTTAAGAAAATCGTATCGCTCCAGACTAAGGAACTGTGCGAGAGAGCTCTTGAGGCAAGAGGCATTAAGCTTCGCATAACCGATTCGGCCAAGAAGCTCGTTGCCGCAAAGGGCAATGACAAGAAGTTCGGTGCAAGACCTATCAGAAGAGCCGTTCAGACGATGCTCGAAGATCCGCTCGCACTCGAAATTCTTGAGGGCAGATTCAAGGAAGGCGACGAGGTCACGATACGTGCCAAGGGCGATCGTATTTTTTTCAAATAAAGTAGATATATTGTCTGTTTTAGAATATAATAATAGCGCAGTGGTTTATTAGGGGAATTGATTGACAGGAGGGTCACAAATGGCTGCAGTTACTGAATTGATCCGTAAGGATGAAGGCAACACGATCAGCTTCGGCGATCACACACTTGAGACGAAAGCCAAAGTCGAAGACTTTGATGTAGCGGGTAACCTCTACAAAGTCAAGACTTACAAGCAACTTACCAAGCTTGAGAGAGACGGCATGTTCGTATACGAATCCGAGCCCGGAACAAGCGTAAACGGATTCGAAGTGTTGGAAAACGGTGTTTCATTTACCGTCTGTGGCAACGAAGATGCGATGATAACTGTCGGACTCAAGGAAGATACCGAATACAATGTTGTTATCGGCGACAGGGAAATAGGCAAGATCAAAACAAACCTTGGCGGCAAGCTCAGCTTTTCCGTTGAACTTGAAGGCAAAGGAGAAATAAAAATAAAGGTTGTTGAATAGTTAATGGCAAAAGGCAGACCTTCCACTGTTTTCTTTTGCAATGAATGCGGATATGAATCGTCCAAATGGATGGGTCAGTGTCCGGCATGCAAAGCGTGGAACACGTTTGTGGAAGAGCCGGTAGGCAAAACTGCACGATCGGGCAGTACAGGCAGTGTGCGTATGAGTGCTTCCAAGCCTACGAGTGTCAAAGATGTTTCACTCGGTGAGCTGAAGCGCTACCAAACGGGTATGTCTGAGCTGGACAGAGTCTTGGGAGGCGGTATAGTACCGGGCTCCCTTGTTTTGGTAGGAGGAGATCCCGGTATCGGAAAATCAACGCTCCTGCTTCAGGTTTGCCGCAATTTGTCATCATCAGGTCATAAGGTTCTGTACATTTCGGGAGAAGAATCACTTGCACAGATCAAGATGCGTGCGATGCGTATCGGCGAATTTGAGGACGATACGCTCCTTCTTTGTGAGACGAATCTTACCGATATCGAGGATGTTATAAGACATAACAGACCCGAGGCGGTCATCATAGACAGTATCCAGACGATGTTCTCGGAAAACATCACCTCCGCACCCGGAAGCGTTTCGCAGGTACGCGAGGCGACGAATACTCTTATGACGATTGCAAAGAGCCTGTCCGTAACGGTATTCATAGTCGGACACGTGACGAAGGAAGGAACCGTCGCAGGCCCCCGTGTTCTTGAGCACATGGTCGATACGGTGCTGTACTTTGAAGGGGATCGATATTTATCGTACAGGGTTCTGCGTGCCGTCAAAAACAGATTCGGCTCGACAAATGAGATTGGCGTGTTTGAAATGCGTACCGAGGGACTTGTTGAAGTGCCCGATCCGTCAGAGATAATGTTAAACGGCCGTCCGCAGGATTCCCCGGGATCGTGCGTAGTGTGCGCAATGGAAGGAACACGTCCGATGCTTGTTGAAATACAGGCGCTCGTTACGCGTACGAGTTTCGGAATACCGCGCCGTCAGGCCACGGGCACGGATTATAACAGGATGAACCTTCTGATGGCTGTTCTCGAAAAAAGACTCGGTCTTAAGATGTCGGAGTGCGATGCATATCTTAACGTAGCCGGCGGCATGAAGATGAATGAACCGGCAATCGACCTCGGAATAGCACTTTCGGTAGTATCGAGCTTTAAGGACATAGTTATTCCGTCCGATATGGCAGTCTTCGGTGAAGTCGGCCTTCTCGGTGAAGTACGTTCGGTATCGCAGGCCGAACAGCGCGCTAGTGAAGCTATCAAGATGGGATTTACAAAAATCATGATGCCGGGTGCCAATGCATCCGCGCTCAAGAATCTTCCGGCAGATAGAATCATAGCGGCAGACAATCTGCGAGATGCAATTAAACAACTATCATAAAGGAAAAAGACAATGGTAAAGCGAATCTACGTCGAAAAAAAACGCCCGTATGCGGCAGCAGCAAATGAACTGTTCGAGGATCTGAAAGGATATCTTGCACTTGACGGTCTTTCGGATGTGCGCATGCTCATCAGATACGATGTCGAGAATCTGGACGATGACATCTTCGAGGAAGCCAAGAGGTGCGTATTCTCCGAGCCTCCTGTAGACGATCTGTATGAGGATGATTTTCCGAGAGAGGATACCGATCGCGTATTCTCGGTTGAGTATCTTCCGGGCCAGTTCGACCAACGTGCCGATTCTGCGGTACAGTGCGTGCAGTTCCTGTCAGCCGATGCCGATCCGATTATAAGAACGGCAACCACATATTGTCTTTCGGGGAAAATCACAGACGAGCAGTTTGATGCGATCAGATCATACTGCATCAACCCTGTAGATTCGCGCGAGACCGGCTTTACGAAGCCCGATACACTCGTATCCAATTATGACGAGCCCGACGATATCGCAATCTTTGACGGCTTTTGCAAAATGAGCGAAGACGAGCTTAAGAAGCTGTACGATTCGCTCGGACTTGCGATGACATTCAAGGATTTTCTCCATATACGCAACTATTTTGAAAACGAAGAAAAGCGCGATCCGTCGATGACCGAGATTCGCGTTCTCGATACATATTGGTCGGATCACTGCAGACATACGACATTCTCGACCGAGCTTACCGATGTGAGCTTCGAGGACGGTCGATACAGTGATATGTTCAAGGAGACATTCGACGAATATAAGAAGGCAAGAGCGGATGTATACGGTGACCGCAAAGATAAATTCATTTGTCTTATGGACATCGCACTCATGGGCATGAAGGAATTAAAGAAACAGGGCAAGCTTGCTGATCAGGAAGAATCCGATGAGATCAATGCATGCTCAATCGTAGTTCCGGTCGAGATCGACGGTGTAACAGAGGAGTGGCTTGTAAGCTTCAAGAACGAGACGCATAACCACCCGACCGAGATAGAACCTTTCGGTGGCGCGGCAACATGTCTGGGCGGAGCTATCCGTGATCCTCTTTCGGGACGAAGCTATGTATATCAGGCAATGCGTGTTACCGGTGCGGCGGATCCCACGGGATCACTGAAAGATACTCTTCCCGGCAAGCTTCCGCAGAAGAAGCTCGTGCGCGGTGCCGCAAGCGGTTACAGTTCGTACGGAAATCAGATCGGTCTTGCGACCGGTTATGTCAAAGAAATATATCATCCCGATTATGTTGCGAAGCGTATGGAGATCGGTGCCGTAATGGGTGCAGCAAAGAGATCCAATGTCGTTCGCGCAACGTCAGATCCGGGTGATATCATTATCTTGCTCGGCGGAAGAACCGGAAGAGACGGCTGCGGCGGTGCAACGGGATCCTCCAAAGCACACACGCTTTCATCCATCGAGACATGCGGTGCCGAAGTTCAGAAAGGAAACGCACCGACAGAGCGTAAGCTTCAGAGACTGTTCAGACGTCCCGAAGTATCAAAGCTCATACGTAAATGTAATGATTTTGGCGCCGGCGGCGTATCCGTAGCTATCGGTGAACTTGCGGACGGACTGCGCATAGACCTTGACAAGGTTCCGAAGAAGTATGCGGGACTTGACGGTACCGAGCTTGCCATCTCGGAATCGCAGGAGCGTATGGCTGTCGTTGTAGGTCCGAAGGATGTTGATGAATTTTTGAAATATGCCGCAGAGGAGAATCTCGAAGCAGTCACGGTTGCAGTTGTTACGAAAGAGCCGAGACTCATTCTCTCGTGGAGAGGCAAGGAGATAGTTAATCTTTCGAGAGCATTTCTTGATACGAACGGGGCACATCAGGAAACGAAAGTATTCGTTGAAGAGCCCTCAGACAAATCATACTTTGAAGGACCGGTTATCAAAAAGGTTGCGGAAGATGTTCAAAAGGGTGATTTTAGCGCAGCTCTTTCCGATTCTCTGTCAGATCTTAACGTATGCTCACAGAAGGGTCTAGTGGAGATGTTTGACTCATCTATCGGAGCCGGAAGCGTACTAATGCCGTACGGTGGAAGAACGCAGCTGTCCGAGAGTCAGGTTATGGTTGCCAAGCTCCCTGTTTACGAAGGAAAATGCGATACGGTCACGATGATGAGCTACGGTTTCGATCCGTACCTGTCAAGCTGGAGCCCGTATCACGGAGCAATATATGCGGTCACGGAGTCCGTTGCGAGAATAGTCGGCGCGGGCGGTGATCCGGATAAGATCAGATTTACTTTCCAGGAGTATTTCAGAAGAATGTCGGAAGATCCCAAGAGATGGAGCCAGCCGTTTGCGGCACTTTTGGGCGCATTCGCGGCACAGATGGGATTCAAGCTTCCGTCGATTGGCGGCAAGGATTCGATGTCCGGAACGTTCCAGGATATCGACGTTCCTCCGACACTCGTATCGTTTGCGGTAGATGTTGCCAAGGCGGACGATATAGTTACATGCGAACTTAAGAATGCGGGCGATAAGCTCGTTGTTATAGACATCAAAAAGGACGGATATCTTAAGGTCGATTTTGATGATGCGATGGATCAGTACCGCAAATTCCATAATGATGTAAAGGCGGGTCTTATAAAGGCTTCGTACGCTCTTGACGGATACGGCACGGCAGCCGCACTTAGCAAGATGGCATTCGGTAACGGTCTCGGTGTTAAGATTGAGCATTCGGTTGATATAAGAGATTTGTTTGTGCCGATGTTCGGATGCATAGTTGCGGAAGTTGCCGGAGAAGATATCGGAAAACTGTCAACACGCTACACGCTTACAGGTGAAGTTACCGATAACGGTGCAATTGAGTACGGCAGCGCGTCCCTTGCACTTACGGATGCGATCGCACTTTGGAAGAAGCCTCTTGAGAAAGTATTCCCGACGCGAAGCTACAAGGATTCGGGAGCACTTCCGGATGATCTTTACGAAGTATCTGCAGGTGATAAGAAGGTTTATGTATCTTCCGGTAAAATCGCCAAACCGACCGTATTCATTCCGGTATTTCCCGGAACCAACTGTGAATATGACAGTGCAAAGGCGTTTGAGCGCGCAGGCGCGAAAGTCATCACGCAGGTATTTACGAACAGGAATGCACAGGATATCAGAGATTCGGTATCGCTGTTCAAAAAGGGCATAGATTCTGCTCAGATGATAATGTTTCCGGGAGGATTCTCTGCGGGCGACGAGCCCGACGGCTCAGCGAAGTTTTTTGCGACGGCATTCAGAAATGAAGTGTTAAGCGAGGCTGTCATGGATCTTCTGGATAAGCGCGACGGTCTGGCGCTCGGAATATGTAACGGATTTCAGGCTCTTATTAAGCTCGGACTTCTTCCCGAAGGAAAGATCGTCGGACAAAATGAGAAATCTCCGACACTTACATACAATACGATCAACAGACATGTATCCAAGATGGCATACACCAAGGTCGTATCCAACCTGTCCCCGTGGCTGGCTGAGGCAAGCCTTGGCGGAACATACGTCATCCCCGTCTCTCACGGAGAGGGACGTTTTGTTGCGAGTGAGGAAGTAATCGTGGATCTGTTCGCAAAGGGTCAGGTCGCCACGAGGTATTGCGATAACAACGGATTCGTTTCAATGGATGAAGAGTATAACGTAAACGGTTCGTTCGGAGCAATAGAAGGTATCACGAGTCCGGACGGAAGAGTGTTCGGTAAGATGGGACACTCGGAACGCCGCAGCGATAATGTGGCCATCAACATTTACGGTGAGCAGGACATGCGCATATTCGAATCGGGCGTTAAGTATTTCATGTAGGAACTATCGGGGGTAATCGATGTTTAGCATCAGAAAGTACGGAAGATTATCGAGATGGTCTTTCGGAAAATGGTTAAAAAGGGTTAAGAAGGAAAAATCACTCGTAAGACTCGTCGGGGTCTGTTTTGTGCTTCTTCTTTTGTGCATACTGCTTAGTGCATATCATGTAAACAGTATTTTCACAACCTTTGAACAAACATCATATGATTTTATCATCAACCGTTCCGAGCTTACGTCCAAGTACTTTTCGGAGAGCTTTGCAAGACGCGGTGCACTTGTTGCTGCCGAGGCTCAGGTTCTTGCACAGAGTGAAGAAATTGATAAGGAAAACATCAATAACTGTCTTACGGTACTCGAAGAGACGGGTGAGTTCTCATACGCGAGATATGTCAGCAACCGCGGAATCAAATACAGATCTGACGGAACGCTTAATTCAACACTTCTCAACTCTTATTCGAGCGCGATAGATTCATCAAGTGATTTCTCGATATACAGAAATTTTGATCCGGAAAAATCCAAGGATGAGGTGTGCTTTGGCGCTGCTGTGTCAAGAAACGGCATACTCCAAGGTTATGTTATCGGTGTTGCAAACGCATCGATAATGTTCGAATCGAACAACGAACGTTCGGCATCGATGGTAGCCGAAAGGTATCTTACAGATTCGCACGGCGAGATAGTTGCGTATGTCAAGAACAGCAAAATCTACGACGGTACCGGTAAGAATATCTACGATATCCTGACGATGGATTGTATCGATGATTACGCGAAGCAGCAGCTGCGCGATGCGATACTTAATGAGGTCAATCAGGAGAAAATCATTAACCGCGACATTTCCGTCGGCGGAAGAAAAGGATACGCTCTTTACAAGCAGCTGTCGGGCGCAGACGGATGGGATATTTTCTATATCGTATATTCCGATGATGTTCGCGACACGATCAATCCGGTGCTTATTGAGTCTTTCGGAGCCATGATCATAGTTATCATACTAATGGGTATCATGGCGGTATTCGTAATACGTTATATCGAAAAAGAACAGAATAAGGTATATGACCTTGCTTATGTCGATGAGCTGACAAGAGCGCCGAACGAAAATGCTTTTAAGGAAAAGGCAACAGAGCTTCTGCTCGAATATCCGGATGTGCCGTATATGCTCGTCTGCTTTGATATCATGAATTTCCGTTACATCAACGAGGGATACGGTCATCTTAAGGCTGATATGCTCCTTCGTGATATAGCGATGGCACTTCGCGAATCGTATTCCTATAACGAGACGTTCGGACGTCTTTCTGCGGACAGATTTGTAGGCCTGTGTGTTGATGACGAACGATCTGTTGAACGCAAGGAGTTCGTAAACGACAGGATCACAAAGGCTACGGAAGAGATCGGAATGAAATACCCGATCAAGTTCAAGACGGGTATTTACTATATCAGGGACAGAAAAGAATCTATATCCACGATGATAGACAAGGCTAACCTCGCTCGTAAGTCTGTAAGATCGGATTCGAGAGATCTCGAGAACGAATACCGTGAACAGCTTATGGAGGAGACGAGGAAGCAGGAGAGAGTTGAGTCGAGGATGCACGAGGCTCTCGAGAACGGCGAGTTCCGTCCATATCTTCAGCCTAAGTGGAACATGGCAACGGATCATATCTCCGGCGCCGAGGCTCTCATAAGATGGGTCACCAAAGAGGGAACGGTTATTCAGCCGAGTGAATTCATTCCGGTATTTGAGAAGAACGGATTCATTGAACAGATCGATTTCTACATGCTTGATGAAGTATGTAAATACATAAGACAGATGATCGACGAGGGAAGAGAAGTTTATCCGGTTTCGATCAACCAGTCAAGATATTTGTTGTATGATCCTAACTACATCATGAAAGTTCAGGAGATCATGCTCAAATACAGAGTGCCTAGAGGTCTCATTGAGCTTGAGATAACCGAGACCGTCTTCTTCAACGAGAAAGAGAGAATGCTTGAGGTTATGAGAAATCTCAAGGAGTTCAACATGAATCTTTCCATCGACGATTTCGGATCGGGTTATTCTTCGCTCAATCTGTTGCGTGATATTCCGTTTGATGTGCTTAAGATCGACAGAGGTTTCCTTGATGAATCCGCACAGAGTGAGACGGGTAAATGGATTCTTCGCAAGATTGTCGAGATGGCGGAGGGCCTTAAGCTTAAAGTCATATGCGAAGGTGTTGAGACTCACGAGCAGGTTGAGATGCTGCTCGATATCGGATGCGTATATGCGCAGGGCTTCCTGTACTCGCGGCCCATACCTCTTGAAGAGTTCATGGAAAAATATAATGTGCCCATAGATGAGGATTCGCCGGTGACATATATCGAGTATGATGATGAACTGGTCGATCCTGAAGATCAAAACAGAGCCGATGAATAAGATCAATTATCAGAAGGAACTCGAGAAGATACTTGATGATGTCTCGGGTAAGAAACTGCTCTTACATAGCTGCTGCGCACCGTGCAGCAGCTATTGCCTGTTATATCTGATGCCGTATTTCGAAATAACGTGCTTCTATTACAATCCGAACATAACGGATATGGATGAATATGAAAAGCGTTATGCCGAGCTTGTAAGACTTGCCGATGCGCTTAATTCAGAGTATGAAGGAAAGAATGTTGACGGCAGAGTATATAACCATGTAAGCGTAATCGAAGGAGACCGTGATCAGGAATTGTTCCTTCGAAATGTATCGGACGGCGATCTTGCCGGTTGTCCCGAAGGAGGTAAGCGCTGCGAAATGTGCTTTACGATGCGTCTTACCAAAGCGTATGAGGCGGCATGTGCCAAAGGATTCGATTATTTTACGACAACGCTTACGATAAGTCCGCTCAAGGATGCGCAGCTGATCAATTCGATCGGGTATGGTATCGCGAAGGGTGATGGAGCGATGTGGCTGCCGTCGGACTTCAAAAAAAAGGGTGGGTATGCTCGCTCTGTTGAGCTGTCCGCCAAGTATGACCTCTACCGGCAGAATTATTGTGGATGCATTTATTCGAAGGCACGTATATAAGAGAAAGGGAAAGTAGAATGAAAACAATTTTGGAGCAGATATCGGATATAGTTGAGCGTGGATTCGAGCAGGCGGGATATGACGGCTCGTACGGGAAAGTCGGCATAAGCAACCGCCCGGATCTGTGTGAATTCCAGTGCAACGGCGCGATGGCCGGAGCGAAGGCGTATCACAAGGCTCCGATAGCGATAGCAAACGAAGTGGCCGAAAAGCTTGCCAATGATCCCGCATTTTCCGAGATATCGGCAGTAGCGCCCGGTTTTTTAAATATACGTGTATCGGATGATTTTCTTGTAAAGTATCTTAACGATATGGCAGCGGGAGAGAAGTTCGGAATCGAGCTTCCCAAGTCAAAGAAGATTCTGATAGACTATGGCGGACCGAACGTTGCGAAGCCGCTTCACGTAGGACATCTTCGTTCTGCGATAATCGGTGAGAGCGTAAAGAGAATATGCAGGTATCTCGGCAATGACGTTATCGGTGATGTACATCTCGGTGACTGGGGTCTTCAGATGGGTCTGATCATTACCGAGCTTAAGGAGAGAAAAGGGGATCTGCCGTATTTTGACGACAGCTTTACCGGCGATTACCCGAAGGAGCCTCCATTCACCTTGTCCGAGCTTGAGGAGATATACCCTGCGGCAAGTGCAAGGTCTAAAGAGGATGAGGCATACAAGGAAGCTGCACTTGAAGCAACGAAGCAGTTACAGAAGGGTAACAGGGGATACCGTGCCCTTTGGGATCATATCATGGGTGTATCAATTCCGGATCTTAAGCGTAATTACGCGAACCTGTCGGTTGATTTTGACTGGTGGAAAGGTGAGAGCAGTGTCGATGACCTTATCCCCGATATGGTTGAGGATATGAAGAAGAGCGGACTTGCACATGAGAGCGAGGGCGCGCTTGTAATAGATGTTGCCAAAGAAGACGATGCGAAGGAGATTCCTCCGTGCATGATACTCAAGTCTGACGGTGCATCGCTTTACACGACTACCGATCTTGCAACACTCGTTGACAGACGCAAGGCTTTTGACCCCGATCAGATCATTTATGTTGTCGACAAGCGTCAGGAGATGCACTTTGTTCAGGTGTTCAGAGCAGCCAAGAAAGCCGGCATAGTAAGAGACGATGTCGGACTTGATTTTCTCGGATTCGGAACGATGAACGGCAAGGACGGCAAGCCGTTCAAGACGCGTGAAGGCGGTGTAATGCGCCTTGAGACGCTGATAAGCGATATTCGTGAAGCAATGCTTAAGAAGATAACGGAAAATCACGAGACAGATGCTGCCGAAGCGAAAGAGACTTCCGAGACGGTTGCTCTTGCGGCGATCAAGTACGGCGATCTGTCCAACCAGGCAACTAAAGATTACGTGTTTGATATAGATAAGTTCACATCGTTTGAAGGTAATACGGGTCCGTACATACTGTACACGATCGTAAGGATCAAATCGATATTATCAAAATACAGCGGCGGATCTTCTGCGGCAGGCTCAGATGAAGGGCTTCCCGCGACCGTAAAGGGTCCTCAGAACGATCTTGAGAAAGCACTCATGCTTGAACTTACGAAGTTCTCAGGCATGATCGCATCCGCATACGAAGACATTGCGCCGCATAAAGTGTGCGCATATATATATGATGTCTGCAATTCATTCAACCGTTTCTATCACGAGACAAGAATCCTTGCCGAAGAAGACGCCGGCAGGAAAGAAGGCTGGATAGCGCTGCTTCTTCTTACGAGAAGGATACTTGAAACGTGCATCGAACTGCTGGGATTTACCGCACCCGAGAAAATGTGATCCCGGACAATCCTACAACGCCCTGATCAAAGTGAATTTTCTGACTTTTCATAAATATTCTGAAAATATTAGCACTCGCCACTTGACAGTGCTAGTAGGCGGTGATATTATCTATATTGTCAGAACAGAATAATCAATAATCTCATTAGGAGTTATTAGGATATAGTTGATTATTAATGTAGAATAAAGGCCGGGGTGACAAAATATTTCCATGAAAACCTTGTGAAGACGCCGGCACTTAGTCGGTGTTTTTTACCGACTTATGTACCGCTGCGTCCAGAACAAGAGCGAGAGCGCGTTTTCGTGGAAATGGTTTTGTACACTCCGGCCGTATACGAGAATAATTGATAACAGGAGGAGTCACATTATGAACATACAGAAATTCACGCAAAAATCACACGAAGCGATCGGTGCGCTCGAAAAGATAACCTTCGACCACGGCAATCAGGAGATCGCGCAGGTTCATCTTCTGTATGCGATGCTGACGCAGGAGGACGGTATCCTCCCGAAGCTCATAGAGAAGATGGAGATCAACCTCGAGCATTTTACCGATAATGTCGAGGCTCATATAAACAGACGTCCGAAGGTTTCGGGCGGAAATCCTTATGTCGGAGACAAGCTCAATAAAGTGCTTGTATCTGCGGAGGATGAAGCGAAGGCGATGAACGATGAGTACGTCTCGATCGAGCATTTGTTCCTTTCGATGCTCAAGTACCCCGACAGCGACCTGAAGGATCTGATGAAAGAGTACGGCATCACCCGTGAGCGCTTCCTTGGCGCGCTTGCAACGATCCGCGGCAACCATAACATCACTTCGGACAATCCCGAGGCGACTTATGACACGCTTGAGAAATACGGTCAGGATCTCGTGGAGAGGGCAAGAGATCAGAAGCTTGACCCCGTTATCGGACGAGATACCGAGATCAGAAATATAATCAGAATACTGTCGCGTAAGACGAAGAACAATCCTGTGCTCATCGGTGAGCCCGGCGTAGGTAAGACTGCGGTTGTAGAGGGACTTGCACAGCGTATCGTAAGAGGCGATGTACCTGAAGGTCTTAAGGACAAGACGATATTTGCTCTTGATATGGGTGCGCTCGTTGCCGGAGCAAAATACAGAGGTGAATTCGAGGAGCGTCTGAAGGCGGTTCTTGAGGATGTCAAGGCAAGCGACGGCAGGATAATCCTGTTTATCGATGAGCTTCATACGATAGTCGGAGCAGGCAAAACTGATGGCGCCCTTGATGCCGGAAACATGCTAAAGCCTATGCTTGCAAGAGGCGAGCTTCATTGTATCGGTGCTACGACGCTTGACGAGTACAGGCAGTACATCGAGAAGGACGCGGCACTCGAGAGAAGATTCCAGCCCGTAATGGTTGACGAGCCGACGGTCGAGGATACGATCTCGATTCTTCGAGGCCTTAAGGAGCGATATGAGAATTACCACGGGGTTAAAATCGTTGATACCGCGCTCGTCGCTGCGGCAACGTTATCGGATCGCTATATTTCCGACAGATTCCTGCCCGATAAAGCAATAGACCTTGTCGATGAGGCATGTGCTCTTGTTAAGACGGAGCTTAAGTCCATGCCGGCGGAGCTCGATGAACTAAACCGCAGAAAGATGCAGCTTGAGATAGAGGAAGCTGCGCTTAAGAAAGAGACGGATCAGCTTAGCATATCGAGACTTGAAAACCTTCAAAAAGAACTTGCCGAGGTTAAGGATGAGTTCGCGGGTAAGATGGCGCAGTGGGAAAATGAGAAAGCATCGGTTGAGAAGCTCTCAACGCTCAGGGCGCAGATCGAAGATACAAACAATGAGATAGAGATCGCAAAACGTAACAACGACTATGAGAAAGCCGGCGAGCTGCAGTACGGTACTCTTCCGAAACTGAAAGAACAACTTGCGGTGGAGGAAGAGAACGTTAAGAACAAGAATCTGTCTCTTGTACACGAGAGTGTATCCGATGAAGAGATATCCCAGATAGTCAGCCGTTGGACGGGAATACCCGTATCAAAGCTTACGGAAGGCGAGAGAAGCAAGATACTTCATCTTGATGATGAGCTTCACAAGAGAGTCCTGGGTCAGGATGAGGGTGTTACGAAAGTGACCGAAGCGATCCTGCGCTCGAAAGCCGGAATCAAAGATCCGAGCAAACCGATAGGTTCATTCCTGTTCCTCGGACCTACGGGTGTCGGCAAGACTGAGCTTGCCAAGTCGCTTGCGGCGAGCCTGTTTGATGACGAGAACAATATGGTCAGAATCGATATGAGTGAGTACATGGAGAAGTTCTCCGTATCGCGCCTTATCGGAGCGCCTCCGGGATATGTCGGATATGAGGAAGGCGGACAGTTGACTGAGGCAGTCAGAAGAAAACCGTACTCGGTAGTACTGTTTGATGAGATAGAAAAAGCACATCCCGATGTGTTCAATGTGCTCCTTCAGGTGCTTGATGACGGTCGAATAACCGATTCACAGGGAAGAACCGTTGACTTTAAGAATACGATACTGATCATGACGAGTAATATAGGTGCGCAGTATCTTCTTGACGGTATAGACGATGCCGGAAACATAAGCGCCGAGGCCGAAGAGTCTGTTATGAACGAGCTTCGCGCAAGCTTCAGACCGGAGTTCTTAAACCGTCTTGACGAGACAATAATGTTCAAGCCGCTTACACGCGACAATATCAGCGGTATCATGAAGCTTATTCTTGATGATGTGAACGCAAGGCTTGCCGAGCGCGAGATCAAGATAGCGCTTACCGACCGCGCATCAGATTATATCGTGGAGAAAGCATATGATCCGGTCTACGGTGCACGTCCGCTCAAGCGTTACATGCAGCGAAGCGTAGAAACACTTGCAGCCAGGAAGATACTCGAGGGCAACATCGAAGAAGGCGATACAATCACGATCGACGTTGTCGGAGACGACCTGGCCGCAGTATAAACGATCATTTGACCGGTAAGGTTTATCTTAACACAACTCTTGCCTCATAGGGCTGAAGAACACCGCTCTTATGCTCTTTGTAATTTGATATCAGCTCAGTGCCGCCTGTGGTTTCAAAAAGATCGCAGGCGGTCTCTTTGTCTGTCCAGTTGCAGGCAACCGTAAGTGTGTGATCGTCGAGCACTCTCTCATAAGCATAAATACTGTCGCTGTCCTCAAGAAGCGGACGGAATGCGCCGTATACGATTATGTCGTTCTCATGACGAAGCTTTATGAGCTTTTGATAGTAATAGAACACCGAATCGGGATCGGCAAGTGCGGCCTCGACATTGATCGTCCTGTAGTTTTGGTTAACCTCAATCCACGGTGTACCATCGGAAAATCCCGCGTTTTTATCTGCATTCCACTGCATAGGCGTTCTTGCGTTATCACGTGCTATCGCGGAAAAACATTTAAGCATTTCTTCGGATGAGATCATCTTATGATCCACTACATACTGTTTGTATGCGTTTATTTCCTCGACATCCTTACATTGATCTATGGATGTGAAAGTCATGTTTGTCATTCCGATTTCTTCACCCTGATATACGTAAGGCGTTCCTTTCATCATGTGAAGCAGCGTTGCAACCATCTTGGCTGACACCACACGGTACTCGGGCGAGTCGTTACCAAAACGCGAAACGGCACGCGGCTGGTCGTGGTTGTCCCAGTAAAGGCTTCCCCATGCGCTTCCCTCAAGCTCGATCTGCCATTTGTTCATGATCTTACGAAGCTTTTTAAGATCGGGATGATCATATCCCCACTTTCCGAGGATAGGTGTAGTTGTGGCATCGGTGTCGACGTGCTCGAAATGGAATACCATTCCAAGCTCGGATCCTTCGCTGTTGGCGTACTTTTTGGCCTCGTCTATAGTAACTCCGGCAGCTTCGCCGACCGTCATAATGTCGTATTTGGAAAGAACCCTGCGGTTCATTTCCTGAAGGTATTCGTGTATGTGAGGGCCGTTACATACAAAGGGACGAAGGTCGCCGTATATGCCGTCCGTAAGCTCTCCGTCGGGATAATTGGGGTCTTTGCTGTAAAGGCTTACGACATCCATCCTGAATCCGTCAATTCCTTTGTCGAGCCACCAGGTCATCATGTCAAATACTTCATCGCGAACTTTCTCATTTTCCCAGTTAAGATCGGGCTGTTTTTTGGTAAAGCAGTGAAGATAGTACTGCCCGGTCGCTTCGTCGTATTCCCATGCGGGGCCTGAAAAGTATGACTGCCAGTTGTTGGGAGCCTTGCCGTCTTTGCCGTCTTTCCAGATGTAGTAGTCTCTGTACGGATTATCCTTTGATTTTCTGCTTTCGACAAACCACGCATGCTCATCGGATGTATGGTTTACCACAAGATCCATTACGATTTTAAGCCCAAGTTCATGGGCTTTATTGAGCATTCTGTCAAAATCATCCATAGTTCCGAATTCCGTCATGATATCACGATAATCGGAAATATCGTAACCATTGTCATCGTTGGGGCTCTTGTATACGGGAGAGAGCCAGATGACGTCTATACCGAGCTTTGCAAGGTATGGAAGATGCTCGGTTATACCGTTTAGATCTCCGATTCCGTCGCCGTTGCTGTCGGCAAAACTTCTCGGATATATCTGATATACAACAGCTTCTTTCCACCATGCTTTTTTTTCGTTCATAATCGTCTCCTTTCGGATTTCATCTGCGGATATATCCAGTTGTAAACATGCACGAAGGAAAAGTCAACATTATTTTTTTATTTGTGTTAGAATAGGTCATATCCGGCGAAAGATTATTGACATCAGGGAGGAAACATATGTCGGGAATAAGAGAAATAGCTGAACGCGCGGGCGTATCAATATCGACCGTATCAAACGTTCTTCATAATAAAAACAACAGCGCTTCAGCCAAGACGCGGGAGAAAATTCTTGCGATCGCCAAAGAGGTCGGATACGAGATACCTGTCGGCAAGAAGCGCGGCAATCGCACGGTCATATGTAATTTAAGTGATTTTGACGCGCTGTATTATCTTGACATACTGCACGGGATAAGCGATTACACAAATGCCAAAGGGTACAGCATGCTTATTTGTACCGGAGAGAACTTCTCGCATTATGCCGATCCGGAAGTTGTATGCGGATGTATAGTCAACGATGTCAAGACTGTTGATTCCGATCTTCTAAAGGTTGCGGAAAAGGGCATCCCCGTTATAGTGCTTGATCGTGAGATAGATAATCCCAGGATCAAAAGCATTGTGGTCAACAATTACGCTGCGGAAAAACAGCTTATCGAGGGGCTCATTAATGCCGGATACGAGAGGTTTGCGTTTCTCGCGGGATATAATACCGCCGACAATAAAGACAGATATGCCGCATTTCGTGATACACTCAAAGAGCATAACATCCCGTTTAGAAGAAATGATTATTTTGAAGGTGACTGGCGTGAAAAGAGCGGTGCGCAGGCAGCGCGAATACTCATGCTCTCGGAAGAAATGCCGCAGATACTCGTGTGCGCGAACGACATGATGGCGCTCGGGGCGATCAGGATGCTGTCCAAAAACGGACTTCGCGTACCTGATGACATAGCTGTTGCCGGTTTTGACGATATCATCATCTCACGTTACACGGAGCTTACGACCGTCACCGTGCCCGACTACGAGCGCGGATATCTCGCTGCGCAGGCGCTTATCGACATCCTCGAAGGTAAGGGTGATTATGACACGGTTCGCATCGGTGCAAGGGTCAAGTGGAGGAAGACTACCAAAAATTTTCGTAAAAGTTAGGTAAAAACAAAAGAGATTTTACTAAAACAAAAGAGATTTTACTAAAACATTGACACGGTTTGGTTATTAGACATAAACAGCCGTGTCTTTTTTGTGCAATTAATCCAAAAAAACAGGCGGGGATTGTAATGGTTTTGGTGAATATTTGATAATTAGGTCATAGGTAATAACCACCCCGGAAACGGGATAATCAAAGGAGGATAACTAATGAAAAAGAAAGTATTTGCGATGATACTCGCAGCTGCAACTGTTTGTGCATCACTTTCAGCTTGCGGCGGTGCGGGAGCAGCAGCACCCGCAGCAGATGCGGCAGCACCTGCAGCAGACACGGCAGACGCAGCAGCACCGGCAGATGATGCGGCAGCTCCGGCTGAGACACCTGCAGGCGGCATCAGACTTGTTAACAACAAGGTTGAGGTTGATGAAGGACTTAAGAAGCTGGCTAAGGCTTATGAAGAGAAGACCGGAGTACCGGTAGTCATCGAGTCTCTCGGCGGCGGTATCGATACACAGGCTACACTTAAAGGTTACTATCAGGCAGACAACATGCCGGACATCTTCGTATTTGAAGGAGATCTTCAGTATCCTACATGGGAAGGACTTCTTGCAGATCTTTCAGATGAAGCATGGGTTAACGATACTGAGGCAGAGTACGTAGCTGACGGTAAAGTATGGGGATTCCCGACAACAACAGAAGCTATCGGACTTGCATACAACGCTGATATCCTTGCAAAGGCAGGCGTTGATCCCAAGAGCATTACAGGTCCTGAGAGCATGAAGAAAGCATTCGAGACAATCGATGCCAAGAAAGATGAGCTCGGACTTACAGCAGTTCTCGGTTACTACACAGAGTCATCACAGCTGTGGTGGTCACCCGGTCAGCACGTATTCGGAACATACTTCGATTCAGGTCTTAAGAGAGATGACACAACATACATCGATATGTTCAAGGATGGCGGAAAGCTCGATATGGAGCGTGCAACACCGTGGTCAGAGATGGTTGCTTTGTTCAATCAGTACACAGATCCCGCAGGTGTATCAGGAACATATGACCAGCAGGTTCTCGGATTTGCATCAGGTAAGTATGCTTTCGTTACACAGGGTTCATGGATAGGCGCAACGATCGTTAACGACGACAAGGATGCATATGCTCAGGCAGGCAACTTTGAGATCGGAATGATCCCTTACGCATTCATCGAAGGACAGGATACGATCCTTACGAACTCTCCTAACTGGTGGGGCGTATATAAGGACGGTAACGTAGAAGAAGCTAAGAAGTTCCTTGCATGGTGTGCAGCAGATGACGGCGGTCAGGAAATACTTGCCAAGGATTGCGGATTCATCTCACCTTATGCTTCCAATACACATTCACCTGACGATCCTTTTGCAAAGACTATCGCAGAATATACTGCAGCAGGCAAGACATCTGCATGGCACTGGCTGTCAATGAAGGAAGGTATAGGCCAGAACGCTACCGGTGTTGTATTCCAGGATTACGCAATGGGTAACTTCCCTGATGCCAAGACATTCCTTGAAACACTCCAGAAGGTATGCGAAAACTACTATGCTAACTAATACAAGGCTTGTTAGAAAAGAGAATTATGACCCGAGGGAGCTTAATCTCCACGAAACGCTGTTTAACAATGCAAACGGCTACATCGGGATCCGGGGCACGCTTGAAGAAGGCGTGCCCGCGGACTATCCGACGATGCGCGGGCAGTACCTCGCAGGCGCTTATGAGATAATTCCCATGAAGCAGGCCGAGAGTCTTTGTAATCTTGTCGAGAAGAAGCAGACGATGCTTAACATCTGCGACACACAGACGATGAAGCTCACGGTCGGAGGCGAGGAGTTTGTTCCCGCAAAAGGCGGAGTTATGGATGCCGAGCGTATACTTGACATGGAGGAGGGCTACACCGAACGTGTTACGCACTGGAAGAGCCCAGCAGGCAAAGAAATCCGCGTCCGTATACGTCGTATGGCACATTTCGGGATAAAGGAGCTGTTTACGATCGAGTATGAGGTCGAAGCACTCAATTTTTCCGGAGAAGCGGTATTTGATTCATGGCATATTGCGGAGGTGGAGAACTATTCGGATCCCGATGATCCGCGCCTTGCCGATTCAAGTCCGTGTTACTTAAAAGTATCGCAGCAGGGATTTCGCGAGGGAACTTCGTATTCGGTTGCCAAGGCTGATAAGAGCGGTGTTGTCGTAGCAGCAGCTACGGATCATGTAGTGTGTTCATCTTCCAAATCGGACAGCATGATACGGGAGGAAGGCGGAGCTCTTATAACGAGACTGCGCATCCCGATCAAACAGGGCGAGAAAATTTCGGTCATCAAATATGCGGCATTTTCCGATTCGATCAGGAAATCCGATCCGAAAGGAACAGTGCTTAATATCCTCTCGGATGTGATGAAGCGTCCGCTCATCGATCTTTATGAAGAACAGAGGAAGTATCTTTCAGACTTTTCGACGCGTTCACGCATGAAGATAGAAGGAGACAGCGAGCTTGATGATGCCGTATCGTTCAACATGTATCAGCTTCTTTGTTCGGCTCCTCATGATTCGTACTCATCGATTGCCGCAAAGGGACTGTCGGGAGAAGGTTACGAAGGACACTATTTCTGGGATACGGAAATGTATGTTGTTCCGTTCTTCCTGTTGACCGCCCCCGAGCTTGCGAAAAACATTCTGTCATTCAGATACGCGACTCTTCCGAAAGCCCGCGAAAATGCGGAACTTCTCGGACACAAGAAGGGAGCTCTCTATCCGTGGCGCACGATCACCGGTGTTGAGTGTTCTGGATATTTTCCGAGCGGAAGCGCGGCATACCACATTAACGGCGCGGTTGCATATGCCGTCATTCAGTATTATCTGACTACTCTTGATAGGGATTTCATTGCGGATAAGGGACTGGAGATACTGATAGAGACGGCACGGCTGTGGCTTGATGTCGGTGTATATGACAGAAAAGGACGCTTCTGTATTCAGGAGGTCACCGGACCCGATGAATATACGTGTATGGTCAACAACAACTATTACACGAATGCGGCAGCTGCATACAATCTCAAATTCGCGGCAAAGCTTTGGGAGGAGTTCTCCAAAGATGGCGCGGCAAAGAGGCTTAGGAAAGATCTTGATATCACGGATACCGAGATCGAAGAGATGAAGAGAGCGGCAGAGAAGATGTATCTTCCTTACGATGAGGAATACGGCATCAATCCTCAGGACGATTCATTCCTTGACAAGCCGGTATGGGATCTTAAGGATACGCCGAAAAGCGATTTTCCGCTGCTGCTCCATTATCATCCGCTCCACCTGTATCGTTATCAGGTATGCAAACAGGCGGATACGGTGCTCGCACATTTCCTGTTTCCCGATCTATCATCAAGGGATACGATGGAAAAGAGCTTCAGGTACTATGAGAAGATCACAACGCATGATTCATCGCTTTCGACATGTGTATTCTCAATGACGGCGTCAATGCTCGGACTTAAGGATGAGGCGCTTTCGTATTTCGGAGATTCGGCCAAGCTCGATCTTATGAACCGGCATGAGAATACGAAAGACGGCGTACATACCGCCAATATGGGCGGATGCTATATGGCTATCGTAAACGGGTTCGCGGGACTTAGAATCACCGAGAACGGACTGTCGATAGCACCGTTTGTTCCGAAAGGACTTGACAGTTATTCGTTCCCGTTCTCATACAGAGGCAGGTGCATAAAGCTTACGGTCACAAAAGATACAGCCGTTATGGAGCTTATATCCGGAGAACCGGTACGATTCAGGTTCGGCGGCAAAGAAGAAGAGATCGGGAAGGAGAAGCCATGGACACGGAAGCTGTGATATTCGATCTGGACGGAGTGCTTGTTCACACCGACAGGTTTCATTATCTGGCATGGAAAAAGATAAGCGATGAAAAGGGAATATATTTTGATGAGGTGATCAATCAGAGACTTAGGGGCGTCAGCCGTATGGAGAGTCTTGAGATCATCCTCGAACGGTACACCGGTCCCGCTTTATCGACCGAAGAGAAAGAGGAACTGGCGACAAAGAAAAACGGGATATACCGTGAATACTTAAGTACGATGACACCGGATGATGTCTCGGATGAGGTGAGAACTACAATACATAAGTTAAGAGATGCAGGCTTCAGGCTTGCCGTCGGATCTTCAAGCAAGAACACATCGTTCATTCTCGAGAAAACGGCTCTTACAGATGATTTTGACGCAGTCGCCGACGGAACGATGATCACGAGAACGAAGCCTGATCCCGAAGTATTCCTTCTTGCCGCAAGCAAGCTTGGAGTATCACCCGACAAATGTCTTGTTGTTGAAGATGCGGTGGCAGGTGTACAAGCCGGGCAGGCCGGAGGAATGAAAACAGCGGCGATAGGCGATGCCGCAAACAGCAGGATCGCCGACTATGACCTTGAAAGTTTTGACGATCTGTTAGGGATCCTGATTCAATAGAAAGCTAGGAACACGGGGGTGAAATTATGGAAAACACAGTAAACAAATTGCTTTCTCCGCTGCTTATGATAGCCGGCGCAGCACTGATGGTAATATCACTGGTGATGGACATTGCCGGAAGCAAATCGGAGATCAGGGGAATGATGCTTGTATTCGGCATCGTGGCTTTTTTTGCCGGATTGTATCTGTTCCCGACTCAGAAGCACCACCGGAAGATAGTGTATGTGATCTTCCTGTTCCCGCTTCTGTTCACATTTGCGGTGACGGTTATCATACCGCTTGTACTCGGTATTTGTTATTCGTTCACCGATTGGACCGGAATAAAATTCAACAGCATTGTCGGACTTAACAACTATCTGACGATGTTCAAGGATCCGGCGTTTATATGGTCGATCCTGATCACATTCATATTCGTTGCGCTTAACATGATACTGATCAATCTGATAGGATTCCTTCTCGCACTTTTGTGCACGTCGGGATTAAAGGGCGGAGGATTTTTCCGTGCGTCGTATTTCCTTCCGAACCTTATCGGCGGTATCGTACTCGGTTATATTTGGCAGTTCGTGTTCAACAACGTTCTGATCAAAGCAACTAACAATATATCGTGGCTCGCACAGTCCAAGACAGCACTGTTTGCGATAGTTGTGGTATACATCTGGCAGTACGGCGGATACATAATGCTGATCTATATTACGGGTCTTACACAGATACCGGGTGATGTTCTTGAAGCGGCAAAGATAGACGGAGCGAATCCGACACAGACACTTTTCAAGGTTAAAATCCCGATGATCGCTTCAACGTTTACGATCTGCACATTCCTTACTCTTACGAATGCGTTCAAGCAGTTCGACGTTAACATGGCTCTTACAAACGGTGCAGGATCTGTTCCGGACTTTATGGGCAACTATCTTTCAAACGGAACACAGATGCTCGCACTTAACATTTACAATACGGCTATTTCGAAAAACAATTACGCTCTCGGACAGGCCAAAGCGGTATTCTTCTTTATCATTCTGGCAGTCGTATCACTGATCCAGGTGCGCGTATCGAATAAGAAGGAGGTGGAACTGTAATGGGTGAAGGAAGACAGGTAGGAAAAGGCACCAAGATCCGCGCAGCCATATGTACGGTAGTCGGTATCATCATAGCGGTTTACATTCTGTTCCCGTTTTATCTTGTTGTACTCAATGCGTTCAAGAATCAGGTCTCTATCGTAGCCAATCCGATAGGCCTTGTCGGATCATCGTTTGCACAGCTTAAGACAAACCTTTCGGCGGTAGTCAACAATCCGAACTTCAGCTTCTGGTTTGCATTCGGAACGAGTGCGGTTATCACGGTGATATCACTTATACTTCTTGCGGTACTCGGTGCCATGGCTGCATGGGTAATATCTCGTAACAACAAGAAAAAATGGTCGATAGCAATATATATGGTATTCATCGCATCGATGATAATACCGTTCCAGGTAGTAATGCTTCCTCTTATAAGCACGTTCAGGGATGTCGGTAAGTTTATCGGTATTGATATGCTCCAGTCCGTACCCGGTATCGTATTTGCATACTGCGGATTCGGCGGAGCGATGACAGTGTTCATCCTTGCCGGATTCATCAAAGGTGTGCCTTACGATCTTGAAGAGGCTGCTGCTATAGACGGATGCTCTCCCGAAGGAACGTTCTTTAGGATCATTCTTCCGCTTCTTAAGCCGGTCATCACAACAGTTACTATCCTTAACGGAATGTGGATATGGAACGATTACCTTCTGCCTTCGCTTATGCTCGGACAGAACGGTAAGGTCAAGACTCTTCCGGTTGCGGTACAGGCTTTTGTAGGATCGTATGTTAAACAGTGGGATCTTATACTTACGGCGGCACTTCTTGCCATCCTGCCGATGATCATCATATTCCTGATCGCGCAGAAGCAGATCATGAACGGAATGATCGAAGGTGCTGTAAAGGGTTAAGAGATGAGCGATGTAAACAGCCGTATCTCGCTATATTACGACGAGATGAAACAGCTGTATATGCAGCTTTACAATAATGACGACAAAGCGTTTGATTACTTTGTATCGATGCTTAAAGATTATGAATCGCAAAGAAGCAGCGAGCTTAAAGCATGGGACGCGGCCAGAACGAAAAAAGGCCGCGGACCCGAGTGGTACAAAGATAACAAACGCTTTGGCATGTTGGCATATGTTGACAGCTTTGCGGATACTTTGACGGGTGTGCGGTCACATCTTTCGTACATTCGTGAGCTCGGAGTGAATTATCTGCATCTGATGCCGCTGTTGTGCAGTCCGAAAGAAAAAAGTGACGGAGGATATGCGGTATCGGATTTTCGAACTGTGGATCCGAAGCTCGGTACTATGGATGATCTGTCTGATCTTGCAGCAGACTGTCATGAAAACGGTATCAGTCTGTGTCTAGATTTTGTAATGAATCATACGAGCGAGGATCATGAATGGGCGATCCGCGCCCGCAGAGGTGAGAGGGAATACCAGGACAGGTATTTTTTCTATGACAACTGGGATGAGCCGAACCGCCTGGAAGAGACTCTTCCCGAGGTATTTCCGACAACAGCGCCCGGCAATTTCACATGGTGCGAGGGAGCCGGTAAAGTTGTTATGACGACTTTCTACCCGTATCAGTGGGATCTTGATTATCACAACCCCGTTGTCTTTAACGATATGACGGCAAACATGTTGTTTCTGTGCAATCAGGGTGTGGATATTATACGTCTTGATGCTACGCCGTACATTTGGAAGACGCCCGGAACCAACTGCAGGAATCTTCCTGAAGTTCATGTGCTTGTGCGTCTAATGCGCATCGCCTGCGAGATCGTATGTCCCGGGACGCTTCTTCTCGGGGAAGTCGTGATGGAACCCAAGGAAGTCGTTCCGTATTTCGGACCGGTTGACAGGCCGGAATGTCATCTTTTGTATAACGTAACTACAATGGCAAGTACATGGCACACCGTGGCGACAAGAGACGTTAGGTTGCTTTCGGATCAACTGTCCAAGGTATTTGCACTACCCAAAGATTTCGTGTTCCTAAATTACCTGAGGTGTCACGATGATATCGGATGGGGTCTTGATTATCCGTATCTTAAGCAATTCGGAATGGATGAGGTTGCGCATAAGAGATTTCTTAATGATTTTTTCAGAGGATATATATTTGACAGTGCATCCCGCGGGGAGCTTTACAATGACGATCCGAGGCTCGGAGACGCAAGGCTGTGCGGAACGTGTGCGAGTCTTTGCGGGATAGAGGCGGCGGAATACGAGAGAGATTTTGAGAAGCTTGAGACGGGTATTGCACTCGATGTCATGCTTCATGCTTTCCTGTTAACACTTTCGGGTATTCCCGTATTGTACAGCGGTGATGAGATAGGCCAGCTTAACGACTATACATACAGGGACGATCCGGATAAAGTCGCCGACAGCCGTTACCTGCATCGCGGAAAGTTTAATTGGGATGATGCCCAAAAACGTAATATGCGGTCAACAAGAGAAGGCAGGATATACGCCTCAATACGCGCTCTGGAGAGGATCAGGAATTCAAAGAGAGTATTTGCCAATGACGCGGACACGTGGCTGGTTGAGCTTGACTGCGGATATAACGATCACAGTGTTCTGGGTATCGGAAGGTATCTTAACGGTGAGAAGATACTGGCATTCTTTAATTTCTCACCCGATTCCAAGACCGTATATACGAATGAGAATGAGATTTATACGGAGCTTATCGGATCCGAGAGTGCAGGGCATCCGCAGAGAAAGAGGACACAGGTATCGCTGTCAAGCTTCGTCCTTCCCGGCTACGGTTTTACGTGGAATCATATAAAATACACATAAACGTATACGAACAATATACTGCAAAATCTCCCGTGTTTTGTGTTAGAATAGTTGCATGACTATCGTCAGAACATGGGAGGTTTTTTTATGTCGGAATTAAAATGTCCGCATTGCGGTCAGGCATTTACGGTTGATGATGCCGAGCTCGGTCTTTTGATCAAACAGATACGTGACAAGGAATTTGCCAAAGATGTTGACAACAGATTGGGAGAACTTAGCGAGCACATGCGTAAGGAGCATGAGCTTGAGATGACATCCCGTGAGAACGAGATCAGACTTGCTATAAAGGAAGAACACGACAAAGAAATTAGTAAAATCATGAATCAGCTTCGTGCCGCTCAGGAAAAGGCCGGAGAGCTTGAAAACAAACTTGAAGGTCTGGAAGACAAGAAAAAGATCGCGGTCATGGAAGCGGTAAGAAGTGCCGAAGAGGAAAAGCACGATCTTGAAAACCGTCTTGCACAACAGAAGGAAAAAGAAGAGCTCATTATAAAACAAAAGGATGAGCAGATAGCATATTACAAAGATCTTAAGGCACGAATGTCCACGAAAATGGTCGGCGAGAGCCTCGAGCAGCATTGTGAGATCGAATTCAACAGACTGCGCGCAGCAGCATTTAAGAACGCTTATTTTGAAAAGGATAACGATGCAAGGAGCGGCAGCAAGGGAGACTATATTTATCGTGAATGCGACGAAAACGGTGTTGAGATCATATCGATAATGTTCGAGATGAAGAACGAGATGGACGAGACCGCTACAAAGCACAAGAATGAGGATTTCTTCAAGGAACTCGACAAAGACCGTAATGAGAAAAACTGCGAATATGCTGTTCTTGTATCCCTGCTTGAAAGTGACAACGACCTGTATAACGCCGGTATCGTAGACGTATCACACAGATATGATAAGATGTACGTCGTAAGGCCGCAGTGCTTCATACCGATCATCACACTGCTTAGAAATGCGGCGATGAACGCGCTTTCATACAAGCAGGAGCTTGAGATCGTCCGTAATCAGGATATTGATATATCCAATTTCGAGGACAGCCTTCTTAAGTTCAAGAATGATTTCGGCAGGAACTACGAGATAGCGCATTCGCATTTTGACAAGGCGATAGAAGAGATAGACAAGACGATAACGCATCTAGAAAAAGTAAAGAAAGAACTGTTAGGGTCGGATAACCAGCTTCGCATTGCGACGGGTAAGGTTGAAGATGTCACGGTTAAAAAGCTTACAAAGGGTAATCCGACGATGCAGGCGAAGTTCGATGAATTGAAAAAAGATAGATAAGAAAACAAAGGGAGGATAACAGATCATGAAGAGAATAGTATGTTTCGGAGATTCCAACACTTACGGATACGATGCCGACAACGGAGAAAGATTTGATAAGGATACACGCTGGCCGGGTGCTCTTGCAAAGCTTCTCGGTGACGGCTATGAGGTCATAGAGGAAGGTCAGAACGGAAGGTCGATCGCCAATGCCGATCCGTGGGAAGGCGGTACAAAGAGCGGTATTGATTATGTTCTTCCGATGATCGAGACCAAACGTCCCGATCTTCTTGCGATCATGCTCGGAACCAATGACCTTAAGATTAAGTTCAATCTTCCGGTTGCGGATATTGCCGGGAGCCTTAAGGCGATGCTTATGAAGATCAAAGGGTACTGCGAGTATTATCTCTCATGTCCCGACATGAAGATACTCATTATCTCTCCTCCGGCATTTTCGGCTCCTTTTTCCGAATCGTTTTTTGCTGCTTTTTTCGATGAGAACAATGTTGTTGAAAAGTCAAAGGAATTTGCGAAATGGTATGAACTTGTCGCGGAGCAGTTCGGATGTGAATTCTTAAATGCAACGGAAAAGATAAGCGCCGGCAAGGCCGACCACCTTCATCTTGACCGTGAGGGGCACCGCATGCTTGCACAGATGGTTGCGGATAAGATCAGGGAGATTTATCCGGAAAGATAGTTTGATGGATCGGAGCAAAAGAAAGGGAATGATAATGTGGCTTGCGATTTTTGCTTTTGCATTGATCCTGGCATTGGCTGCCGCGCTTTATCTGGCGCGTAAGGTTGAGCTTACGGGGATATTTTCGTTTATAAAGAGCAGGATCGCAGTAAAACTGCTATCCATAGCTGTAGTGGTTGCTGTTTCCGCCATCCTTTACGCGGTGTTTGACACAACCAATATGGTGGTGATCCATGTTCATCTGGCGGCGTTCCTGCTTATGGGAGATCTTGTATCTCTGATTGTACGAAGATCATCAGGGGCGAAAATCAATCCGCAGGTCTTTTCGGCAGCGGCTCTCATTTTGTGCGTCATTTATCTTGGCTATGGCTGGTATCTTATGCACGGCATGTGGGAGACCGACTATGATCTTACGACCGACAAGAATGTCGGGACCATCAGGATAGCGCAGATTGCAGACTCGCATGTCGGATGCGGATTTGACGGAAAAGGCTTCGGAGACAGACTTGCAAAGATACAGACGACGCAGCCCGATATTCTCGTTATAACGGGTGATTTTGTCGACGACGATACGGGTAAAGCCGATATGATCGACGCGTGTGCCGCGCTCGGTCAATTCAGGACCAGGTACGGAATATACTACTGTTTCGGAAATCACGATGCAGGATATTATTCCAATGAAAGAAGAGGATACGGCAAGGAGGATCTAATTAAAGAGCTTACAAAGAACGGGGTTACCGTGCTTGAAGATGAGAGTGTCCTTGTTGACGGAAGATTCTATGTGGTCGGACGCAAAGATGCCGGTTACGGCGGATCCGACAGACTGTCCGCAGCGGATCTTGTCGCCGGTCTTGATAAGGACAAATATATGATCGTTCTTGATCACCAGCCGACGGATTACGAAGCCGAGGAGGCAGCGGGCATTGACCTTGTATTGTCGGGACATACGCATGGGGGTCAGTTATGGCCGCTGGAATTCGTTCAACCTCTGATATCACAGAACGACAACGTACGCGGACACGAAAAACGGAGCGGTACTGATTTTATTGTAACGGACGGTATTTCGGACTGGGCGATCAAGTTCAGGACCGGATGCAGATCCGAGTACAATCTGATCAATATTCAATGATCTTCGGGTAAGATCCGGGAGTTGCAACATGCGCATATTGATAGTGGAAGATGAAATAAGAATACGTGAAGGCATTCGGAAACTTCTTAATAAGATAGATCCGGAATATGAGATCGCCGGAGAGGCCAATGACGGCAGGGAGGGACTGGAACTGTGCAGGAACCTTGCTCCCGATCTTATTATAACCGACGTCCAGATGCCCGGCATGAACGGACTTGAGATGCTGGAAGCGATATATGATGAAGGTATCATGACCAAGGCCATTGTTCTTAGTGCCTATTCAGAATTCGAATATGCAAGAGGTGCGATGAAGCTCGGAGTGACGGAGTATCTTCTCAAACCGGTCAATCTCAGTGAGTTCTCAAAAGCACTCGAGAACATTAAGAGGCAGATACTTGAGGATAACCGAAGGAAGCCCGAAAAAGTCGGAACGCTCGATCAGATCATGCGTGAGATAGTCGGAGGCAGACTTCAGGTTGATGAAGATACAAAGAGTTACCTTTACAAGAACTATAATATAGTGGCGGATCAGGATTTTGTCCTGATCGTGGCATATATGGGAACCAAGTATTCAAAAGAAGACGGCAGGGCATCACTTGGCCATTCACTTTCCATGTATGAAGGAATAGGTTATTGCAGTCTTGATATCGAGTATTTAAGCTCGGAGCTGTCCATCGTATATAACTGTTCTTCTCCGGCAGACCTTGAACGCTGGGTTCAGTATCAGCTTCTGAATACGTTCACGGATCATGCTGCCATCGGCTTTACGACAGTTGGATCGCTGACAGAGCTTAAGACGGGTCTTGACAGACTGTTTCCGTTCATGGACTGGAATCTGTCGTTTGAAGACAGCGTTCTTATTTCCTATCCAAAGATCACTCAGGTTCAGACATCAATGTGCATATACCCTCAGGACTTGGAGGCTAAAATGAAATCCGCCGTCTGTGCGGCAGATCATGAAAAGGAAAAAGAGATCCTGAAGGCTTTTGCCGAGCATTTCAGGGACGGGAAAGTGTATGATCCCCGTGAGATCAAAGAAAGTTATGTCCGTTTTATATGGGCGATAATTGAAACTGCCAAAGACGTCGGGAACGAGAGAGCTGCCGGCATTAAGCAGCAGAAGCTTCTTGAACAGATCATGAACGCAAAAATCCGGGAAGAGTTGGCGGATGTTTGCGATATGATCGCAGATACACTTGATTACCGCGAAAGCGATACGGATTCAGATAATCTGACAATACGTCGTGCCAAGAGCATGATCAACGAATTCTATCATGCGGGGATCACTCTTGATGAAATAGCTTCAAGGCTCAATATCACACCCGAATATCTCGGAACGCAGTTTCGAAAAGAAACGGGTGTCACGTTCAGCACATATATCAAGAATTTCAGAATACAGAAAGCAAAAGAGCTTCTCATAGGGACATCCCTGAAGCTCTATGAGATTGCCGACCGCGTGGGATATTCCGATCCCAAGTATTTCAGCAAGGTGTTCAAGGAGACGACTGGACAGCTTCCGGCAGATTACAGAAAAGCATTCAAATAAGCATTAGATTATTCCCCCTTTTTTAGATTTATGGTATTTATTTGTCGTCTTTCATCCAATAAGATGTTATCGTAAACAATTTGGTACGGCATGAATAACCGTGGTTTGACACAGGGGGAATCATGAAAAAGATAAAGGATTTCTTTCGCTACGATAACGTTGGATTATTGTTCATACTGCCCGCATTCATATACATGATGTTCTTCGTGGGCTATCCCATAATCAGCAATATAGTCCTCAGTCTGCAAAATGTTTCGGTAAGAAACCTTGTAAACGGTCAGAGGAAGTTCATCGGTTTTGATAACTACATCAAGCTGTTTGACGATGATGTATTCAGAACGTCAATGTTCAATACGCTGAAGTTTACCGTGGCATGTCTTGTATTCCAGTTCCTGATAGGATTCCTTCTTGCGCTCCTGTTTGAGAAGAAATTCAAATTTGCCAAACCGGTCAGAGGTCTTACGATGATACCTTGGATGATGCCGATGACCGTAACGGCTCTTATGTTCAAGTTCATGTTCTCAACCGATGTCGGGATCATCAACTACATACTGAGAACAGCCGGTTTCATTGAGGAGAATGTTGAGTGGCTGACCACGCCGGGGACGGCCATGATCGCGGTCGTTGTTGCCAATGTGTGGATAGGCATACCTTTTAATACGATACTCATATCCACTGGTCTTACGACGATACCTCAGGAACTTTATGAGAGCGCATCGGTCGACGGAGCAAACGGATGGCAGAGACTTACGAGAATAACACTGCCGCTTCTGCGTCCGACAATAGAATCGGTTCTCGTACTTGGTTTCATATATACATTCAAAGTATATGATCTTGTGTATGTTATGACTGAGGGCGGCCCGGTCAATTCAACGCATCTGCTCTCGACATATTCATACAAGCTTTCGTTTGATATGTTCCAGTACAGTAAAGGTTCTTCCGTTGCGAATGTTCTGTTCCTGATACTGCTGCTGGTAGGTGTGATCTATCTTAAAATCACGATGCAGGGAGAGGAAGACTGATGGACGAAAAAAGACTTAGTACAAAAAGCAACATCATATTGTGTGCAGTATCGATCGTCGTGCTTATCATATTGCTGTTTCCTCTTTTCTGGACGCTTATAACATCGTTCAAGACGGAAAAGGAGATATTCCAGATCCCGCCGACATGGTATCCGCATGTCCTTAATACGAAATCTTATGCGGCACAGATCGAGACCGGTGATTTTAACATGTTCAAGTCATTCTTCAACAGCTTCATGATATCAACCGGTGCCATGCTGATCGCTGTTGTGCTTGCAGTACCGGCTTCATATGCGATAGCACGATATAAATTTGTTGGAAGAAAAGCAATGCTTTTAGGATTCCTCGTAACACAGATGCTTCCTGTATCGGTTCTGTTAACACCGATGTTCATAATGTTTCGAAACATGAAAATGTACAACACATGGGGAGCGGCGATCCTGGCGGATGCGACCATCGGTATACCGTTTTCGGTTCTTATACTTAAGAATTATTTTGCATCTATCCCGAAGGCACTTGAGGAGGCTGCCTACATCGACGGATGCACGAGATTCACGGCATTTATCAGGATCCTGATCCCTGTAGCCAAGCCCGGAGTCGTTGTATGTGCGATCTTCTCGTTCCTGTATGCATGGGGAGATCTGGCATACGGCATGACTTTCATACTTGACCAGGAGAAGCGTCCGATCACTGCGGGAATATTCAATTTCATGGGGCAGTACGGTACAAAATGGAGTTACCTTACGGCGTTTGCCATAGTTGCGATAATCCCGGTAACGCTCATATTCATCTTTATGCAGAAATACATCATAAGCGGAATGACCAACGGTGCCGTAAAAGGGTAGGATATATATTGAAAACGGATACATTCGATATTATGATAATGATCAGGGGATGCAAGTCATCTCCTGATCATTTGTTTCGTAAATCGCCAGACTTATCATACACAGGATCAGAAGGCAGGATCATATGAACAAAACCAGCCTGAAAAACAGACTGATAAGTATCTTTATAATAACGTCAATTCTCCCGATCATCGTGATCGAGGTCTTTTCAATTGTCAATATATCAAGATCACTCAGAGATAATATGCAGATCATGTCCGAGAGTAACCTCGATCAGCTGGATAAGAACCTCAGTATCTGGCTGGAGTCGTATGAGGATTTGCTGTATCAGATCTATACTCATGACGATATGGTCAAGTGGGTCGACAATCTTGACCGCGGGGTCGATGAAGCCGTAACCGTCAATCAGATACGAAGAGTTCTCAGTTCACTTCTGTATTCCAAAGAATATATAAGAGCCATCTCAGTCATAACCCCCAACGGAGAGGTGGTCACGTATGAACAGATGACTCCGGCAACGTATCGCAGTTCGTGGATGGACGGGTTCAGCCTCGGTGTGGATGAGCTGTACAAGGATGTTATCGCAGACTACGATACACATATTTATCCGACGGAGTTCGGAACGAACTTTGCGAAGAAAGACTATTACCTGCTTCATATCGCACACAGGATAATCGACTATAAAAATCTCGACAGGGAATGCGGGATTGCCGTACTCAGTATCGATGAGGATCTTCTTCAGAGCGTCTGCAACAGTTCGATACAGGATAGCAGAGTGTTTAATTTCATAGTTGATGATAACGGACGTATCATAACGTTTGGAAGTGATACGGACAGGATCGGTGAAGTCATAACCGATATGGGATCCGATGTTGAAACAAGAAGAGACAACTACGAAAAGTACTACAGGGCGCTTCCAAACGTTTCTTCCGCCGCATTCGGAACATACGTGTTCCACGACGAGGATCTCGGATGGGATATAGTTAATGTGACTGATATGAGTAATCTGTATCTGTTGCAGCAAAGGCAGCATTATCTGATACTTTTGCTGGGAGTGGCGATCATAGCAGCGGCGGTTTTTCTTTCCACAAAGATGTCGAGTAATCTTATCAAATCCGTCAATCACATCGTTGAGGGGATGCACCGGACACAGGACGGTGATCTGTCGGTGCGGATCAGCAAAGACGCCGATATGCCTCTTGAGATCGAGACAATAGCCGACGGTTTCAACGATACGCTTGAGAAGCTCAACGAAGCGATCACGAGACAGCAGGATGCGGTCACCAGGCAGCAGGAAGCGCAGATCGTTGCGCTCGAGGCACAGATCAATCCTCACTTCTTATATAATACTCTTGATACGATCAACTGGATGGCGATCGACAGGGATGAATATGATATCAGTAATGCCATAAGCGCACTTGCAACGATACTTCGATATGCGATAGTAAACAGTAATGCGGAAGTAAGCATAAGAGAAGAGACCGAATGGATAAAAAAGTACATATATCTGCAGCAGTACAGAATGAAGAATGCGTTCTCATGTTCGGTATTTGTCTCACCCGATATTCAGGAAGCGCTTATCCATAAGCTTCTTCTTCAGCCGTTTGTCGAGAACGCGATCGTTCACGGATTCGAGAAGGACAGAGAAGATGCCAGGCTGAAACTGTTCATGGAAAAGAAAGACGATACGATAGAGATACGGATAGAAGACAACGGTCCGGGAATGGATGCCGAACTGATGGAAAAGATCAACAGAGGAGTATACGAAAATGTCGGATCGGGTTCGGGTATCGGAATGAGAAACGCTGCGACAAGACTGGAGATGTATTACGGAAGTGAAGGGAAACTGCGTGTTGAAAATGCACAGCCCGAGGGAACATGTATTATAATCAACATTCCATACAGGATCAAATCAGATTAGATTATTCCCCCTTTTTTAGTTTTCTTGAGTTTTCTGTTTTGTGTTTCGGACTGATAATGTACACGTAAAGAAAACCACTCTTACTGAAGGAGGTATTTATGAAAAAGAGAGTATTGGCAACGATCATCAGTATCGTTATGACGGCATCCGCTCTTGCCGGATGCGGAGCAACGGCAGCAGCCCCTGCAGCAACACCGGCAGCTGAAGAAAAAGAACAGACAGAAGAAGCAACACCGGCAGCCGAGGCAACCGATCCGGTTCCCGCATCAGAAGATGCATCAGGTGATGTTACTATCTGGTATTACTGGGAGACCGCCGGTCATCAGGAATCCCTGGATCACATCATTCAGGAATTTAACGGTCAGCAGGACAAGATCAAAGTACAGGCTAAATATGTTCCGTTTGCTGATTTCAAGAAGCAGCTTTCTGTCGGAGCATCCGCAGGAGAACTTCCCGATCTTGTTATACTTGATAATCCCGATCACGCTTCATATGCGGCAATGGGAATATTCGCAGACATTACGGACAGATTCGACGTAAGCACTTATTATCCCGGCCCTGTTAATTCATGTACGCTTGACGGAAGACTGTACGGTGTTCCTTTCGGAAGCAACGACCTTGTTCTTTTCTACAATGAAGACATGCTCAAAGAAGCAGGCTGTGAAGTTCCCAAGACATGGGATGAGCTGCTTGATGTGGCTAAAAAGACTACAAAGAACAATGTTTACGGATTCGCACACTGCGCACTTCAGAACGAAGAGGGAACATTCAACTTCCTTCCCTGGGTATGGTCTACAGGTCAGACGTCTTATGAGATCGATTCCGAAGGCGGTATAAAAGCACTTGAGTTTGAGAAGAGTCTTGTTGAATCAGGAGCATTCCCCAAGGAAGCTATCAACTGGACACAGGGAGATACAATGAATCAGTTTATCTCCGGAAACCTTGCAATGATGATCAACGGAACATGGCAGATACCTACAATGCGTGAAGAAGTTCCGGATCTTAAGTGGAATGTTGCGCCTATCCCTCAGGATAAGCAGCAGGCATCGGGACTCGGCGGTGAGAACTATGCCGTTATCGCAGGCGGAAATGAAGAGGCAGCAATTGCATTCCTTCAGTTTGCAACAAGCAAGGATACATGCCTGTACATGATGGATCATATGGGATATATTTCATCCGACTCAACGATCGCCAAGGATCAGTTCAAGGGTGATCCCGTATACCAGGTATTTGTTGATGAGATGCAGTATGCAAATGCAAGAGGACCTCTTCCCGAGTGGCCTGATATCTCCGATGCGATCTCACTTGCTTTCAACAAAGTCATTACCGGCGAGAGTGACCCGGCAGCCGCAGCCAAAGAGGCTCAGGCAACGATCGATTCGATCATCGGACAGTAACTGTCGTAATAAACCTATGGGGCAGAGATATGATCTCTGCCCTTTTTTAGAAGGAAGGAATCCGAATGAGTAATGGAGTAAAGATCTCAGATGCTTTTTGGAACAGATACAGAAGACTGGTCAAGCACGAGATGATACCGTATCAGTGGAATGTTTTGAATGATGCGATAGATATAAATATTGAGAAGGAAAGGGATGATGCATCCATTCCGAACGAGAAGAGTCACGCGATCGAGAACTTCAGGATCGCCGCAAAAAGGAGCAAGGGGGATCATTACGGCTGGGTATTTCAGGACAGTGATGTATATAAGTGGCTCGAGGCGGTTGCTTATACACTTGGTTATGAACCGGATGATGATCTTAAAAAAACTGCGGATGAAGTTATAGATCTTATAAGCGAGGCTCAGGAAGATGACGGGTATCTTAACACTTATTTTTCGATAAAAGGACTCGGACGGCGTTACAAGCGTCTTGGAGAAAGTCACGAACTGTACTGTGCCGGACACTTTATAGAATCTGCCGTTGCATATCATGAAATTACAGGAAACGCAAAGGCACTTGATATCGCAGTAAGACTTGCTGACCACATATGCGAAACGTTCGGATATGAGGAAGGGAAGATCTGCGGAGTAGACGGCCATGAGGAGATTGAGATCGGACTCATGAGACTGTATCACCTGACAGACAAAAAAGACTATCTGAATACAGCAGAGTTCTTTTTAAGACAAAGAGGAAAGGATCCGGAGTTCTTCTTAAGACAGAATCGCGAAGATAACAAGGATCCGTTGATCGCCGGACTGCATCGTTTCCCGTTAAAATATTACCAGATGCACCGTCCCGTGATAAGTCAGGATACTGCGGAAGGACATGCCGTACGACTTGTTTATATGTGCACTGCACTTGCCGATCTGGCATCCTCATCAGAGGATCCGGAACTTGCAGGTGTGTGCAGGAAGATATGGCGTAATATCGTTGACAAAAGAATGTACATTACCGGTGGTATCGGATCCACCGTTATAGGAGAAGCGTTCACTCTTGATTATGATCTTCCCAATGACACTATGTATTGCGAGACGTGTGCTTCCATAGGCCTGATGTTTTTCGCACGTAATATGCTAAAGCTCGAATCAAAAGCAGAATATGCCGATGTTATGGAAAGAGCGCTTTACAATACTGTCCTTGCCGGGATGGCTCTTGATGGCAGACATTTTTTCTATGTCAATCCGCTTGAAGTTGTTCCTGCCAAATCCGAAAATGATCCGGGAAAGAGTCATGTCAAGCCGGTCAGACCCGAGTGGCTCGGCTGTGCATGCTGCCCGCCCAATCTGGCAAGACTCATAGCATCTTTAGAAAAATATATCTATACGGTCAAAGAAGACGAAATACTTGTAAATCTGTTTGTCAGATCCGAACTCGACTGTCGGATCAACGGATGTGACACACGGATAAAACAGGACAGCGATTATCCCAGAAGCGGAAAGATATCTTTTAACGTGACCAATCAGGGGGATAACGCGGTCACCCTGAAGATACGCATCCCTTCATGGTGCGATTCCTACAGAGGAGGAGTGGACGGGATCGATTCAAAGATTGATACCGTAGACGGATACTGGGTGATAACCGTAATGCCGGGAGAGCATATTGTTCATCTAGATATGATCATGGAGCCTAAGCGCTGGTACTCAAATCCGAGTGTATCCGTCAACATCGGTAAGGTTTGCGTGGCAAGAGGTCCACAGGTATTCTGCGTCGAGGAGGTCGATAACGGTTCGGATCTTCATTGTCTGTTTCTGCCGGATAATGCCAGACTCAGGTATGAATGGCACGATGATCTTCTTGAAGGTACAGGAGTTATCGAAACTATTGGGATCAGAAGAACAGATGCTGATGCAGCATCCGCACTGTACCGCACCGAAAAAAAGACAGATACGGCAGAACAGAAGATCAGGCTGATTCCCTACTATGCGTGGGCAAACAGAGGAAAGAATGAGATGCGCATCTGGCTGAATGAGACAACGCAGTAAAGCTCGTATGAGAAGGAGACGTTATGATAATTACGGAAAAAGATAAACTGGTATACAGGTATGATTCGGAATTGCTGTGGATAGAACCGTGGGGCGACAATGCCGTAAGAATACGTGCGACCAAATGTGCCGGGATGCCGGAAGAGGATTGGGCTCTGTCGATCCCCGTGTCATCATGCGCCGATATAAAACAGAATGAGAACGGAGCGACACTTGAAAACGGCAGAATCCTCGTCTGCCTGTCGGAAGCCGGAAAGATCACCATATACAGAGATGATACAAAAATACTCGAAGAGTACTGGAGAAACCGCAGGGATGTCACGGATCCGAAATGCAGCGCCATAGAAGTTGAAGGCAGGCAGTTTCAGCCGGGCAGGGGTGGCGACTATCATCTTACCGTAAGATTTGAGTCGCTCGATCCTTATGAGAAGATATATGGAATGGGGCAGTATCAGCAACGGTATCTGGATCTGAAGGGACTTGATATCGAGCTTGCCCACAGGAATTCCCAGGCAAGTGTACCGTTTGCCGTATCTTCGCTCGGGTATGGCCTTTTGTGGAACAATCCCGCGATCGGCCGTTGTGTGTTCGGCAAGAATATCACGAGCTTTGAAGCATACAGCACACAGGTCATGGATTACTGGATCGTTGCGGGGGATAACCCCTCACAAATAGTGGAAAGCTACGCAAAGGTCACGGGAACCGTTCCCATGATGCCTGAATACGGACTCGGTTTCTGGCAGTGCAAGCTTCGTTACCAGACACAGGAGGAACTGCTGGAAGTTGCGAGAAGATATAAAGAACTCGGAGTGCCGCTCGATGTTATCGTGGTGGATTTTTTCCATTGGCCCAAACAGGGTGAGTGGAAGTTCGATCCCGTGTACTGGCCCGATCCGAAAGCGATGATAGATGAACTCGAATCAATGGGTATCAGACTTATGGTATCTATATGGCCTACCGTTGACCGTGACAGTGAGAATTATGAAATGATGCTGGAGAAAGGCTTCCTTATCCGCACGGAAAGAGGTTTCAGGGTAGGACTGAATTTTGAAGGAGCAACGATACATATCGATGTCACCAATCCCGAAGCAAGGCAATATCTGTGGGATACCGTACAAAAGAATTACTACGATCTCGGGGTAAGGATCTTCTGGCTCGATGAAGCGGAGCCGGAGTATACGGTTTATGATTTTGACAACTACAGATATCATCTCGGTACCGATCTTATGATCGGAAATATATATCCCGTGGAATACGCGCGCACATTTTATGAAGGTATGTGCAAACAGGGTCAGGATGATATTGTCAATCTGATAAGGTGCGCCTGGGCCGGAAGCCAGAAATACGGGGCTCTTGTCTGGTCAGGTGACATCGCATCAAGTTTTGAGAGCATGAGGAACCAGCTCGCTGCCGGACTTAACATGGGACTTGCGGGTATACCGTGGTGGACTACCGACATAGGCGGATTCCATGGAGGAGACCCGAACGATCCGGCCTTCAGGGAGCTGTTTGTCAGATGGTTTGAGTGGGGAACATTCTGCCCCGTAATGAGACTTCACGGAGACAGGGAGCCAAGGCAACCACAGGTAGGAACAACAGGCGGTGCCACGTGCCGTTCCGGTGCACCAAATGAAATATGGAGCTATGGCGATGAAGTATATGAGATCTGCAAAAAATACATTCAGCTCAGAGAGTCCATGAGGGATTATACAAGATCGATCATGAAAGAAGCTCATGAAAAGGGAACTCCGGTCATGAGAACACTCTTCTATGAATTCCCGGATGATCCGATGACATGGGAAACGGAAGATGAGTATATGTTCGGAGATATGTATCTTGTCGCCCCTGTGCTTACTGCAGGTGCAGACAGCAGGATGGTTTATCTTCCTGCGGGATCACGATGGAAGAACTATCATGATGAACAGGTGTATGAGGGTGGATGCACGGTATCGGTACCGGCTCCGATTGGCATCATCCCTGTGTTTGTCCGTGTCTGAGGGAGATGATTTTTCCTTGCCCCATGCTTATGCGGATGTTATCATAAGTCCGACATTAAGGCGCGACGGAGGCAACAGATGAAACTCGTACTTGTAAGACACGGTGATCCGGATTATGAAAACGACACGCTTACGGACAAAGGAAAAAGAGAGGCACAGCTTCTTGCCGGCCGGCTGAAAGACATGAAGATGGATGAGATCTATGTCTCCCCCCTGGGGCGTGCAAAACACACGGCGGCTCCCACGCTTGAACTGATAAACAGAGAGGCGACGGAGTTTGAATGGCTGAGGGAATTTGAGGCACCGATACAAAGACCCGACAAGCCGGAAGGTGTACTTTCGATCCCGTGGGACTGGATGCCTGCTGACTGGACGTCATATCCTCTGTTCTATGATTATGATAAATGGATGGAGCATCCGCGCATGAGGGCGGGACACGTGGGAGAAGAATACGCGCGCGTCACGGGATGCTTTGAAGAGTTCCTTGCGCAGCACGGATATGAAAAGAGCGGCAATCTGTTTCTTGCGAAAAGACCCAGTAACGATACGATAGTCTTCTTCTGCCATTACGGAGTGTCGATCGTGCTGATAAGCTATCTTCTTCACATATCGCCGATGATACTCTGGCACGGAATGGTGGCGGCGCCTACATCTGTCACGGTACTTGCCACGGAAGAGAGACAAAAAGGTTACGCAAGCTTTCGAATGAACACCTACGGTGATACGACACATCTGTCCGACGGAGGAGAGCCGAGATCGTTCGCAGCGCGATTTTGCGAGTGTTTTGACAACGCGGATGAAAGACATTAAAAATAGAGTAAAGTTTTAGTTGGTTCACAAATAAAATAAAGAGAGTAACCCATCAATCTTTGATACAATGTTTTCGACGAAAAAAACTAATCAAGGAGGATTACTCTCATGGACATTGTATCACTT